>OJEA01000155.1_pt1 | contig 11093 bp, 16 predicted proteins | sample 1593051 | NCBI WGS metagenome assembly OJEA01 (sample SAMN05416699, study PRJEB24817) | seawater metagenome | isolation source: Sea water | place: Canada:Atlantic | collected 2013-07 | reverse complement strand
TGTCTCGTGGGCTCGGAGATGTGTATAAGAGACAGTGGTTGGCCAGGCGTGCATGCGCGGCGATGTCGTCGAGTACATGGTGCATGGGTCGCAGCGAGACGTGGAAGCGGATTGGCACGGGCTGCTCATTTGCCAGGCTCGAACCCTGGAATGCGAGGATCCCTGTCTTGTGCAGTACTCTCGAGACGGTGTGCATGTCGTTGGCGTGCACACCGGGAATCGGATCGTGTACAAGAATCACGACGGCAGCGACGCCGAAGCCTGGGCGCGAGTCTTCATGACGCTGAATCAATTCCACACGCTCGCCTCGCCCTTTTCCCTCTCCGCCCCGTCCTACCTGATGTACACCTCGCTCGACGGCTGCTTCGTGCTCGTCCATACGAGCACGCCGTCGTCTTCGTACTTTGTGCACGGCGCGCAGCGCGTCCTGAGCACCGACCTGAACTGGTACGGCGAGATCATCCCGCTGTCCTACGACGCAGATGGGAGCGTCGGTCTCATCCAGCTCTCGACGCGGTTCGACTCGTACGCATTTGGCGTCCTCTCACCGGACGGCGTGGTGTTCAAAAATCTGGACGGATCGACGCGCGAGAAGTGGACGCGGACGCACATCTCGCATGCGCAGCTCGCGACCATCCGGAAACGCCCGCGAACGCTGATGACGGTCATGCTCGTCTACATTCTGCTCTACATTGGGACGGTCGCGCTCGAATTCTTGAAGCAAATGTGGAGGAAGCTGAGAGCTGCGTACTAGTTGAAAAGCGCTCTGCCCAGCTTTTGGACCAGCTGTCTACCCTCGCGCGTCTGCTTTGCTGCAAGTGTTCCGTATATGCTGCCAGTTCCGTCTTGGGATCGCCGATCGTGAACTTTTTTTGGAATTCCTCGTATCCTGCGACATATGCACGCTCGATGGTCCTTTCCTTCGCTTGGCGATGTAGTCCAAGAACGTTTTGGAAAAAGCGCGAGCACCTTCGTCGAGCGTCATGGTCTCCCAGAAGACGATGTATGCTTCTGGGAATTCTTCAGAAACATGGGTCGCGATGCTTTGGGTGGAACACGCAAATAGCGCCAGACACTTTAGTTGGGTTTGGTTTTTATGTAGTATCTTGACAAAGTCTTCTTTGTCGAAAACAGTCGAAAACACAAATGGCGGGTGGCGCGTCTGGGTTATCAATTAGCAGACCGGATTCCTGGGCATGGCCAAAATAGCAAACGATTTCTGGGTTGTAGCGTTCGATGTTGAGCTTCATGAGTGCTGGCGTTGTATAAGGGGAGATATGGTAGTCGAATGGGTTCATGTCTTCGGCAATCTTGCTCATTTCGTGCGTCAGGTTCAAAGATGCTTGCGGACTCGACCACAACGGATTCGAATAGAATGCGAGTATCTTCTTGTTCGACTTCGCGAGTGCTACTCTACACTCGGCCAAGTTCACATTTGGGTCGACGTCACTCTCTCGTTCCTCTTGGAAATGCGTTTTTTCAGGCGTTTCCATCGTTCCCATCTTTATCTGCGTGTTGACCTTTTTTTTTGTCCTTACCGCCTCTTCTTGGCGCCCTTCTTGGCGCCCTTCTTGGCGCTCTTCGTCTTGGTGCGCTGGTAGCCGCCCTGCGAGTTGGAATCGTCGCCACGCGAGCCGGCCTTGGTGTTGTACACGCCGCCCTTGGTGTACACGCCGCCCTTGGTGTACACGCCGCCCTTGGTGTTGGCATCGTCGACGGTCTTGGTGTTGTGCACGCCACCCTGCGCGTCGACGCCACGCGAGACGGCCTTGGTGTTGTAGACGCCGCCCTGCGCATCGTCGACGTCCTTGGTGTTGCCCTTTGTATGGTAGACGCCGCCGAGCGCGGTGGGTACGATGTTGCCCACTGGCAAGATGACGGTGTCCAAGGAGAGGCATGCCCGGTCATGCGGACTCAGCAGGTCGAACTCCACCCCCTCCTTTTGAAGGAGCGCGTAGAAGTCGCAGTACCGGTTCGGCAGCAGCATGTCGACCGGATGGGCGATGATGTGGGACGCCTTCTTCGAGTGTGGGTGCATGAACATGGCGCACTGAAACTGCTTGTGCACGGTGTAGATGTACGCACACTCGTGCATGTTGCCCAGCCGTAGCGTCTTGAAGTCGAGCTTGCCGGCCGGGTGAAGAGACAGAGCAGAGAGAAGGAGGCTCCACATTTTTTCGGCGTGTGCTGATTATAAAAAAAAGAACGGTTTCTTTTTTTCTCAAGGCTTTCTTTTTTTGTCCATTTCTCTCAAGAGCAAGTCCTTAATGAGCTTGTACGTGTGCTTCTCATCTGTAAACTGGTCGCCGAGCTGTGTGAACAGGTTAACATAGGGCATGAGAGGTTGGTACTTTTCACCTTTTACAATGATGTAGTCGCCAAGTTGCAGCTTCACATTAGCTTCTGTCCACAACACATCGGGATTGATAACAATATCACCATCTTCATCTCTCTTAATCAGTTCTTCTATTTCACTAGTCAGATCCCTTCCATCAACTACATCTACCTCTCGTGCTTTCCTCCACTTTAAACCAGCTTCATTCATGTCCACGTCAATACCATTCAACCCATCACCACACTTTTTAGATCCTTGAAAGTGTAACTTCTTCAGCTGCTCCCAAAGTGTGTACGTGCCTTCTGCCTGATCGGATAGTTGTTGAACCTTGCGGTGTTGGCTGTCAAGTTTGCGAGCTAGCTCTGCATAATAAGCCTTTCGGGAATTCACATATTTTGTTAGATCGACAATCTTCTCTTTGAAGGCTACAATGTCTTCTGGAGGAGTCGTGAAGAGTTTGTACAAGCGTCGCCCGCGTGTCGTTATTTGGTGTTTTTGTGTTTTTGTGTTATCCTCGTTTTCCACTTTAAACAGTTCGACTTGCTTGTCATCGTGTTTGGCTGCATTATCGTCGCAGTCATGGTTATACTTCTTCAATTCGTCATCAAGTTCTTCATGAAACGTCACACTCTCTTTTAGCTTGCTGGGGTAGATATTGATGCTACAGTCATCCATTTGTTGCTTGTAATTAAAGATGATTCGATTCGTCTCCTTGCTGGCAACCCGCGTTAAGGTTTTGGCCCCGTCTTTTGTCTTTTGGGCGAGAAAGTTGACTAAGTTATTTCTGTACTCAGGCTCGTACCGATAGATCATCTTTTCAGATAGGCCCTGCATTTTGGTAGGAGGATACATTTTTTTTCACGTGCGATCTTCGGCAGTCTTGGTACGGTGACAGTCAGGGCAGAGCAGTTGTAAGTTGGCGGATTCATTGTCGCCGGCGTGATACAGGGGGATGATGTGGTCGATCTCATAGTTGGCGTTGACCGTCGTTTGGCACCTCTCGCACCTCCAGTGGGCGCGCGCAGCCACCTCCTTCTTGATGCGATCAGGCACCTTGCGCCGATCTGGGTAACGTAGGTACCCCTTCACCAGGTCGAGCTCATGCCTGACCTTGGCCAGTTCGCACTCCAGCTCTGCGTTGCGCACCCTGAGCTGCCTCTCGTCGTTTCGCTTCAAGTGTTCCGTGTGTCGTTGGGACTGCTGGTGCCTTCGGAGAGAGGCCTTGCTTGCAAACACCTTCCCCTGCCAGCAGTCGCATGTGAGCTGCTCGACGATGCTCATTTTTTTTGTAGGAGACACACTAAAGTTTTGTGACGAGAACTTACCCTGTGCAAGTCGCGAGTTGGCAACTTGCGATGGGTTCGGAAGTTGCAGCTTGCCGCGTGATTTGGTTGGCACACGTGCTGCGATTCGTGGCACCACAACATCTGCTTGGACCATGCGATCTTGTACAACCGATCCGCGGATGACAGGGTGGGTCTACTACTCGTACATGGTCACGACCGTGTCGACATCGTCGGGCAACTCTAGCTCCTTTATGTTGATCTCGTAGTACTGACCCATCGGCAACGGACGACGAATGACGATGTCGAGTGCTCTTGCCTGTAGCTCCAGTGCGGCGATGTAGACGAAGTTGTGCTGCTTCCGGACGGGCACTTCCACCATCACGGGCGCACTCATGCTGAGCTGGGATGTGCGGATGCCGATGATGCGAGAGACCTCATATTTGGTGAGACGGCTCTTGCGGCTGAAGACATCCGCGAGCTGCGATGGCACCGTCTCCGACATGATGCCATCAGATTGCGCCTCCAAAATCTGATCGACGGCGCATGCAGATCCAGGCCGTCGCCGTCGATCCGTCCGGGCTATGCGCATCGGTCCATCTGAGAAGAGGTGCCAGATGCCTGATGCTGGGCAAGAAATCGCTCTTCGTGCATCATGCGGCGAACGGCGTGATGCTTCTGTCCCCCGTCGACCCACGTGCGTTGCAGAACATCGAATCGGGTGTGTTCGACTTTCAGCTTCCTCCGCCGCTCAATGCGTACGTGTATCCAACGCCGCTCCTCGTCTGCGGAGACGAGGCCGGCTCGGCGGTTAGCCTGACTCTGACCGACTTCTCTGAATTGTGCAGCAGACTCGATGCGTCGGCTCTCAAGACAGAGATGGTGGAGGCTATCTACGATGTACCCGCCATCCCGCTCATGCACGCCGACCACGAAGAGCAGCTTGAGGACGAGTCCGACGGCGATGTGGAAGGGGAGTCAGGCGATGACATGTGCAATAGCAGCGACGATGAGGACTGGGAGATTGAGGACGACGAGGCCTCCCTTCCGACGGCGTGAGCGCCGTCCGTTTCTTTTTTTCAAAGCCTCCAGGAAAATGTTGACATTCTGCACGGCATTCACGGCGTCTTCGGGGCTTGTGCCACAGACGGCGTGGACCAGGCACATGATGCGGTTTCATTCCGAATACATCTTGAATCAAGACTGGAGCGACTCGTATCACTACCGAGAGCACCTGACAAATGTGAAGACATAAGAAGACCCCCCCTTATTTTCATGCGCCGCTGCATGGCTTTACAAAGGGTGGCCCCTGCGTTGAGCAGGCACTGCAACAAGCACCCTCCATGCGCTTCATAATGCGAGCATTCCAGTGCGACGAGTACCGTGAGCGGCGCTACCGAGAGGCGCTCACAGGCATGGATGTGGACGGCTTGGCGATAGACGTTGGGTGTGGAAGTGGCGACAGCGCGATTGCACTCCAAGAGCATGTCGCGACGGATGTCATCGGGTTCGACCTTTCGCGCGCAATGGTGAAGCTCGCGCGGAAAAGGACCGGCTTGCGCATTTACACGGCAGACGCAGCGCAGCTCCCCTTGCGCAACGGGTCTGTCGCGGTGTTGACGTGCTTTGCGGTCTTGCACGAGATGCCCCTGGCTCATTCGAGGGCGGTGCTGCGAGAATTCGCGCGCGTCACGAGGTCAGGCGGCCGTGTCCTCATATGGGATCAGAATCCCGCCAAAATCGGGAGTCTGCAGCACGAGATGACAAACGTTCCGATTGAGCCGTATCTTCTCTCGTAAAGCAAGCTCAACATCTCGTGCGAACTAGAGGCGCTCGGACTATCGACGAGCGAGGTGCCGGATCGCTTCATGAAAGCGTGGACGGGGCACCGCAAGATTCGCGAATCATAATGGCAGCCGCCGGAGATGCGCTCGCACCATGTGTCAGCCTGGCGCGGATACGAGGGTCGTGACGTCGAATGCGACGATGCAGACGCCGTCTGACGCCGAGAAACAGTGCGTCGAGGTCATGTCTCGATTGCTAAATGGCAATCTCCTCCTCGTCCCGGCCTTTGGCAGATCTGCCTTCCTGTACATGACGGAAGGCATCGATCCGGATCACCCGACCCAAGAAACGATGAGCATCGTCTTGCTGCGCGGCGCCAAGCTGCTGCACGTGCTCGAGCACATGGAGAGTCGAAGTTCGAACGCATTCCAGCCCACGGCACTCCTCGTGCTTGGTGTCGGCCTCGCCCTATATTTCAGACCATTTGGTGTGATTCTGTTTCTTTGCATCGCGCAGACCACGTCAGCGTACGCGCGGCTCTCTCGGCGCGCCAAACTCTGCGCCAAAGCGGGCGTCTGCATCGTCGGGGTCGTCCTCATCGCACATGACGGGCCATACGCGGCGTCGTAGCGGCGAGTACGATTCCGGGCAAGCCGAGAGTCACCGAGTTCAGTATGTTGAGAGCGAATAGCTGTGCCGCATTTATCTCATGTCGACACCCAAACTTCTGGATGCCGTGCGCAGAGACGGCGAACCATACAATCACGCCAATCAGAATCCCAACAAAGGCTGCGCCGAACATCGTGGCGAATGCCGCCAACGCATCGAAAGCAGACGCGGGCTTAGGCATTTGCAGTGGTGCCAGAAAATATTTGCCGTTACGTGTTTTCTCTAGCGTGTATCAACTTGGCGATGAGCTCGTCGCGCGCGGCGTAGCAATGGACACCATTTTCCGCGAGCTCAGCTAACAACTGCACTCGTGTCATGTGCGTCGGATTCCTAGGTCCCAACACCGCAATCGGCTGTATCGGCGCCAATTCGATTGGCAACGCCGACGCGCTGGACCCGACGGTCGCCGACGCCGCGGCGGCGGTGCCAGCCTCGACGGCACGAAGGGCTAGGTTTTTGTGGGTCTGCTCACGGACACCTGGTTGGCCACTTGCTTGGTTGGATGTCTTGTTGATGATCGTCTGCTGACTGGCATCGAGATCACTCCGGATGCTGTACCCGATGCCCTCCTCTTCGTCCAAATCCGTCGTGACGACGAGATCGACTGCAGTCACAACCGCCGCTCTTATGACGGGAAAATCCAGGTCAATGGGTAGTGGCGTCAGCAGGTTTTCATAATCATATAGGACTCTCAGTATTCGAAACTGGATAGTTGGCTGGATAGTTGGTCCGTCTCGACTCATACTAAACTTGAATGCATTGGATGCGAGCTGTGCCTCGACTGTGTCTCTTATGTCATTGTCGCTTAAGGGGTCGGTAAGTTTGAATGCTTGCGTCGAGGTTTGAAGGACAAGCTTGGTGTCGTCGACAATGTATTGCCCATGCATGAAGGACGTTACTTTATTTTTTGCGTCTTGCGCGGTCATGCCGATCATTTCCTTGTTATTGATGTTCATGCTATAGCGCGTTTGCCCTACGTAGGTTTTCAACATCGGCGTTTGAGGCATGCTACGCTGGTGTGGATAAGCTTGTGCATCTGCTTGTGCATCTGCCTCCTCACACAGCGGTCGCAAACGCTCAAGCGAGGTAGCAACCAGGGGTGCCTTACTAGCAGGTGTCAGCGTGTAGTTGCGGACCTTCCTGTGTGCACGTGTAACCTCATAGCAAACTTTTGGTGTCTCGATATAGTCACCTTCGTGCAGCTGCTCATGTAAGTAGCCGGCGTCAGCTTGCGGACGATATTCTGCTGGAACAAAGTAATGTCCGTCTGCGCTCGCCTTTGAAGCAGGTCGATACCAATTATTGTTGGACGCAAGGATAGCGTGGTTCATGCTCAACTCTTGCACGCCAAAGCCGTTCCACTGCTCCTGTGAGAAATGTCCATTATCGGTGTTGCCCAAAGCGACTGACAACGGTGTATTTGTTAGCTCTTGGGTGTAAATAGGCTTGTCGTTTCCGTGCCGCGTCCAGTGTAGGCCAGACGGCTTATGCAGGTTCTGGAAATAATCTAGTCCATCAGTAGACAGCTTTTCGGTCAGACGTCTGCCCGTGCGCCTTCCTGTTTCGCACACGCGCCACGTGTCACCCGATGCATGCTTCAGCCTGGCAAATCCAGGCAGAAGACGCCGGCTTCCGCGTTTCGAGGGCGACTTTGCATCGCGGAACCACGGCCTGCTAGTCGTAAATAAGCCGAGCTGCTCTGCCAACCCTCTCCACACGGTAGTGAGCTCCTGCAGGTGCTGTACCAGCACGTTGTCGTCTTGCTCCTGTATTGTCGGTCCGTTAATCTCATTAAATATGCGTGTGTACATTTCGATTTCATCGTCCTCTGCGCCATTGTACGTAGCATATATGAGTGTGAGTGCTAAGCACACATTGAGGACCGTGCGGAGCACGACCTTATATGTACCTTTACTATTTTCCCATTCTTCAAAGACATGCCCGTAATCTTGCATCGCCGAGTTGAAGTCGGGCTGAGTGTTCGGCACAACGAGCTGGCGCGGCAATGTCAACATGCGTATCGCGGGCATTTGGCTTGCTTGCTTCTCTTGGATACGTGCATCGGGCTTCAACAAGCTGCGCCACTTCTGAACCGTTCGGGCGAATTCGAGTGCTTGTGCGTCGAGTTTCTGCAGACGTGGCTGCCATATTATCCTATCTGGACCGGCAAAGTATTGCAGTGCATGATGCAGTAAAAGTCCCATATGTGGCAATCCAGCATGGAAACCGCTCACCTGCAATGCTCTATAAATGAGCCGACGTGCAACGAATCGCCTCTGCAACTTTTTTAGGATGTCATCGATCAACGCTGTCATTGACATGTATCTTGTTTTTTTTATATGGGTCTCGATGACATCGCAAAATGAAGTGACCTCTTTTTTTATGTGGCATGTGGCAAAGGATGCCCAAGCACACCGGCAAGAGCGTGGATACCAAGAAGGTTGTGCCGTATGCCGTCCTTGTGAGCCTGTACGACGAGTGCGCCGTCCAACGTTTCGACCAGCTCAGCACCATATTCTACACCTGGTTCTGGATCAACGCGGTTATGAGCATACTCTTGACGACAATTAGCGGGGCCACGTCCGCCCCTCTCTTGGTCAGAAGCGAAGGAGTGGATGATTCGGTCCACATCGGACTCAGCTGGGTGGGTCTCGTGTCGGGACTCACGTCCGCCTTTCTCATCGCCATGGAGAAAGTGGCGGACCTGCCCGGGATTGCGAATGAGTGCAGATTTGCGCGAGCCGAGTTGGCGCACTATTTGGCACGGAAGGAGCCGATGCCTGAAAAGATCTTTGGACGAATCGAAGAGATGCGTCTCATGTGGTTTTCTCATCCCAGAAAGTGTACGTCTCGACCTCGGCAGGAGCTGCAACAAATTGCCCTCGGGGTGCGATAAAAAAAAAATTGGAAATGCCGAGCGCCGCCTTTGCTGGGTTTAGTGCCCACTCCTTCACACGTCCATCCGGCAAGAGCGCGGTTGCGCCGGGCTCGTTCGTGTCGAGCGCCTCGAATGTCGCGTCCACGGGCTCCTTCAATGTCGCGTCCACGGGCTCCTCCAATGGCTCGTTCAAGGGCGCGCGAACGGGTTCGTCCACGGCCTTGTTCGCGTCCAAGGGCGCGTTTGCGTCGGCGTCGAAGGGCGCGTTTGCGTCGGGCTCGTCCAAGGGCGCGTTTGCGTCGGGCTCGTCCACGGGGGCGTTCAAGGGCGAGAGCTCGTCCGAGGGCTCGTCGCAGCCCCTCAAGGTTGCCCTTGGCAAACGACCCGCTCTTGGAGGCAAACGCGCGGGGAAAGCACCGATACGCGCCAAGCAGTCGAAGCTGGACGACGACGAGGAGAAGACCGGCCACGATATTTGCGACATCGAGGAAGAAAGTGAAGAGGACTTCCCGTCTTTAGACGAGTGGATCGACCACGGCTACGCGAGGTGAAGGCCGATGGTGCCCTTTCCATTCATGACCAGCATGATTCCACCGATCAAGAGCCCGGTTGCGTACGAGAGAATGATCTTCTGAAAGGTTTCGATCATCATGGCCTCCCTCCCGATTGTGTTGGCATATGGCGCGGGCAGTATGAAGACGATACAGCCGAGGACGGCCAGGAGAAAGATCTTGTTGCAACATGGGTGTCTGTGTGCGCCAATCAAGCCGGAGAGGGCAAACGTCAGGCTGCATATCGCGTTTGAGTCGATGGACAACATCTGTCGTTTCGAGTGTGTGTGTGCTGCCTCGTACGTCATCTGATGCATCGCCGTTATGTCTGTTCCGATGATGAGAATGGGCCACAGCAGGCTCAGCTTGGACATGAGATCGAAACGCTCCTCTTTAAATATCCCCGCCCACAGCACAGGCCAAACGACGATGCCCATCATCCATATTGTCAGAACAGTGAGTCGAGCGCGAATGCGAGCAGTCTCCTGTCTCTGATGCACGCACGATATCGACAACATGTAGATGACGGCTCCCACGACGGACGCACTCGCCAACAACATTACCCTCCGTGTACATTTTTTTTGTCACTCAGCGGTGCATCGAGCCATCGTCGTGGGTCCGTCGAGTGGTTGCGGTCGGCGGAGTCGGCGGGTGCGTTCAGCGGACCCTCTGTCCGCGACTGGACTCCATCTGCACGGTCGGCGTCCATCGAGCATCGCTGGCCATGCTGGGCGTCAATGAACGAGTGGGCGTCGAGCGGTCGATATTGTGAACCACATTGTTTGATCGCAGGAGCTGCTGTGGAGTCTTGGCGTTAGCGCGCGAGTCGTTGCGATTGGTGCGAACAAGTCCGCTCGACGAGGTCGACGGCAGCGGTCGTGCGGTCATCCCCTGCTCGCAGGTCGCGGACGCGTTTGCCGGCTGCACTTGCGAGTATGTGGTTCGTGACGTGCCGATGCGGTTGGCAGCACTGGGCATGTGTGTGTTGGTCTCTGCTGCGCGATTGCCGTAATGTTCGGAGGAGAGCTCCGGCGCGAGGTTGGACTGCACGATGCCATCGACTTGGCGGCCCGAGTCGCGATGGGGCATCGGAGCGCTAGCCTTGGTTGCGGTGGTGCGGTTCGTCACCGACTCATCGAACTTTGCTTGCGGCACGCGCCCGTGCGTAATCAGCTCCGACCTTGGTGCGGCGGCCGTGTGCTTTCGTTCGTCGCTCACATTCGGGGACGCCTTCATCTGCGCGCGCGTCTCGACGCCAGCTCGAGCATTGTCAACGCTCTTGACGTCGGTCGTGTCGATCGTTACGCTGGGATACTCATTCCGCTTCAGGTAGAGCGCTCCTCCCCTGTCGTGCGCGTCGGGCAGACTCATGCCATCCGACGCGACGTGGTCGACATCGTTGCGTGGCAACGCTGCGCTGATCATGTGGCTGGCACGTCGGGCCTCGACGAGGTCGGCGTCCTCGCCTAGGTGGTCGACATCGTTGCGCGGCAACGCGGCGCTGATCATGTGGCTGGCACGTCGGGCCTCGACGAGTTCGGCGTCCTCGCCTAGGTGGTCGACATCGTTGCGCGGCAACGCGGCGCTGATCA
>OJEA01000141.1_pt1 | contig 12127 bp, 9 predicted proteins | sample 1593051 | NCBI WGS metagenome assembly OJEA01 (sample SAMN05416699, study PRJEB24817) | seawater metagenome | isolation source: Sea water | place: Canada:Atlantic | collected 2013-07 | reverse complement strand
AAGGTCTAGAGTGCTATTACAATTCATTTCCCGAATCTAAAGAGGTTTTTAAAGACAATCCTCAATCAGGAACCTTGCTTAGGGACCATGACTGCACACATGTTATTTTTGGCCTAGATATAAGCCTAGAACATGAGGCTGTCCTAGATTCTTGGGTGCTTTGGGGCTGTTCGTTTAAATGGAAATATTTACTAGGTTATAACAAGCTTCCTGAGCTAAAAGATCTGAATAAAAGACTTTTCAAGGAACTTGGTGTCATTGGTTTTATAAAGCTTTATTGGAAGGTCGGCGCAATTAAAAGAAAGGTAATTTATAGAACTTTTAAAATGCAAAAGAAATGGCCATTTAAAATGCCTGAACAATATTTATCTATGAAGATATCTGACCTTAGAAAAATACATGGGATTAAAATTCTTCCTCCAGAAGAGATGAATTACGTGCCAACTAAATGGTCTGGGTCTATAAATAACTAGATATTTGATCTATAAATGAATCAAAGTAATCAGACTGACCTTTAGATACGGCATTCCTGCTAGCTAGGGTCATGTAATATGCACCTTTAGGTATATTTCCAGTATTTATATAGGCAGCGCCCATGTAGAAATTTGTCATTGATAGCAAATTTTTATATTTTTGCCTATCAGATGAATATATTTTGTAATTTTTTTCTAAATCGATTATTTCTTGATATCTGCCCAAGTTAAATAATGCATCTACTTGCATGCTGAAGCTTATGACATAGTATTGTTCGTTAATCTCCTTGCCTTGATTAATTGCACTTGATTGAAATTTTTCTAGTAACTCTAGGCTTTCAGTATAATTTTTTTGAGAAAACTTAATAACGGCTTTTTGAAAAATAAAATAGCTATCCTTTTCAATATTTTTATTTGCAATAATTAAAGCAGTTTTAAAATCATTTTTTTTCATAGCTGCAAGTAGCTTATTATAAGATCTGGCACCTTTACTTATTTGGACAGTTGGGTTTTGCTCCATGATAAAAGTAAAGCTATGCTTTACGCGCTTATGGGTTATTGGCATTTCTTTAAAAGAGGTGGGCAAATATTTTAACTTCTTTGCAGCCTGCAATGAGCTAGTATTAAAACCCTTACAAGGCTTAAGTTCTGTTTGTGGATCATATAAATTCCCACATAAGCCTTTTTGAATTTCATGATTTTCTGTAGCGCCAAGCTGGTTTATATCAAACTCAACAATTACGCGACCCATCTCTTCTTTTGCCAGCATACTTCTGGGATATTGAAGTAAAGGTTTTTTTTTACTTTTAAATCTTTTAAATTCATCAAGTAAGTCTGCAGAATCTAGCCCTTTATTTGAAAATAATATGTAAGCCGAATCCTCTGCTAGCTCTGATATTTTACAATCTGTATAAATTTGATCCTCAGGAATTAGGTTCTCTGATGCAACACATTGTAAAAATTTACTCTTTTCGTCTTCAAAAACTTTTCCAAAATAACTGATGAGAATTGGGTTTGTGTCACCTTGAATAATTAAAGAAAAGTTGATTAATAATAAAGTTATCCAGATTTTAATGTGCTTCATTCCAATTATCTCCTATAGCTGCATCGGCAATTAAAGGAATATCAAGCTTTACAGCTTTTTCCATCATGCCTTTCATGGTTGATAAAACTTCTTCGGCATTTTCTTTAGGCGCCTCAAATATTAATTCATCATGCACCTGCATAATTACCTTAACTTTTGGCATTTCTTTCTCAAGAAAATCCTGAATATCGATCATAGCCTTCTTAATAATATCAGCAGCGGAACCTTGAAGAGGTGCGTTAATAGCTGCCCTTTCTGCCGCCTGTCTTCTTAATCCATTGCCTGCATTAATTTCTTTTAGGTACAGCCTTCTTCCCATTATTGTTTCAACAAACATGTCTTCTTTTGCCTGAGCTTTGGTATTGGCTATATAGTCCTTAACTCCGGTATATCTTTCAAAATATGTATCAAGGTATTTTTGAGCCTCTGCTCTTGGTATATCTAGCTGGCGAGTTAAGCCAAAGGCTGACATTCCATACATTAAGCCAAAGTTAATAGCCTTGGCACTTCTTCTTTGATCTTGGGTAACATCCTCAAGATTCACACCAAAAACCTCAGCTGCAGTCGCAGAGTGAATATCCAAGTTATTATTAAAGGCATGCGTTAGGTTTTTATCTTTTGATAGATGAGCCATGATTCTTAATTCAATTTGAGAGTAGTCTGCAGAAATAAGAACATTCCCTTTCTCAGGAACAAATGCCTCTCTTATTCTTCTTCCTTCAGCAGTTCTAATTGGAATATTTTGAAGGTTCGGCTCTGTTGATGAGAGCCTTCCCGTTGAAGTTACTGCTTGTTGGTAAGAAGTATGGATTCTCTTGGTCAAAGGGTTTTCTATTTTTATTAAGCTATCTGTGTAAGTAGACTTTAATTTAGCAAGCGTTCTGTATTGTAAAATTATTCCTGGAAGTTCGTATTCCTCTGAAAGCCTCTGGAGGGTTTCCTCATTTGTAGATGGCTGGCCTTTAGGTGTTTTTTTAAGAATTGGCAGCTTAAGCTTTTCATATAAAATTTCTAGCAATTGTTTTGGTGAATCTAGATTAAATTCTTCACCAGAAATAACAAAAGCCTGTGCTGATAAATCAGCTATTTTTTCAGAAAGTTCTTTTGAATGTTCGGCTAGTTTGTCTTTATCTATTTTTGCTCCGTTTTGCTCTATCTTCGAAAGAACATGAACTAAGGGATATTCAATGTCATTTAATAATTTTAATTGTGTTGGCTTATCTTTTAAGAGATCTTCTAGTTTATTAAATAGTCTCAATGTGATGTCTGCATCTTCAGCCGCATAATTAGATGCAACCTCTATCTCAACTGCAGAAAAATTTATTTGCTTGGAAGCCGTCCCTGTTACTTCCTTATATTTAACAGTGGTGTAATTTAAATAAAACTCCGCCAGCTTATCCATTCCATGTCTTGTTGCAGTACTGTTAAGAACATAGGACATAAGCATGGTATCGGCATGAAAAGTATCTAGAGCTATCCCATGTCTGGCTAAAATTGGTATATCAAACTTAAGGTTTTGCCCTACAGCCTTATGTTTATTTTTCTCTATAGAAGACCCAATAATGCTTACTGCTAATTCAAGGTCTATTTGAGTGGGACAGCCTTCATACTCATGCTTTAGTGGGATATAGCAACCTTCTCCCTCTTTAACTGATAATGATATTCCAACTAAATTTGCTGATACTGTGTTTAGTGAGTCTGTTTCTGTATCGATTGCAAAAACCTTACAAGCATCTAATTTTTCTGACCATTCCTCTAAATCTTTTTTGTTTAGAATTGTTTTGTAAGCTCCTATGGGTTTAGAGGGAGCTAGATTCTGAGCAACCTCCTGTACATTAGCAACTTTTTTATCTTCTTTGTTGGCGGGTTTCTTTTTAGGCTTCTTGAATTCTAGATCTGCAAAAAGCTCATCAAGTGTTTCTTGGTTTCCATTGAGCTGCAAAAGGCTCTCAAATGAAACTCCAATATCAACATCATTTTTAAGAGAAACCAATTCAACATTTCTATCTAGATCGTTAAGCGAGTTTCTTAAGTTCTCTCCCACTACTCCCTTTATTGAATCTGCATTAGATTTAATACCTTCAAGATCTCTAAATTCGTTCAGCCATTTTGCTGCTGTCTTTTGGCCAACTTTTGGTACTCCAGGGATGTTGTCTGAGGTGTCTCCTGTTAGAGCAAGCATATCTCTTATTTGATTTGGCTTAACACCAAATTTTTCAAATACTTTTTCCTCATCAAATATTTGATGGGTCATAGTGTTCATCATTTTTGCAGAAGGATCTTCAACTAACTGCATTAAATCCTTATCCAAAGATGAAATAACGCTTTTGAAATTATTTTCCTTAGCAATTCTTACTAATGTTGCGATAACATCATCTGCTTCGACTCCCTCAATCTCTATCAAAGGAAAGCCTATAGCCCTACAAACATTTTTTAGCGGGACTAGTTGTTCTCGCAAGTCATCTGGCATTGGTGGTCTATTTGCTTTATACGAATCGTATATATCGTTTCTAAACGTCTTTCCTTTGGCATCAAATGTAACAATGATTGGAGAGCCTTCGCTATCCTTTTTTAAAGTCATCAGCATGTTTGTTACGCCTTTAATGGCACCTGTTGGTCTACCATCCGAAGTAGTTAGTGGTGGCATGGCATGATATGCCCTATAGAGGTAGGAAGAGCCGTCAATTATAAAAATTCTATCTTTCATATTTATCTTTATTTATATGTATTATGGCATGGGGTTTTTATATACTATATAAAGAAAATAACCCAAAGATATGATTAAACATCCTATTAACTTTATTAAAACAGTTTATCAAAACTATTTTGAAATAGCGTCCTGTTTAGGAGCAATTTCTATAATCTTATTAGCTATCTTAATGGATAATCTTCTTGGTCTAGAGGCTTGTCCTATGTGCATAATGACTAGATATGCCTTTGGGGCAATTGCTATAGTTTCTTTTCTTGGGATAGTCACAAAAAAACTTTTTAGATTGAATAAGTTTTTAGTTGTCCTATCTTCCTTCGCTGGTATAGCCGTGACTGCAAAGCAAGTGTATCTTCAGAATCTTAGTCCCGAGGAAATTGCTAACCTTGCTATGGGTTGTGGCATGCCATTAGAAACTCAAATAGAATATTTTGGCTTAATTGGAGGTATTGCGAACGCATATAAAGGGGGCCCTACGTGTGCCGCAGAGAATTGGAGGTTTATTTTCAATTTTGCAGAGTGGGGATTAATATTCTTTATTATTTTCTTCTTATGTTCAGCTTCCAAGCTCATAAAGGGTAAATAAGCTACTTTCTGTAATAAAACTACATATAAATACCTTTAAAAGTACTATTCTTATAGTATAAATTGATTTTATTGACTTTTTTATGCTGATATATTTTACTTCACTACATGAATATGTAAATTTTTAACAAAAACTTATAATTGTTTCTATATAATAACCTCCCTAAAGACTTTAAATAGCTAACTTTAAAAAATATGAACGACCAAAATCACACCTCTCAAGTCTTTGAACTTTCAACAGAGGAATTAATAAAAAAAGCCGTTGAAAATGGTGAAGGTGTTATAGCCAGCAATGGTGCTTTTTCTGCTATTACTGGAGAGAGAACTGGCAGAAGTCCAAATGATAGATTTATAGTTCAAGAATCAGGATCTTCTGATTTAATAGATTGGGGCTCTGTTAATAAGCCTTTTGATGTTGATAAATTTGATAAGCTATGGAATAAGGTTGAATCATATATAGCTGAAAAAAATAGATATGTCTCCAAGGTTCATGTTGGCTCTCATGTCGACCATTACCTTCCCGTAAAAGTTACTACTGAAACAGCTTGGCATGGCTTGTTTGCTAGATTGATCTTTGTTGTTCCTGAGGTCCATAATCCTTCAAATAAAGACCAATGGGAAATTTTAAGTGCTGCAAATTATGAATGTAATCCTCATGAAGATGGAACTAATTCAGAGGGATGTGTAATCATCAACTTTGCTCAAAGAAAGGTTTTACTTGCAGGAATGAAATATGCAGGAGAAATGAAAAAATCTATGTTTTCTGCACAAAACTTTTTATTACCAGCTAAAGATGTCCTTCCTATGCATTGTTCCGCAAATGTTAATGCCGATGGAAAAGTAGCATTATTTTTTGGTCTCTCTGGAACAGGCAAAACAACTTTATCTGCAGATCCTAGTTGTTCACTTATAGGTGATGATGAGCATGGCTGGGGCAAGGACTCAGTTTTTAATTTTGAAGGTGGCTGTTATGCCAAAACAATTGATCTATCAGAGAAAAATGAACCTGTAATATTTAAGGCCATCAAGCACGGCAGTGTAATTGAGAATGTTTTCCTAGATGAAGCTGGAGTGCCTGACTATTCGAATACTTCTTTGTCAGAAAATGGGAGATGTTGCTACCCAAGATCACATATAGATGATGCAATTGATGAGAATGCAGCAGGAGAACCTGAAACTGTAATCTTTCTGACTTGTGATTTAACTGGTCTTATTCCTCCTGTGTCTATTCTTTCAAAAGAAGCTGCTGCTTATCATTTCCTGAGTGGATACACAGCAAAAGTTGGATCAACAGAGATGGGTTCTAGCTCGGCTATTGAATCAACATTTTCAACATGTTTTGGAGCGCCTTTCTTTCCAAGGCCAGCTGGAATTTATGCTGATCTGTTAATGAAAAGAATTGAAGGCTTTGGATCAAAAGTATTTTTAGTAAATACTGGCTGGACTGGTGGTCCATATGGCGTGGGAACAAGGTTTAGTATTCCTACAACTAGAAGAATTGTTAATGCCATTCAAAATGGTGAGCTTAATAATGTTGAGACTCAGCATATATCGGGTTTAAATCTTGAAGTTCCTCTCTCTATAGAGGGTGTTGACCAAAATCTTCTTAACCCGGTTAAGACCTGGGGAAGTGAAGAGGAATATCAAAACTACCTTGCAGAACTTGTTACTAAGTTCAATAATAATTTTGAAAAATTTGATGTAAAAGCTGATATAGTCTCCGCAGGACCGAACCTATAGGGAGTAATGTGGATTTCCACAATCAGTTACAAAAACTTAAAGATAAAAAATTCTTTGCCACACTTGGTATAGAGAGAGGTATAGAAAAAGAATCTTTAAGAGTTACAAGTGATGGCTTTATATCTGAAAAAGCTCATCCATCTTCTTTAGGTGCATCATTTACCAATCCCTCTATCACAACGGATTTTGCCGAATCACTTATTGAGGTTGTGACTCCTGTTTTTACTAATGTTGATGATCTTTATGAATATTTATTAGGTCTCCATATTTTTATTGCTAATGAGCTAGAAGATGGTGAGTTGCTTTGGCCTTTTTCAATGCCTCCAAAAATTGCTGATTCATCAAAAATAAACATAGCCACATATTCAGACACAAATATTGGCAAACTTAAGCATATATACAGAAAGGGCCTTGCAATTAGATACGGTAAAACTATGCAGTGTGTTTCTGGTGTTCACTTTAATTTCTCACTTACAGATAATTCCTTAGCAATAATATCTGGATCAAATGCTCAACAAGATATTGATAAAGCCTACCTAGGCCTAATCAGAAACTTTAAAAGACTGTTTTGGTTTGTTCTCTGCGAGTTTGGACACTCCTCTGTGATCGATAAATCTTTCGTTGACGGAAGAGATAATGATTTAGAGCCTTTAAATGATTCTGATTTATTTAAAAAAGGTGCTACTTCTTTGAGAATGAGTGAAATTGGGTATCAAAGTAAAGCGCAGAAAAATCTAAACATAAAATATAATGATCTAGATGAATTTTTAGATGAAGTTAAGTCTGCGATTACAACTCCGTATCCAGAATTTGAAAATTTAGGACTTAAAGATTCAGAAGGAGAGTTTCATCAAATATCTAGTGGCATACTCCAAATTGAAAATGAGCTCTATGATTGCATAAGACCAAAAAGAGCTGGTTCAAGTGGTGAAAGACCATATGAGCTCTTAAAGAAAGAAGGTATAAAATATTTAGAAGTTAGGGGTATTGATTTAGATCCAGAAGACCTGGCTGGCATATCAAAAGATAAAATTCTTTTGCTTGATTTGATCATGCTTTATTGCGCTATTAAGCCAAGCTCTTTGATGAGTGATGAAGAAAAGTCTGTTATTGAAAGTAATGATATTGCAACTATTAAGAATGGGAGAATGCCAGAGACAATGATCTCATATAAAGATCAACCAACTACCATAGCTGAATCAAGAATAGATGTAATAAAGGACCTAATGCAGATAGCCGCTGCAATGAACGACCCTAAATATATTGAAGTTGTTTCAAGTATAAATACTAAAGTTAATATATTTAATCCTGATAAATCGTTCCATAGCTTGGGATTAGAAAAAGCGCGTGAGAATTCACTAGATCTTAAATCCAATATGGAAATTGATACTCATAAGTTTAAAGAAGAAGCAGAGGCATCTTTATTAAAATTTAAAAAAATTCAAGCAACGGCAAATTTTGATAAGATAGATGAGTTCATGAATTCATATAACACTAAAATATAGGTAGGATAAATTATGCGAGCTTTACAATGTACAGAATTAGGTGGGCCAGATAAACTCGAAATAAATGAAGTTGAATCCCCTTCGGCTATTCCTGGGCATGTTGTAATAGATGTTAAATCAGGCAGTATAAACTTTCCTGATGTTTTGATGATTCAAGGACTGTATCAATATCAGCCTCCTCTACCTTTTACTCCAGGCGGTGAGTCAGCAGGAATTATTTCTGAAATCGGAGATGGTGTAACTAAATTTAAAGTTGGTGATAAAGTTTTTGCTATGACTGGAACCGGAGCTTTTGCAGAGAAGATATTAGCTCATGAAAATAGCTGCACATTAATACCAGACTCAATGGATTATGATTCAGCAGCAGCTCTATCAATGACCTATGGAACTAGTCTATATGCACTTAAGCAAAGAGCAAATATCCAACCAGGTGAGACCTTGCTTGTTCTTGGAGCTTCAGGTGGTGTTGGTATAGCTGCTATAGAACTAGGGAAAGCCATGGGTGCAAGAGTAATTGCAGCTGCGTCTACTCAAGATAAGATTGATATGTGCATGGCTCATGGAGCTGATGAAGGTTTTATATATCCAAGCGGCAATCTTGATAGAGAACAGCAAAAACAATTATCGAACAAGATTAAAGAACTAACAGGTGGAATGGGCGCAAATGTTGTTTATGACCCAATTGGTGATAGTTATGCTGAGCCCTGTCTTAGAGCAACTGCTTGGGAAGGCAGGTATCTTGTTATTGGTTTTGCTGCAGGCGAAATTCCAAAAATTCCTCTGAATATAACGCTTTTGAAAGGATGCCAAATTGTTGGTGTGTTTTGGGGAGCATGGGTTGGCTTATTCCCAGATGAAAATAAAAAGAATTTTGATGAGTTATTTAAGCTGCATGCAGAAGGAAAAATAAATCCAGAAGTTTCGCAAAGATACGCTTTAGAAGACTCTGCTGAGGCTTTCTCGCATTTAGCAAATAGAAAAGCTAAAGGAAAAGTAATAATTAATATCTAGTCTTGGGTGACAGATTGGTAGGTCAAGGAAAGTCTTGAGATATCAAATGGCGGTCTAAATATTCCTGCAAAATCTCCGTCTGGATTTAATAAAATAATATTATTGGCATGACTGTCTAAATGTTTATGCTCCATACCCTGGCTGTTGCTAGGCATAACATTATTTACAGATAGTTGGGTTGCGAGACTTAATAACATAGGCCTTGTATTAGAAACTCCCATAAAATCCTCATCGAAACCTTTGGCATAGGTGTCTATAATCTCTGGGCTATCTCTTTCTGGGTCTATGGAAACAAGAACCCACTGCTTATTATCTAATTGGTAATTCTTTTCTTTTAAGACCTTAATTAACTTTGAAAGTTGATACATTGTTGTAGGACATTCATCTGGACATCTGCTAAACCCAAAATACATTAATGTCCATTTCCCAATTAAGTCAGATTTTGTAAAAGAAGAATTATTAGAAGAAAAGAATTCGAAATCAGATATCTGCTTAGGCTTCTCAAATAGAAATAGTCCATTTACCAAAAGCTCATTATTATTTAGTACTCTTGGAGTTGTAAGTTTGCTTATAAATAGGCTCATTACAATAATAATAAACAGGGCAATTAAAATAAGATTTCTATTTATAGCGTTCATTGAATAAGGTAGTGGTCACATAGCAGGGCTACAAATATTAAGAAAATATAATATATTGAGAAATTAAATGTCCTCATCGCATAAGAGTCATCATCACTTAAGTAAAGCCTGATTGAGTAATACATAAATATTGAACTTAAGATGACTGCCGAGATCAAATATATGGCTCCTGACATTAAAACAATATAAGGAAGTATGCTTACTATAAATAGAATGATTGTATAAAGAACTATCTGCAATTTTGTGAATGCAACTCCGTGAGTAACTGGCAGCATAGGAATTGATTCCTTTGCATATTCATCTTTTCTATATATTGCCAAGGCCCAAAAATGAGGCGGAGTCCATGCAAAGATTATTAGAACAAGAAGAAGGGCGAAAGGTTCAATAGTGTTACTAATTGCTGTCCATCCTAGAAGTGGAGGTGCGGCTCCAGCGAGTCCGCCTATAACAATATTCTGAGGTGTGGCCCTTTTAAGATAAATTGTATAGATAAAGGCATATCCGATAAGAGAGGCTAATGTTAGTAACATTGTTAAAGTATTAACAAAGAAATATAAGATAAGCGCTCCCATTAGGCCAATAACAAAAGCAAAACATGAGGCATGAAATGGGCTTAACTCTCCTTGGGGAAGAGGCCTTTGGTCGGTTCTAGTCATTGAAGCATCTGCCTTCCTATCAACAACTTGATTTATAGCTGCAGCAGAGCCTGAACATAATGCTATACCCAATAAAGATATAATTATGTTGCTAACCGAGCTAACGGAGTCCTCTGCTAGAAGCATTCCAACTAAGGCACATATCAGCATCATATAAACAACATTGGGCTTACATAAGATGTAATAACTTTTTAAAAGTTTCACTTTTTCCATGCCAAATAATTAACCATAAATATGGTTGCTAACAATGATGCTGCAATTAAGTTGTGAGCAATGGCAATGTACAAAGGAAGTACATATACAACGTTTATAATGCCTAGGCTAATTTGGGTTAAAAGAAGAATTCCAAGAGTAGATGCTAAAGGTGCTGCAGGTGAAAACCAAAGCTTGGACATTAAAATTACAAAAACTATTGTTACCAATATTGCAGTAACTCTATGCGAGTAATGAATTGCAACTCTTGCTGGATTATCCAGCAAGCCATATAAATAATTTGGTCCCACTTCTTGAGCCATATTAAAACCATTTTTAAAATCCATTTCAGGAAAATAAGTACCCTGGCATGTGGGGAAGTCCGCGCAAGCCAAAGATGCATAATTTGTACTTGTCCAAACTCCAAGAAATATTTGAATCGCTAAAATTATAAATGCTAGTGCAGCAATGCCTTTTAAATTAGGTATTCGCATAACCTCTAAGCTTTTAAAATTACCGGACATTAAGAATATATAAAAGAATAATATCAACGTTGTGAAACCACCAAAGAGATGGCCTGTAACTATAATTGGTAAGAGTTTTAGACTAACAGTTAAATAACCGAAGAGCCCCTGGCAGCAAATAAATGCTAACAGACCGATAGACCATCTTCTTATAGACTTGTTTTCATTTTGCTTAAAAGATAGATAAACCATAATGATTGCTACAAGACCTAGCGTTGCTGCAAAATATCTGTGAACAACTTCTGGGATGGCTTTGTTAATATCATATGGGAAAGTAGGAAATCTACTTTCAGCTACGACTATATCCATTTCACTGGTAGGAAAAACGATGAAGCCATAACAGCCAGGCCAATCAGGGCAGCCCAAGCCAGCATCTACAAGCCTAGTCCAAGCACCAAGTGCTATAACAACAAAAGCAAGACATATTGCAAAGAACGATAAATTTCTAATATTAGTCATTAAATTAACACCTTAAGATCTTTTAATATTTTTTTAGGGTCCATATTGGGCTTAAAGTACATAACAGCTCTTCCATATGGATCAATGATAAAAATTGGATTTTCATTGTTCATATCAATTTTAGAATTTTTTTGAAGTACATTAAGTAGAACACTATTGCTATCATTAATCAGCTCTGTTCTTGGATACTCAGTTATAAGGTTTTGTACATCGTCTTTAATTAACTCATTTGAGTAAAATGCGACTCTTTTAACTCTGTATATGTCTCTATTTAGAGCAACATTTAACTGCCTCATTAGATATAAAGATTCTGATGACTTATCGGGATTGGTTATGTAGACCCCCATAACCCATTTCCCGTCTTCAAACTCAAGTAAAGATTTTTTTTCATTGCCTTTAAACTGGTCGAAATTGAAATAGCTCTTAAAAAAAGTTCCATTATTCTTGGTGCCCTCTGGGGACATCCCAGTCGTAAAATACAAAGAGGAGAATGTAACTACTAAAATAGGAGTTAATAATATTATTGCGAGAAAAATTTTATTCTTCATTTTTT
>OJEA01000138.1_pt1 | contig 12187 bp, 14 predicted proteins | sample 1593051 | NCBI WGS metagenome assembly OJEA01 (sample SAMN05416699, study PRJEB24817) | seawater metagenome | isolation source: Sea water | place: Canada:Atlantic | collected 2013-07 | reverse complement strand
CGGCAGCGTCAGATGTGTATAAGAGACAGCTGATCGCACAGGACCGAATCGCATTTGGTCAGCAAGCCGTCCACGCAGTACTCTTTGGCGAGAGGCGCAATGGTCTCGGCCATTTTGGGCGTGATCTCTTTTGCCGTGGCCGGTAGCAGCAGGTCATACAGCAGCTGAAACGCCTCCACTGTCTTGTCCGGCAAAGATATCTTCCACTCGCGCGACTCTGTCATGTCAGTGGAAAGCATGGCCTTGAACACCGGCGACGCTAGCCGCAGCACCACCGAGTCCACGCACACACGACCGTCGGCGAGCAGGACTTCAAGATCGGCGTCCATCGAACGCTTCATCAGCAGCTACGGGTGCGATATTTTTTCGAAAACCGCCAAAGCCGAAAAACACTTGAAAGAAAACTAAGTCCCCGACCTTTGAGCGCACGTGGCCGGCCGAAAAGGAGGATATGCAAGCCGTTTCCCAATTTGTTCTTATGCACCCTCAGCTTGTGCTAAAAGCAGGCACGCAAATCGAGGGATCGATTCATTGAGAATGGGAAAGAGGGGCCTCGGTCGTTGGTCCTCCGCTGTACCGCGGACTTTTCGTGCGTTAACGGTCCGCGAAGACGAGTTCGCGGATTGGGTCGTACAAGCTAAGCTGGGACCCTTCAGAGACGCCAGTCTGAACATCTCCTACCCCGCGATGCGGTGGGATGGGTGCGAGAAGGCGGCGTGTGCAGCATCGACGATCGTCTTGGAGAGCCCGGTGTTGCATGGCTTGTTGTACTTTTCATAGCCATACCAAAGAGAGACTGGCCGCGAGTTTTGCAAGTGTTTGCAAGAGTTTGCTTGCGTTGTTGCAAGCGTTTGCAAGTGTCTGCAAGTGTTGTTGCAAGTGTTTGCAAGAGTTTGCAAGTGTTTGCAAGTGTTTGCAAGCGTTGTTGCAAGCGTTTGCAAGTGTCTGCAAATGTTGTTGCAAGTGTCTACAAGTGTTGTCGCAAGTGTCTACAAGTGTTGTCGCAAGTGTCTGCAAGTGATGTTGCAAGTGTATGCAAGAGTTGTTGCGATTCGCGCTCGCCAAGACTCACCGGGATCTGCGAGCACGCTGCATTCCGCGAAAAAAATGCGTCTCGCCATCTTATTGTACGGACTGTTTAGAAATCCGGACGCAGCCCGCTTCTGGCGACTGATGCTGCCTCCAGGTGATGTATTCGTCTTTTCGGTGTTTACAACCACGCCATTGACCAAAAGGAGCCACGACGGTCCAATTCAGACACGCAATGTCTTTCCAGGCGTCGAGATGGCCAAGGCGTGGTCGGTGGTCGATCAGGCCTCATTTGACGAGGAGATTCAATTGAAAAGACACATCAAATTCCGCGACGACCCTTGGAGATCAGATAACAAGACGACGCTCGGAAACGCAATCCGTGTGCTGCATCAGTTGGATCGACTGAGAAGGCTCTTTCTGGCGCATGACGACGGTTCATACACTCACGCATTGGTCTCTCGCGTTGATCTGCTATTTGTACGACCAGTGCAGAGCCGTGTGTTTCTGCGAGATGTCGTCGTGCCAAACTATGACTTCTTCCCAAACGGAGTGAACGATAGGTTCTTAGCAGGACCGTTGCATCGCGTTCTGAAGCTCATGCAAAGGCTCGATATCTTCAACCAGACGGGCAAACTTGCAGAGCCCCTCATGAAAGCCGTCATTCAGTTCAGCGGCATGCCGGTCCTGGCCCGCGAAATCGGACTAACGCGACGAATCCGTACAAACGGATGGCTCGAACCAGCTCACTACCACACATCCGAGGTTTGTCCGATTGATACGGTGCGTAACATGCACGAAGTGATAAACAAGAGCCTGTATAATTCCAAGTGCTCGCCTCGTCGCGCGGTGGATCTCGTGGTGAACTCGTGGAAGAGATACAGGTTCCACGTAGAGCATGGACGCTACTTTGATCGCACGCAGAAGATATAACCCACCCTTCTCCGTGTGGTGTAAAAAAATCCGAGCCCCTACCAAACATGTTTCGTGCCCTGCACATCTTCGCGATCGTCGCGCATTCCTCGTGCGCAATCTACGCCTTTTCCAGGCCTGCTGCGTACTCCACCTCTTTTGAGGTTGGCTTGCGTCGGGTGGACTACACCGGACTCGAGGGAGAACCCTACTACCTCGACAGCTCGAAGGTGTCTTTCCAATTTCCATCCAGCATCGTGCTTCACGGGATCGTCGCGGTCGTGACAGCGCTCTTCCACCTGCTCGTGTACCTGCCGATCCACGAGTACCACGGCGATGTGGTCTGGCGGCAGAACCACTTCCTGAGCATCCGTTGGATCGAGTACAGCATTACGTGCACCTTGATGACCATCTCGAGTCTCTTGTCGAGCGGCACGGTCGACTTCAACCTCGTGGTGCTCGTGGTGTTTGCAGGCATGGCTCTGCAGTTCATGGGGTGCTGCGTCGAACAGTTCAAACACATCGACATCTATGCGGGCTTCTTCGTCGTTGGTGTCATGATCGACTTCGGAATCTCTTGGGCCATACTCTGGGGCTACTTGAGCGCCTCGTCGATTGGCTCGCATTGGCTCGAAGCGATTGTCTATGTCTTCTACTACTCGCTCTTTGGAATCAACTGCCTGACGGATGCCGTGTTTCGGAGGGGCTGCTTCATCCAGACGGACTGGTACTACAATGTGCTCTCGGTCACCAGCAAAGTATCGCTCTTTTGGCTTCAGGTCGGAGAGGTCGAGCGCAATGTAGACGGTGGCATCTGGCCCGAGCTGCAGATTTTCCTGCTTGGGACGGCGATGCCGCTGGTGTTTCTCATCGCTGGTCTGTCCCTTCGACCCGTCTGCCCAAGCTCGGTCCAGACCAAGGATCGGAACACCTTCTACGGACGGCTCGCCTCTCTGCAATTGGGCGTCAAAAAGAAAGAGCCTCGCATTCGACCCCGAACGCGCGACGATGTGCGCCGAAAAAGATGATTCAGCCGCGCCACACGTCAGCAGGCACGCGAGCAGGAGAAGGTGTGGGTCGAAACAACGAGTTCTCCTCCCCAGCCTTGGTTGATTGTCGGATGCTTCGAGCGCTCTGCACATCTTTAACGGCCTCCCAAATGCGTCTTGGGTTGTAATTGCATATCTTTGAAACCCAGGTTTACACGCCTGGTACGGCATTCTTTAACTTTCAGGACAGACATTAAAATGTTGGCAACATGTAAAATGGACCTATTTGCAGACTTCAGAAAGTTAGTAAGGCCAGCCTATGAGGGACAGACTCAAAATCGACGATTGCAGCTTTTGAAAAATACAGTTCGAATGATGGCGGCAATGAGTGGTTTATACGTCATTCGATTGTCTGCGCCTGAAGTAATACGCATACTAGGCGTTGGAACAAACGATGCAGACCCTCTGAAGCAAGCATTGACCAAGCTGGATTCGATCTTCAGCCAATGTCAACGCTCTGGAATTGACATGAAAACCTCTGTGAACGAGCTTGTAAAAATACATGAAACGGATAAGACAACCCATTGTACAGTCTTTTTGGCTTGGCGTATTCTTGCAAATAAGAGCCCTGAATTAGTTGGCGCTGCCACATGCTCCAAGTTCATTGATTCACAACATATCTCAACTCAGCCCAACAATCTGGGTGCGAATTACGATGCCTTGTCAAAGTTCTTTAACACGTATTTCTACATTGACACTCTCTGTTCCAAGCAAAAGCCCGCCGGGAAACTTCTCGTATTACACGCACTAGAGTTTGCCTTGCGGAAGAAGCTCAAGGGTTTGATTGCTTTCTCATTTGCCGGAGAACAAAATCGGAATGCCACGTCAGAGAACATGTTCAAAAGTCTCAAGTTTAAGATGTATTCAGGTGAGGAGATCGAGAAAAGCGGTAACAACATCTTATTGGTAGATGGTTTGACATTGTACGGAAAGTGGGTTGTAAAGAAAGTGGACGATTTCTCCGGACTGAATGATCAAATCATGTCAATCTGTACACGAAGTGGATTGACAGAGAGAACAAAGGATAATCTGATTTGGCGATGTCCGATCTAATAAAAAAGCTAGCGGTAAGTTAAAATGGAAGTGTATCAGCTTTACAGTGGTATTTTTCAAGAGGAGGTATGTAACAGAATTCCTACATGTCTTTCTTGATCCTTTATTTCAACAGTGCAGAAAACGGCAAGATTTCAACACAGTTTTTAGGGAATGTTTGAAGACTTTGGAAGCGTTTCCAGATAACGTTCTACTTTACGAGCTTGGGAAGGTTAGTTCAAAATACCCTAGTTTTGAAACAGGGTGACGAACGCCTCGACATCGTAGATGGTTCCCGCCGCGTCCACCAGCTCGCGGCGGATCAGAAGGGGCTGCGTCAGCAGCTGCGGGACGCACGCCGGGATGAGACAAAAAGGGCCTCGGGGAAGGAGGCTAAAGTGCATCGTTTGTTTTTCCCAGTCCATTTTTTTTTCGCCAATGTCGCATCAAGTGCGTGCTTCCCCTTGCTGCCCACTGCGTGGCGCATGTCCCTCTGACCCGGACCGTGTGCAGATGGTGGCAGGAAAGGTTTGTTCGACGCCCGGCTGCGCCAAGCCCGACTTTCACAACGGGGCGCATTCGTTTGAGTCCAGCCTGGACAAGAGGCTTTGCCCGTACGTGGCGCCCACCGAGACTGTCCGGCCGGGGAACCAGTTCCAGCACGGCATCGGCTTCGCTCGGATGTGCATGGACGACCAGTTCGGCACGACGCTGCGCCTACCCGAAGACCTGCGCTCGGACGGCACCGGCGTCTTTGACGCCACGGTTCTCGGAAAGGAATCCACTGGCAAGCACGTCGCGCTCGTCGTCGACGAAAAGGGCGAGCAGCTCAGGCTGACGGCGCAGGACCTGACACGCCGCGATGTGGCGGTGGACTGGCGCCCGGTGAGCGACGCGATGCTAGCCGAGCACAAGCGTGCGCTACACGGCAAGTCGCACGATGCGGCCGCCAAACGCGCGTACCTCTTTGTGAAGATGCTGGGCAACGAGACACGTTCCGACCAAAAGGTGTTCTCCTTGGACGGGGTGGGCTCCAACCGCGAGGCGTACCTGCGTGGCTTCGCCGGGCGCACCGATGAAATGCCCGAGTTTTGCACGTTCGAGCTGGATCCGGAGGTCGCGCTCAGCCAGCAGCTTCTCTACGGGACGAAGACGGTCCTCTTCACTGGCGCGCTTGTGCGCGAAAAGTTTGGCTACGGCTGCCATCGCGCGGCTCCTCACCTGCCTCCCGGCATCGAGTACCTGATCACGAATCGGGACGCGCGCAACACCCTCATCTCGAAAGAGGACTGCGGCGCCGTCGTGGGGCTGAACCTCGACTACTGCGGCGGTATTTATGGCGGACGCGACATCGAAGAGGGGCAGCGCTCCATTGTCAATGTCTTGTCCCGACTGCCAAACCTTCGCGTGCTGTGCCTCACTTTTAGCAAGCGCCATCGCCCAGGGCTCAAGCACGACTTTGACTACTATGCTCGCACGCCCTACGGCTTTCGGGTGGAGCACACCTTCGATGCGCCAACCGACAACCAGCGCGTCGTGTCTCGAGTGTACATTCGCGACGTTGGCATCCCCCGCACCCTCCGACTGCCGGGTTGGAAGTTCAAGTACTACATGACCAAGTCAAAGACGGCGCACTTTCGGAGCCAAACATACCTGTGCGTGATCAAGTCCAAAGATGCACTCACGGGGCAGTACTGGGTCTACTGCATCGACGACGATACGGACCGCTGGTCATTCGAACCGAAAGACCTCGACCCGCACGTCTGGGACGTGGACGCGACGGCTGCCAACTCGGCTCGGAACTCGCCTCCCCATTCGTCTGTCAACACGGCTCTGAAGAAGTCTGCCCTCACGCTGCAGTTCAAGAAGCCTCGCGGCGGCAAGAATAGCGCGTGGCATCGCGAGCTTCTGCGACGGCTCAAAGGGCTCGGCCTGAAGCTCCGTCTCAGCCGCATTCAAGTCGACGGCGAAACGGTCTTTGGCAAATAGTCGTGTTGCAGCCTCTCATCTTCGAGGCTTACAACGTTGCGACGTGCACCAAGGCGACGAGCGGCGGTACCGTGTACCCTCGCGGAACAGAGCCTTGGACAGCGGTCGTAGAGTTCGAGACGGATGCCAGTCTAAGCACAACCTTTGGACTTGTCTCCGGAACGGTCTTTCTCTGGGGATCTTACGACGCGGCGAACTTGACCACGCTTACTGCGGCACGCAATCGTAAGGCCCTTTTATGTAGCATTTGGTGGCGTTGGACCTGCTGGCGTTGTACCTGCACAGGCTGAACTTATATAAGTTTGTTGTTGAAACATTCCACATTTTATAGCTTAACTCGCACTTCGTCTTGTTGTCGTTCTCGGTGCTGCACCATACACCCTCAGCTAGATTGGTAAACATCGAATCAGCCGTGCCGAGAAAGTCGGGGCATTGCGGCGAGGATGGCGGTGATAGAGGCGGTCGCGAGGGAGGAGGTAGCACCGACGACGGCGATGGAGGGAGAGATGTAGGGGAGGACGACGGCGAGGACGGCGGCGAGGACGGCGGCGAGGATGGCGGCGAGGATGGCGGCGAGGACGGCGGCGAGGACGGCGGGAAGGGATGCGGCGAGGACGGCGGCAGATACGGCGGCGAGGACGGCGGCGAGCACGGCGGCGAGGACGGCGGGAAGGGAGGCGGGAAGGGAGGCGACGTCGACGGCGGCGAAGACGGCGGCATAGACGGGGAGTCGGATGGTCGAAAGGCGTATGCAAATCCGAGCCCGAACCCCAAACTGGCGGCACTCACCAAAATCATGGCACAGACGGAACGGGTCGACGGTCTACGGACGATCTTCGTCTCACACACCGGTACGTTCGTCGGATGTCTGACCGTCCGCATTTATGGCACTTTATAAAAAAAAGTATGGAATAGACAATGGCTGCAACTATGGCTGGGAAACGATTTGAGACACGAGGACTTCGCCCCGCCCCGGTTCGCCACTCCAAGCCTAAACCGGGACCGAGCCGAGCGCACATCCGAAATCCTATGTGGCGTCCGGACCCACGAATCGAGGCACCGCCGCGCTACGACGAACGGCTGAAGCGTGCGCGCGCACAGAAAGAGGCGATCAGAGCCGTGGCGGAAGAGGACGAGCCGGAAGAGGACGAGCTAGCCGTGGCGGAATACGAGGACGTGCTAGCCGTGGCGGAAGACGAGGACGAGCTAGTCGATCCGCAAGATGCGGCTGCTATCGATTGTGGAGCAGAATCGGAGTCGCCGACTGACGAAGGCGTTTACTTCCAGAACGACGACGGCGAATGGTTCACGATTGACGGACAGCCAGTTCCAAAACCAAAACGGCGCATCAGGCTCCGCAAATTCATCAAGCTGCTCCGCCGAAGACGCTGAGCCATCGAGAATTTTTTTTGGCACTGCTACCAATGCCCACCCAACAGATCTACAAATCTCTCGAGCCGGGCTCGGTATGCGACTCGAAACAACAAGCGTGTGGACATGGTACGACATGCCAATACGCGACGACGACTTTCACTTGTCAGATGGCACCTGCCATCAAGAAGCCAGGCGAGAGCTGCCGCTACGCGCACGAGTGCGAGAGCTTCTATTGCCAAAAGCACCCCCTGCTCCCGGACGGACGAGGTCGGTGCCGATGAGAGCCTACGAGAGGCGGAGCCCCTGTCGCAGCTCGGGTATAGTATCGTACCAGACTTCAGCCTGCGCCATTGGCGGTCCCATGTCGAGGTATCTGCATGTGGCATTTCCGGCCATTATGACCACGCGTTGCCCGCTTCGATCGCGCAGAGCGCGGCACTTCTGAAGGGCAACTTCGTCCACCGCATCGGTGTCGTATTTGGACTCAACTGCGATGCGCTCGCACCCGGTGCGAGATGCCAGCACAAAGTCGACCGTGTACGAGTCGCCAGCCCACTGGCGATGCACGCCCCTGTCCACCATGACCGTCCCGATGTTTGTCTGACAGTCCGGCTCGTACAGCACAATGTAGTCGGGAAAGGCATTCGACAGTATATCCTCGTGCACGCCTTCGTTGCGACTTCGCTTGCGTGATGCGGCGACGGTGTACGCCATCGTCACGTTCACATCTTGGTGCGCCAGCCGGTGCAGCTCTACATGGGGTACGTTGCGGCCAGGACGCCTCTCTCGATAGTCGACCGCCATCCACTCCCCCAAATAATGGTCACGTGCGTTTTGCACGCCGAAAAGGTGCACCGTGTACCTCTCTCGCCCATCCGGATCGCGTAGGAGCGTGTCTATCACGCTGTTGCCCGGCAGCTCATATCGAAATGTCGTCGAATTGATCAGCTCGTTCTTGTACTTGCCCTTCCGCGTGTCCTTCAAGCAGATGATGTTGTGCTGCCGATCCAGCTTGTTCCATCCATAGTCCTGCACTTTCGTCGTCACCGACGACCACTCATGCGGGTGTTTGGCAAACATCCGTGCTCTCGCAGAAGGGGGGGGGAGAAATTTGATTCAAAAACAAAACAGCAACCTGCGCATATTCTCATTCTAATTCCGACGAAAAGCTAGGAGAGCATGTTTGCGAATTCGCGACACGCGTCCTCGAGACGGTTCCGATGATACGACATTTTCATATTCCGGTACGCTATCTTTGAGACTTGTGGTTTCGAAGAGATGTTGCGCGCTCGCGTGTAGCTGTTCTGCTCGTCTTCTGCTAGCGGAACGCGCGTCCCTTTGAAGACGTGCAGCTTCCCATTTTGTGATTCGACGAGACAGATGGTGCCGGCCTCGCGCGTCGCTGCCTTCAGCGCAGCCTCGCGTGCCGTGTTGGAAAGGAACTCCTTCTCGAGCTCGCACGTCTGATAGTCCACGAGCCAAAAGCACTTCATAAGTTGATTGTTTGCAACATTTCGTTTTCCCGGTAGACGACGCACGGGCTGGAGAACTGGGTGAGATGGTAGGGGATGATCACATCGTACTCTCGCGTCAGCAGCGCGTTTTGACACATTTCACACAAGGGATCGTACGCCAGCGCGCTCTGGCCATTGCTGAGCTGGTCGGCAGAGCTCAAGAACGTGTAGCCGTCCATAAAGGCTGTCGTGTAGATCGCCCTCGTCTTTTCGTTGTCGAGGATCCAGTCCAGCCACTCATCTTCAAAGACAATCGTCTTCCCGTTTCGCGTAATCACGAGTATGTAGGTGCTGTCGTGAGTCTTGTGGATCACTTGGACATTGGTGGCGTGCAAACAGAAACGATTCCATTCTGCCATCCTCCTAGCCCCCAACCCGCACGGACCGAAGAGGCAAATGTGAGGTATGCCGCTCTTTCTGCTGTGTGCTATCAGGGCGGACATTGCCATGTGCGTGGGCTGCGACGCCAGCTTGAGAGGCTCCAAGTCGCGTGACGAGGCATGCCCCTCCGTGCTTGGCGAATCGTCCAGAAGAGGAGCGACGGGCGGCAGCTCGACGGGCGGCAGCTCGACGGGCGGCAGCTCGACGGGCGGCAGGTCGACGGGCGGCAGCTCGACGGGCGGCAGGTCGACGGGCGGCAGCTCGACGGGCTCGCTCGATGCGACGGATGACGCCGACGTTCTGCGCTGCTGCCTTCTAGATTTCTTGTTCAGCTCGGCGTTCAACAAGATCTCCTCGTGAAAGGCGTGCTCTTCGATATCAGCGGCGTCGACTTCTCTCTTTGGGGGCCTGGGTACATCAAATATGTGCAATTTCGTATTGTGGAAGCTTCCGAAGACTAGCGGGTCCATGGCGTTTAGGAATGACATTGAATACTAAGAACAAAAAAATAATCGCATGAAAAAAAAGTTTTGAAATGACTTGGACCATCCTTTTCGGAAACGACGACGAGCGACCTTTGCACATTCATCTGGACGAGTTGCATCCCGACTCGCGCATCCGGGGCACCATCCTCCACGACAAGCTGGATTCTCTCCGCTGCAACTGCTCGCGCGACATGCTGCGTTCGATAGTCGCGTCGCAACGCCACCTTCGACCGTTTTGTCAGGGCGATGCAACGATGGAGGAGCTCATGTGTGAGCTGGAACGCGATTGCGTGATCTTAACGCCACACGCATGGGTGGAGTGCGTCGAAGAGCATCCCGTTTGGCGGTGTGCGAAGCAACTGAGCCTGGCCATGAAACGCTGGCCGTTTCTAACTCGCACATTCGAGACCGGCTTCCACCCATCTGCTGTGCCATGGGACGCGGGACCTTTACACTGCTGCATCCAATTCGCACCAAAGCCACGGTGTGACGCGGCGAACCGCAGACCAGTCGCCGACATGATGGGCTTCGTCCTTCACATGCTGCTCAAGACCGTGTCGTCCATGCACGAGCTTCGTCGAGGCCACGTGCGCGACAATCTCTTGAATAAGCTGGACGATGGCGAGTTTGGCCCATTCTGGTGGATGTCATTGGACGGAGGCAAGCAGGGTCTCCATCCCAAAATCGTGGACGATATTCTCAAGAACCTCGACGGCACGAGCGTGGAAAACGCGTGGAATCGACGGTTCGTGCAATGCGTGACGCGCTATCATGCCAGAATACCGGACATTGGCCGCGTCTTTCGACACGATACGCGCCCCTTTGACATACTACACGCCTGTCTGATGCAGCAGGGTTACGCGCTCTTGCCGGCCGCAGAACGACCCGCATTGGTCGTGCCGACGATGTGGAAAGTGGACGGGTATCCGTGTCGAGGACAGAAATTCGCGCTGCACATCAAATGTGTACAATCGATCTGACACGTTGGCGCAACTCGGCATTTTTGCCACCAAACACACAAATGCTGACGTGCCACACGTGGACCTGCCCCCAAGGCACGCGTTTCTACCGATCGCAAGCCTCTGCTTCGGACGCGCAGCACAGCTTACGCAGTAGATACCGCAGAAACGATGCGATCCATTTTCTGCCATCCGCCAGAGGCGCGGCTGTTTTTTACACCGGCGAAAATGGCCGCGTAGCCGTCCCCACATTCGCTTTGCGACGTTGCACGTCCTTCTGGCTACTGACGGCTGAAAACCTGCTGCGCTTGTGCGTTTGCCTCGACGACTACTTTGGCAAGACTCCCGTCGTTCGGCTCCACGGCGCCACGCTGAACCGAGCCGCCACGTTGAAGCTCTTCTTCCGAATCTTCTGCGCCGGCAACTGCCTCAAGGACGGGAGATACATCGAAAGGGCCACCGCAGATTGTGTCAGCGTCGGCGGCCAGGTAGAACCCGTTGCGGAGCTGCTAGAGTGTCCGCACGCTAGGTTCGTGCCCATGATCCGAGACGCGACTTCGAACACATTCGAGTCTGGCGTCGCGACAAAGTCGTTGTTCTCCAAGCAGGTGGGGATCGAAGAGGTCGACACCGACATGTACCTCGGGAGAGCCTTTGTCTTGATCCTCCGGTACCTCGGCTTCGACGGCATCAAGATACCAAACGGCACATGGCATCGACCGAGCTGCCACGCGGATGACTTGATGCACGAGGAGTACGCGGTGTGCCAGGCGCAAGCCTTGCTGACGCGAGAACCGGATACCAGCGTGCTAGTCACAGACGAGGTTCGCGAGGCCGTGCTGAGGAGCGTCGCCTCCTAGTCGAACCGCGTGGTCATAACCGCGTGGTCATGCGCGACTTACTACAACGCGGGCATCGCGAATGTGGCTCCTCTGAAAGGATCGTAGAAGATTCATCCGTACGGGTGTCTCGATCGTGGAGCTCACGGTAGCTGCTATCGCAGGCACGGGCAGTCCTTTCGACGTCAATGTCGGTTGCATTCAATTGCAACCTCATCTTTTTGTGGAGACCTCGTTGCGTGTAGATGATGAATCAAAGAACAGCAAAAAAAGTTGAAATGCCTTTTTTTTTCTTTCGATGCGGCATGAGGACAATGCCTGGTCGGGAGAGGAGAGCCTGTACTTGCTGCGGCTTCGAGCGGATGACCAGCCTTGGTCGCGGATAGCCAGGGTGTTGCACCGTACCCAGGCTTCGTGTCGCAACAGACTGCGCCGCGTTCGCCTCGTCCAAATGGGTGGGCGCAATCTTTGTGCGAGATGTGGGCAGCTCAGACGCGGGCACATGTGCCTTTTACCAGAAGAGAGACCCTATGACGACCCCTCCCTTTTCTCCGGCGCGCAGCCCGATCTCTCCGGCGCGCAGCCCGATCTCTCCGGCGCGCAGCCCGATCTCTCCGGCGCGCA
>OJEA01000136.1_pt1 | contig 12208 bp, 13 predicted proteins | sample 1593051 | NCBI WGS metagenome assembly OJEA01 (sample SAMN05416699, study PRJEB24817) | seawater metagenome | isolation source: Sea water | place: Canada:Atlantic | collected 2013-07 | reverse complement strand
CGAGATTTCTGCCTGTCTCGTGGGCTCGGAGATGTGTATAAGAGACAGGTATACGATTCTTCGCTTCGGCCTCCATTTGGCTCGGAAGCAGCGCACGACGAGAAAGCAGGGTGCACCCTTCGTCGGTGCCCGCAGGTGGTGAGATCGCCCCCTTTGATCCACGATCGCCTCGCGCAGCAGATGCATTTCCGGCGCCAGTAGGCGAATCATCGGGATCTTCAGATGCGCGACTAGTATGCAGAACTGGGAAAACCCGTTTTGGCCGTCGCGGTAGGGGTCTTGTCCGGGCCGATCGCCGAGCGCGAGCTTGTGGTACAGGTGATGGCGAAGCTCCTCCGCCGCGTTCTTATTCGACAAGACATCTTGGGACAAGAGATGACGAAGCTTGCCCGCAGAGCGCGAGATCAGCAATTCTCGCACATCCCTGGCGAATAGCATCACGAAGCACATCGCGCAGAACCAGCAGAGCCCGGAATTGTGCACACGCTGAGGTACGCCCGTCGTGACAAGTTCTCGGTCGGTCAACCTTGCCAAGGTGTGCGCCGTTGTCGAGGCGGCCGGCTTGCCGTACACATACTCACCCTTTGGCTGGCTCACGCAGCCTGTGCCATCCAAATAGGCGTACATTTCTATAATCTTCTGCATGGCGCTCGGCGTGTGCAAGCATATGTACCGATTCGGCTGATCTGCGCTGCTGATGCAGCACCAGCGTTTGCCCTTGTGCGTGAACACCTGGATGCTGGAAGAACGACCACACGACGAAAACGTGACCTTGGATAAGTTCGACACGCTCCTACTCATTGGTAGCTGCGTCGAAAATTTTGCTAGTCAGACTTTCGTTCACCCGGCTAGAGTGCTGACGACGAATCGATGGCATCTCCGGCTGCGACGTCCCCATCGATTCTTGACGGTGAACCTGGGTGAACTCGACGTCGGAGCCGGTCCGGCTATCCGACACGACTCGGGAAAGGGCACGATACGCGTAAGTCGCACGCTCGTTGCCAAATGTGAGTGCGCGCTGCACTGGGACTCCGAACGCGGCGGCAGATTGCACCGCGTCCTGGCTTGTCCCAAGAAACAGGAGGTTCCACATCTCCCGAGCATTGACTCGGTCGACGGCGCGTCGGGCGTCGTCGATACCGCGCGTGGAGGATGTGTGCCGTCGGTGACGACGACGATGGTCGTCTGCTGCATCGGTCGTTCCTCTTCGTGTGCCACCGCCAGGACGATGGCGTCGTAGAGGGACGTGGCGCCGGTGCACACTGGGCGTTCCAATCGTCGAAGGATCTCGTCTCGTCCCAAGCGTTGGCCGATGCTGACCGTTCGGTTGAAGCAGCTGTATGTGACGAGGACGCCTTCCGGGAGTTCTCCGATCAGCTCGCGAGCGCCGTCGATGTGTGCCTTGCTCGCGTCGCTCATGGAGCCCGAGTTGTCCACAATCAGGTGGAAAGACTCGCCGCTCGTCGGCGAAAACGAGTCCTGGCTCAGCATTTTTCAAGTTTGGGTTGGAATGCCAGACAACAAGTCTGACCTTGAAGGCATTTCAAAATCATTCAAATTATTCGGATTGAATGCTTTGCATACATATGATGTTCCATTTTGTCTTTTAAGGCACAGGTGCACACCGTATGTGAATTGTTGAACGTATGTTTGGGCTAGCGCCAAGCTTTGAAAGTCGAAGTTATCGACGGCCGCGTCAGGGGCCATAGCAACGAACCACTTGATCACCTCGCTCACCCCTTCACCTACATGAAATGTGGCGGCGATCTTATTCTGTGCGCAGTGCAACACCAGCCCCAAGACCGCCGCCACATCCGCGTGGCACATGTTTGGGTGCGTGCATCCTACGCAGTCTGCATTTCCTACAAGCTCGCCTGTGACGGACACACACGGACCAGTTTCGCCCGACTCACACCGTGTTTTGACGACGTACGAGTCGGACGATGTTGGGAAGGTCGCATTCTCGTTTCCAATAAAGATGCTCGTATGGTTTCCATTTACTGTGCTGTGCGAGTTTTCCACTACATGGTACACATGAATGTTCGCTGGAATGGGAACTATTATATTTGTAAGCTCGGTCCCGATCCAATTATAAACGCTGAGTGTCGCCGATGCGACAGCGCTCATCTTTTTCCAGCACTTGTACGTACTCGACAGACCAAGCATACACTCGTAGTCGCCCGTCGCTTGCGTCCTATATGTCTTGGCATACACGACAGTTCCTTGCTTTCGTGGATCACGCACCGTGACAATCGCCCCCGTTTGGAATGGTTCAATCCTCACGAGCGTCTCGGAGTACAGCATTTGCTCGGGCGCGGAGTCCGGCGCTGGCGCGGGCGCGGGCGCGGGCGCGGGCGCGGGCGCTGGCGCTGGCACTGGCGCGGGCCCCCCAATGATTTCCTCGATTTGAGCGGCGGAGAGAGCATATGGATTGATGGGGCGTCGATTCTCTTCAAAAACAATGTCGGGATAGGCTTGCTCCAACTTCTCACGAATCGCACTGCGAATTCTTATCAACTCCGCCTTCGCTGCGTCATCATTCGCTGGGTCCTTCGTCGGGTGCAGATTTTCAACGAATACTTTCACGCAAGTGACACGGTCCAATACACTCGTTGCCTGTGCTGCTGCCTGTGCTGCTGCCTGTGCTGCTGCCTGTGCTGCTGCCTGTGCCTCTTCTAGCACGTGCGTCGGTATTGCCACCCAATAATATGGTCCGCCCTCGATCCAATGCTCATCAGAAGTCAGCTTTTTAATGTCTTCGAAGTGACGTTTGCAATAGTCCTGAGGAGAATACGGCAAGGCATAAATCAAAGGGGAGATCACAACACCGGTCGCCCCGGTGCAATGTTTTCGGAGTATAGTTGTTGGCAGAATCAGAGCATCCTTTCCCATGCCAGTGGTACAGGGTCTTTTTTGTATTGCAGAGTTGATCTCGTCATCGCGCTTTTCTGCCGAGGGGGGTATGTCCATGCTCGCGATCGTGACGTAATCGCCTTGTGAATGAAATGCACTACCCGCTGCCCAGTGTGTGCCCTTGATGTAGTAAGAATGTTCTTTCCACCCCAGACCATACCCTAGAACAGCAGGATTGGCGACCACATTTGAGCTTGAGGAAAAAGCCCAGTATGTTTCTACTGGTGTCTCGTTGGATAGCTGATCGAGTATGAGTTCGTTCAACTGGTTTCCATCCGCTTCCTTTGCCGCTAATTCTATAGCGTTGTGTCTGACAGTGTAGTACCGATTGAACATCATCCAATTCGAATGTTTAAACCATCGAAGCGGTGTTTTGGTTGGATACTCGGGTGGTTTATTAGAAAGAAAACCAGCGGGTTTGCAGGGGTCTGCAAAGTCCCCTTCAATATCGGTGTCATAGACACACGATGTCCTATCTTTTAACATGCTGTGTTCACAGAAAAGTTCGAACCTCTTCCCCTCGTCTTTATTCAGAAGATCAAGTAGCAACGCCGGGGACACCGCATTAAGCTTGTCGAGTGGTTCAGTGTTTGCCTTTACTGCGTCCGTGTACATGGCCTTTGTGATCTTGAGTCTGGGCAGGTCAGCGTGATATGCTCCCGACGTAAACTCCTGCGGCTTTGCTGCTTCAAAGAGATCCTCAAAAGAGGCGCGCTGAAACGACGGGTCCGCATTCTTGTACTGCTCAACAAACTCATAGTTCTTCCACGTTTCCGAATTCGCTTTACACTCTTCCACCCTGATGCGCATGTTCACTAACAAGCCGATTTTTTTTTTCGTTTTTTTTTTCGGTTCGAATGAACTGCCGTTGCGACTACTGTACGAGGCCAATCTACAAAGGGAATGGCCCATGGGACGAAATCTCGTACCCTATGCTCATTCGAATACGCATCGGCGACTCGAGCATGAACGCCGTCTTGGAGAACGAGCGCAACGAGATTCGCTTCTGCGATGCGCAGGTCGTAAAGGGGTTTCCAAAGGCGACGAGTCATGCGCACATTGTTCTGGGACAGCGGGAGACCCGCCGTCAAGGCGTCGACGAGCTCGAGCGGTGGACCATCCACGTTGAAGGAATCGGCTCGGTGCCTCTGTCTTTCTTTACCAGGGAGAAGTTTGTAAGCGACCCGTCGGCGAGGCCAATCGCGTCGTTCGAGGAATGGTGCACGGATGTTGGCAACGTCGAAAGCAAGCAGAGTCTGCGCGAAAATCCCATCGCAAGAGACGCCAAGATGCTTCGAAGCAGCACATTCTTTCAGGCTGCGAGCTCTGCACAGCGTGCGTCGAAACGCGCTCGCAACGACGCGGATGACGACGCGGATGACGACTGCACGCCGACGTGCACGTGGAACATACACTCTCCGGCCAGCGAGTGGACGACTCGGAACCTTCAAGAGTTTTTGCTGGCGTACAGCAGCCAAGCACCAATCCTGCTCGGCATCGATGCCATCATCCCGCTGCTCGTCGACGGCGTGGGGAACCCGATGATGCGAATTCGGCTGCAGCATACCAAAACCAATCAGCCCGTCTCCGTCCTCTTGAGCTGCGCCCTGCTGTACACCGTCCCGCAATACAAATTGGCTGTCCAGCATGCCCGCTGTCGTTTTGGGTTCTGAGGCCTTTTTGCAGATTCACCAATATTTTAGTAGCATCATTCAAAACATGAAGGCAGTCGCAGCCGTCTGTTTTATCTTGGTTCTACTCGCCGTCTGCTGCCGAGTTCAAAACAGAAGAGGCGACGCGTCTCGCGCTTCTGCCAAACATGCGCAGCTCTCGTCGCCCATCGACCAGGATGTGCAGGTTCCGGAGGCGTGGGACTGGGGGTACATCTCTGAGCATGACGCCGCGGTTTGGCGAGATTGCTTTGGAACTCCCATTGCGACGGGGTCGTACACCAGCCCTGTCTTCAATCAGCACATGTCAAGGTGGTGTGGCGCGTGCTACCTGGTGTCGGTCCTGCAGATGTTGCAGGACCGGCTGAACATCGAGCTCGGCATACGGGATCCAACGACGGCGATGTTCCCGTGCCACCAGTTCAACTTCCAGCTGGCGCTCGACAGCTACAATGCGCTCCACGAGAAGAGCGGGTGGAACGCGTGCCAAGGCGGCTCGCCAATCGCCGTGCTGCAGAGCATTCAGGCTGGGAAATGCCGGCTGGAGTTGACGGCGGATGCGACGGTGTGGCTAGGATTCCCGACGAGCGGAGCGAATTTCTTGGAGCAGGGCGACTCGGTGCAAGTCGAGCCGATCGAATCGCTCGAACGCAGCCACAACAAAATCCAGTTTAGAATCTTCAAGTACGGGCCGGTTGTGCTCGGCATCGATAGTCTCTGCCTGCGCGATTCGCATCTGAGCGACAGAGGGGGGGTCATCGATCCAAATATCGCCTCGCCGCGTGATCACGCGACGTCAGTCGTCGGATGGAAGACGATAAACGGTCTCCCGTGCTGGATTCTCAGAAACTCGTGGGGGACGGAGACGGTGCCCAAAGCACGCCCCACCGATGTCGCATGCGTCAGCGCAAACTCGAACACCTGTAGAATCGCGACAGAGTCATGGTCGGGCGACCCTCGGCGCCCGGGGTACGCGTACGTGCCTTTCAGGTATGCCGGTCTGCTAAAGGCCCCGTCGCCATGGTATGACGCGATACCAACCGTCTTGTCGAAACGGATCGTACGCGACACTGCCATCGAGCCCGTACGCACGATCGATGAGATTCGATGACATGAATAACAAACTTTTTACGACTTTTTTTTCGCCGCGCACGAATCGCAGCCAAATCGCACACGAATCGCACCACACAAATGATGCTCTTGGCCGTCGACGGTGAATATCTGCCAGAAGTCTGGGTGAGAGAGACGGCGAACTTCTATGCGTACACAAGCGAATGTGGCCGATTCTTGCTGACGCGAGAAAATGACACGTGGATCATCGTCAGCCCAACCTCGATCGTTGCGGAGGCGTCGTCGCTGGGTCTACACCCAGCAACCACGAAGAAGGGAGAATGGCGCATGTTTGACCTGGCGACGCAAGCGATGCGGATGAGCCCCTTGCATTTCAAGCACGAGTGTCTGGACAGTTCTCCCGTCGCACCACTGTCGTTGGATGACATAGGACACGACTTCTTCATGCGGTGTACGCCACGTAGGATCCTTTGGTACACCGATCCGCGCACCGGGAGGGTTTTCCACTCTGGTGCAAAACGAGTACACGGAGAGGCGGTAGGGAAACGGTACTGCTACGAATGCAACTTGTCCTTTTCGGCCAACAACTTTGTTTCGCAACACATGCGCCTGAAGCATCCGGAAAGATGCCGTCCGGGATCGTGCGTTCTCGAGTGCATTTTCATCGACGAAGTTTGAGTCGCTCAGAGAGGATTAGTAAAAGCTTTGCTCGTGAAAGGAAATGGCGCGCCGACCGGGGCGGTCGCCCCTCGAGGGCCACGTTCGAGTGAGTTTTTTCAGATTCAAAAGACGGCGGCCCGCGCGTGGACGCGACGCGTCCGCGGCTGAGTGTCGCAGTTCAGCGCCAGCAAGATCGCCGACCCACCCACGTCAAAGTGTCCCATGTGCTGTCCTTTGCGCAGCGGCGTTCCAACCCCACAAAAAAGGCGGATGCTCGCGACACCAATGGCTCCGACGAGCGTCAGAAGCACCGTCCCGATTTCGCCGCGGATCAGCACGTGGACACGGAGGTTGCTGCAGGGAGATACGCTCGGGTCCAAGCGCAGCGTGCCATGCCAAAACTGTACATCGACGACCGCGCCGTCGATTGGCGAGAACACGTGGTGAAAGTCTTGAGGGTACAAGGCGTAGAGCATCACCTGCTCGTAGGACTGCAGGCTGCGACAGCACTGGTCGACTCGGACGCCGCGCTTGACGCGCATTCGTTCCGAAGTGACGATGCGCACGTAGCCGTCGCACGGGTTGGCCACGCTTTCATCCGTGACGGGTCGGTAGACGTCGATGTCATCCGGGTATCGGACGAACAAGTCTCGAACATTGTCGGGGACTGGGAAATGCTCAATCGGAATATTCCACGCCCAATATAGAAAGGGGACGGCGAGCGACGAAAGGTCGTGTCGAGTCATCGCCTCCACGGCGTTGTTGTACAGCTTTGACACCACGTGCATGGAGAGGTGGAAAGCCTTTTCTTTTTCGGGAATGTTTTACGGGGCGTGCGCAGAATGCGACACGCTCTCCTCGCTGCGGCCGGATGAGAGCTTTGACATGTATTGCCCGGAGTGCTGGGATGTGCACAATACGATCCAGCAGTATCGCTGCTTCACGATTTGTGCCGTGTACACGGCGAGAGGTGAATGCGTTTCGGTCGGCACGTCGGAAGAGCTGTGTGCCGAGCGATCGGCATTGTTTCGTCTGCCGTGCCATCGCATGGCTGAGCCCAAGATCCTCGTCGTCGCTCGTATACGACGATCGCAAAAGCAGAAGTGGTCATTCGGGTGCTCCAAGCCGTGCGAAGCCTGTGTACAGGCGATGCGGCTGTACAATGTCCTGCGAGTGGCGTACTCGTCGGGCGAGAAGGATGGCTTCGCTTGGGAGAATATCAGGTTGATCGAGCCCGAACTCCGTACCCGATCGACCGTGGTGGTGCGCATGTGATCGGCGGATCAGAATGAGCGCTGCACTGTTGGTGAGAGGGCATCGATGCGACCGATCCGCACCCCCGGAATCGGTCGTGTCAAGGCCGAGATCGAGCGTCTAAATCGTAGGTCTGAGACGGAGTATGAGCTGTCGGTGCCTGCGCACGTCATGTCGACGGTCGAGCAGCGAGTCTACGCATTGACTCACCTCCGTCTGATCAAAACTGAAATTTTGAGAATACAAACGCCGGTAGGCATCAAGTTTTCCGAGTCGGATATGCGCAGGCTCATGATGTTGCTTCGAGCGTCGCACGTGTGGGGCGTGAATGCAGGCGAGTTCCAGGCCAGCGCCACCGCGTGGCGGCTCTTTGCCGACGAGCTGTCGAGTACAACGATTGGGTTTGTTTGGGTAAACGAGTTCGGCAAGGACATCGGCGCATCGCGCGATATGCATGCATGGCTATTGGGCATCGCGCAGTTCAGGAATCGTGGCGTGCTCCGTGGCCGATGCAGCCCGCTCGCCGAGAATCGTCGAAAGATGCCGAGCTGGTCCGCTCGCGCAGTACAGCCCTGGTACGACGGGGAGAATCGGGCGACGCACGGCCCGTTGGCTCGTAAGTTCTTGTTCAATCCGCAGAGCAGCCAGTTTTACAGGATCGGAAAAAGGGGTCCGGAGGGTGGGTTCAAACCGCGGGAGCCGAAAAAAATATGAAATCACCAGCTATGCTCGTGCGTCAAGAGATGGACGCCAAGACAAGCATGTTCCTCGAAGCCTGCCTGGGCGATGTTCCCTTTCACTACATGCACGAGACACGGTTTCTATATCGATCCATCGTTTCGAACTACGTGGGTTCGATGCACAAAGTCGGGCTACGCTCGCTCGACGCGAGGCGCTTCAAGTTGCTGGCGTTTTGCCTCTGGATGATGGTGACGACGACGGACCAGCTTTCGGCGATGTGCAACATAGCCAGCGTCGGTCAGCTTCTGGCCGACGACAGCATCGACGACGACCCGCTGGAGTGGGCGTTTGTGGAGGACGTCTATCAGCGCATCTTGAGGCATGCTCGGAAACGAAAGTCCCGCTAGTGCCGGACGTGCCTGACGTAAGCGCGCGTGCGCGGTGCTGAGAGAAAAAAAAGTCAAATTATTTTTCGGATTCCGATCCATAACATGGGCGACAAGGATGTCGCCGCCGTGTTGAAGATGTATCAGCGTTCCCTCAAGACGCGCAACGGACAGGCGTACACGCATGTCTTTTCGAATGGAGGAATGCTCATCGTCCCGTCGCACGAGGACCACGAGAACAAGATATTGGATGCAATCGAGTACAACATCAAGAACGACATCGACTTCTACCTACATGAGATTCCGAGCCAGGTGTTCAAGATGTTCTTCGAGATGACCATACGCCATGCAGATGCACTTTCCGAGGAGGATCGCATCGGGTTCGGCAGGCAGATCCACGCCTGTCTCACAAAGTTCTATCCGCCGCTCACCGCCCTCCACAAGCCATCTTTCTTCGAATGCATCGTGACGCAAGCTCAGGCGAAGCCGCTCTGCTCGACTCGACCGGAGTTTCAGAAGCTCATCCGCCTCGTCGCCAAGTTTGACGGCACGCAGACCGTGCAAGTCAAAGATGGTGAGGTCAAGTGCAGCGGGGAGGATGCATATGGCGGCGTCGCATGGGGCACAGCCCGCGCGGATGACGGCTGTTACCAGTGCACCGTCGACAAGACCAGTTCTGCCGTCACTCTGCTGACGCCCAACGCGCCAACGTTTGAGAATCCAATGGTGCGGTCGGATGTGCTGCAGAGGTGCGTGCGGAAAGGCAGACGGGCTGGGGCGATTCGCTGCACCGACGAGCTGAGCGTGTGTGGGCCGTGGCAGCATTTGTCGCCGGACGCGACTTTCGCGCTGAACGATGACGAGTACTTTGTGAATACGAGCCGAGATGCGACCGGGATGATCACGACGGACTTGCATTTCCACATGCCCGAGATGGATGTCACGATCGATCAGGCCTTGTACATGAGGGAAGCGCTCATCCACATGCTATCCGCGTCGGTTGAGGGTCGATTCGCCCTGTCCGGGTGGGCGAATGCGCTGCCGACGCCGTGCTACACGACCGCAGTCACGACATGCACGGGCTCGGGACTTCGGATGTATGGCGCCAACAAGACCGTCGAGTGCCTGCAGTGCAGGAAGCGATCGCGCGACGACGACATGGCGTGTCCCGTCCCAGGCTGCAAGCAAGGCAAAGTGGACTTGAAGAATCCCTTCCGCCTCAAGAATGTCTTCATAGATGGTGCTGAGCAATCCGATCGACGGCGCCATTACGAGCTGCATCTCAAGCAGTTCGTGAAGAAGACGGCGATTCGCACGTTTTTGAAAGATCCAGCTCCAAATTGGAGCCGGTTCGATGGCTGCCCTCAATACGGCGACATCATCAAGAAGGCAGGGACGAGCGGGGAAGAGGTGCTCTACAGGATGACGGGCAACGAGGCCGTCGTCAAGGTGAAGGCACCCCTTCGAGCGAGCGATCTCGCCGAGGTCTCGGATCGCTCCATCTGGAAGGCGTTTGAGGCCTGCATTCGCCGTTATCACCGCAAGCACGCGTACGCGTCTCTGCGCGTCGTGGGCGTGCGCTACTCGGACGCGAAGAAGATCTACTTCATCAATGTTGCAGGCATCGGACAGCATTGGTGCTTGAACCTGCTGCCCCCGGCGGATCATACCGAGAGCCGAATATACTTTCAGTGCAGCAGGCAGCAGGGCATTCAGCAGCGCTGCACGTGCAACGACCCCAGCGTGGAGGGCAGACACGCCGGCGTCTGCAAGATGTTCAAGGGGAAAACCGGGACGCTTTCGCTGCGCGAGCGCACCCTGCTCTTCGGCTAGGGCGGCACACGGCGTGGTCTGCAGCTGGGTGACACGGCAAACGTGTCGCGTGGGCTGTCGCGAGGCACGACGTTGATGCACACTTTTCCGCTCGTGCCGCTGTGCATCGCGGCCACGCATCCCAGCTCCTTTTTCTCGGCCTCTAGCTGCGCCTTTTGCGCCGCCGTCAGACATCGCGAGCGGAAACCTTCGTAGGTGTCGCGCACCTGCTCGTAGGTCAGCGGCGTTTCCTTCTTCAGCATGTTGTTCACCTCGCAGTGCAGGTTGTAGCAGAGCCGACTGAACGTGTCTCTTGAGTCGAAGCTGTTGCACCGCAGCACGGCATCCAGGTTCTTTTTGAAGTTCTGGCGGCAGTGCCCACACGGCAGCACGTTTCCGGTGGCCCAGAGCCAATGCTCGTAGTCCTGCTTCTGCGCCGTCGTCGGATTCGTGGGATAATTAAACGACACCATGTGAATGGCCGACCAGAATACAGGACCGAAGATGGCAGTCTGGATGCCATCGTTCGAGTTGTAGTCGTCCTCGCTAAATAGGATCTGACACGCGTTCACGCTCTTCAATCGGGTCAGAGCCTTGTCTGCAGCCCACATTGTCTGCTATGTACTTGCTTCATTTCGACTAGATTTTTTCTGGTGATTCGACGATTCACGACTCTGCTCACAGCATGATTCGATCGTCCATCATCGCGCGATTCAAAAGGGAGAGGAGGAGGACCAGGATGGTCCACGCGGCAAACGCGATTCCCAGCCGGACCGCCGCCACGGCGAGGTATTGGCAGGAGTCGTCGTAGCAGCAGTACAGGAGGTAGCACGTGTGCATGGACATGCAGAAGACGAGCGACGCGGCCGCCAGTCCGACAGCATCGAGCGCGCTGGTCAAGTAGGTGATTCCCGCGAGGAGCCCGCTGAGCTCGTACATCGTCATGTTCCCATTGCTGAAAATCGACCATGTCACCCCGACAACAAGACAGAGCACGGTGGCGCTGTCCTTGGCGTCGCGGATGTCACGTCGGCTGACTGCGCATCGTCGAGCTTCGGGTGTCACCACCATTGGCGGTTGCGGCATGACCAATCGCTCGATTGCGAGATGCTTCTTTGTGTGCCGCCCTCCATCGCCCCGTCGAAGGAATCTACGTATCATTTTGCGGGTGTGACGATCGCGAACGAGTGTCTTGTCCACGAGATGGAGGTTGGTCAACGGGGAGGTGGTGTGCTCGGAGAGCCACTTCTCGATCGCTTCGCGCTCGTACATGTGGCCATCCCTCGTTCGAACCGGATTGGCCATCAGCTGGTGCGTGAGTGGACATGTCAACGATGCGATTTGAATGGATCCAAACCTCGGGTCGAATGTCCAGCTTTCGCAGGAGTCGTGCAGCTTGCGCATGCCGAAAAAGAAGTGCGCGAAACACTTTTGGAAAAAAGGGTCTCCTGAACTCTATGTAATCGGTATGGCGTAGTCGCACGGGCACATTAGCATCTTGGACGGTTCTTTAAACGTGCAGTTCAGCGGGTGTGGTGGTTGTGGTGAGAGAAGCGGGGATGGAGGCATCGACGGGGAAGCGGGTGGAGGAGCGGACGGTGACAGGAACGAGAGCTGAGAGGGCGGGGAGGGGAGCGGCGATGGTAAGGGAGGCGGCGATGCCGGTGGAGGAGGCGGCCGCGGCTTCATAACAGGGACATTAGGCGGAAGCCGTGGCGGTGGTCTGTCTCTTATACACATCTGACGCTGCCGACGAATAGA
>OJEA01000135.1_pt1 | contig 12266 bp, 14 predicted proteins | sample 1593051 | NCBI WGS metagenome assembly OJEA01 (sample SAMN05416699, study PRJEB24817) | seawater metagenome | isolation source: Sea water | place: Canada:Atlantic | collected 2013-07 | reverse complement strand
AACATCTTGTTCAAATGATAGCTTCACGAGATGCTGGAAGAACTCAAAGTTCCCAAGAAGGACTTTATCAAGAAGAAGCGTGCCAGCTCTAATACCCGCCGGCTCTGGACAAGTGTCCGGCATTCAGAGTCTGCATGCGGGTTGCTCTGTGTTGTGCGGAGGTCTACCTTGCCTTTCTCACATGAATACTTCAGAAATCCTCGACGAGCTTGCGCGGAGGTGTGCCTTGCGTGACCGGTATATACACAACCGCTGTCTGCAGCCCGCAACCACGCTCATGTTTGGAACCGATGAAGAGGTGGAAGCTCTGTCTGACACGGCCCTTCACGAGGGGCTCTGGGTAGCTGCCATGCAAGCCGCTGAACACACCTCTACCTTCACGAGCGACAAACGCGACGACGCACGAGTGGGTGCCCAGGGAGCCGTCACCCGCCTGCATGCGGCGGCGATGCGAGTGCTGTCAGTGGCCGAGCGCCGCGGCTTCTCACACGGCACCGACAGCCCGCTGCCGTCGACCGTCGGCGTGGCTTCTCGCTGACGGAACGGGGAATTCTCGACGCCAAACCGGATGTCTGCTTGCGCGTTCAACGCGGGGTTGAAGCCGCTCGCATCCTCCGGGGCCAGCATGGTGGCGTGCGAGTGCTGGCACCGCCTGGAGCGCGTATCGACGGCCAAGCTGACGCACCACATCCACTTCATCCCCGGTGCCGAAAAGACGGACGGCAGGGAGAAAGAGGGGCTCGTTCCTGGACGTCGCTTCAAGCCCGACGCCTTCATCGAACCGGGGCTAGATATCCACCTCCCGAATCAAAGCAGCGGTCCGAAGGGTGCTGTCTACTTGTTCCATGGCAACGAGTGGCATGGCTACCCGCCGGCACACCTCAAGTACGACGGCGCGAACCATTGCGGCACGCCATACAAGGAGCTGTACGAGAGAACGATAGAGCAGCAGACGCTTTACAGCGCAGAAGGGTACCGTGTATTTACGGTGTGGGAGCACGAGTATGCGACCACGACGCGAGCGGCCTGTCCTGTGCACATTCTTAGCGTGGTGAGGGAGCTCTAGGAAATCTAAGTGTGATGAGAGACAGCTTTGGTGTGCGTCCCGACAGACCAGTCGATGCACTGTTTTGCCGCCCGCTCCGACCACTGCCCGCGCCGGCCCGCGTTGGCGGCGAAAGTGGTGGGATGATCTCCGCCCCAATGCCAGCCTGGCGACGTGCGGATCTTTTGGAACCGTGCATCAAATTATTCGATCAAACTGTTGACAAAAAAAATGAATTTCTCAGTCCGAACTCTGGCCGTGGCTCTCGCGCTAGGCGCACCAGAGATGGCCATGCGGGCGAGCGTGCAGGCAGCCTCTCGATCGGCGGTGAGCATGGCACTCGATCTCCCGACGCACGCGACGGTTGTCAAGGCAAATGCGGCGGAGCGGGCCCACGCGGAGGCGGCCATCGCGGCAAGGGCGGCGGAGAGGGCGGCCGCGAAGGCGTTCAAGGCGGAGGTGGCGGCTGCGACGACGGGGAAGGACGTGGCGCGGGCGGCCGAGGCGGCCGCCAAGGCGGAGCTGCTAGCGGTGGAGAGGGAAGCGATGGAGGCGGAAACGGCGGTAGCAGAGGCGAAAGCGGCGATGCAGGTGAAGCACCCCTCTCTTGAGCCTTAGAGACGGAGGAGGGTGGTCTCGTCCCCTTCGCACTGGACGGTGGATATGCGCTTCTTGGGCTCGTTGAGCTGCATCCTCTCCTCCATATCTTCGAGCTCTTCCCTGCGTTTGTCGTCTTCCGTCTTCATAAAGTCCTGCGACAGTTTCCAGTAGATGGGCTTCCCAATCTTGAACTCTGGAAGATCCATCTGGGCCTTGTACCAGAAGATGCACTCGTCCACGTTGCAGCTTCCAGTTGTATTGTCCATGACGATGCAAGAGTGATTTGCAGTGCACTTGTCCATCACCTTTGCAAAGTCGTCATACTTTTCAAACATTCCAAAAAAGTATTTCCAGAGCTTGTTCTTGTTGCTGATGATGTTCTCCCGCAAAGCGAAGACGTAGTCAACCTGGGTTCGCAAATCTGGGCCCATGTCCATCACGTACTGGACCGCATTGCACATTGTGATATTCAGGTGCCGACCGTTCATGAACAAATCTCGAATACCAGTCCCTTTCAGAATCTTCTTGTCATACATGCAGTCGTCCAATAGAATAAAAAGACTCCTCGCCTTCTTCTGCTTCACCATGTCTCTCTGCATATTCAACATCGTGTCCAACTTGGATGTGGAAAACCCGTTGTAGATCCACGAATCGGGCATGTGCTGACGAAACGACTCCGCGGACTCCTCCGTCGGCGTCATAGCCAGCCCAAAGTCGAGCTTATCAGACAGATGGTACATGAGATCCCGCTGAAGGACACTCTTACCTGTGCCTCTTTTCCCTACCACTATCACGATCCTATGTTTCTTAAGCGTGGTGGGATCGAACTTGCGCACGCGCAGGCGCATTTTGCATGTCTCGCAACAGTTTTTCTTCTCTTTTTTTAGCGCGCAAAGAAAAAAATTCGAACTTTGGGAGCAAATGATTTCCCTGCTTCCATCATCCACACTTTGCTCGCCTTCTGATAATGTTGCCAGGAAGCGCATATCGTGGTACGAAGGCCTCACGTACAAGCAAGTCCACGTCGACTTCGGCGATCGCGAATCGGTAAACGCGGAACGCGAGCGTATCCGCGGCCTGTGCACACGCATGACAGACAAGATAACGATTTCGGTCGACTCTCTCACCGCCGCTCACGTTAAACACTACCGATACAAGCAGATGGATATCGAGTACGAGCCCGTCGAAGTGGCGCTTGACGGGTACTTCTTAGGCATCTGGCTCGGTGACGGGACTGTGCGAAACACAATTGTGACATCGATGGATCAGCCGGTCATTGACTTTATCTACGCCTACGCCGACTCGATGGGGCTTCGAGTGTCAGTGTCCATGTTAGATCGAAAGGCGAAAGGATATGGAATTGTTGGAGATGGCAGCAACAGGAACACGGTACTTCAGATGCTGGACGACTTGAACGTGCGCTACGACGCTCAAAAGAAGCACATTCCGAAGCTCTACCTCGAGAACTCGAAAGAAATTCGTCTCAAAGTCTTGGCTGGGCTCATCGACACCGACGGTCACATGGCCTCGCCGACAAAGTACGAGGTTGTGCAGAAGAATACGCGCTTGGCGCGTGACATTGTGACGCTCGCCAGATCGCTTGGCTTCTACACGACAATTGACGAGACGACGAAGCAGTGTCCCTCGACGTCGAGGGACGGGGGCGTGTTCACCGGCCAATACTGGCGCATCCACATCTCCATCGACCAGGTCTGTCCCGAGATCCCGATCAAAGTGGATCGCAAACGCTTCGATCTCACCAAGGTCAGGCAGTGGGACAATCCAAAGATCGATTTGGAGGGGAATCCGCAGAAGAGGCTGAGCGGCAGAAGCGGAACTCAGTGGACCAAGGAAATGGAAGACGAGCTGCTTCGTCAAGCGCACGCTCACGGCAAACGTAAGCAGTGGCAGAAGATCGGCGGCCCGCTTTTGCAAGACGTTTCTTCAGCCGCGAAGAAGAAGAAGTACGCCGAGCTCAGCGTCGAGCCCGAATCGTCGAGCTGAAGGTACTCAGGCTGATCATCTTAATTCTGGGCCTTGCACTGAATCAGATTCGCTCAAATGACATGAATCGTCGCGAACCTTTCAGCGAGCTACCCCAACTTGGCGAACGCGGGTTTCAAGAACAGTCGGCGAACGACGAACTAGCAGACTTGTTGGCGATGAACTCATCGCTGCACGGTTCTCTGACGTAGCTTTCGTCACTTCTTTTGTTAGAACGAAGCTTAAGTTTCAACGGGTGCGGATCAGCATGGCCTCCGCTGCACATAGGCACTCTCCGTAGATCTGTACTCGGGAGCATCCGGTGCAAACACGCTCGGCTCGCCAGACCGTGCAGCCTCGATGCATCGCACAATGTGCCGGTCCCAGCCGAAGCGGTCGGCCCATACGTCCTCTTGCAACACACGAACCACCGATAGCCCCTTGGAAATCGGCCAGACCTCCTTTGCCAGGTCTCGGTCGCACCCCGCTTCCGTGAAGAAACGGTGGTTCGCCCAAAAGTGCTGCGCACCGTCCAGCTCGATGTTAAAAACATGTGTGCTCGAATCAGATTTTTCCCAAGAAATCTCAACTTTTGAATGAAACGCAAACGAACAATGACGCTGGAAGCACTTGCCTCTGCGCTACAGGAACGACGCGTGCCGTACGGGACCTGGACCGAAACTCTGCTGTGAATACCCAAAAATCTCATGGAAACGAAAAGACGCGGAGCTTTGCAGACAAAACTCGCGAAAAAAAAACAGGCGATCTTCGCTTGCCACTGCGCTCACGCCCTCCGCTGCGCCCCGCCGCGCATGCCCCCCGGCCTCGCGAGCACATCCGCGCATCTCGAGCCCGCCCTTCGGTACCGCACGCCGCTCGACGCCGCCTGCGCCCGACCCTATATCGAGACGTACGTGGTGCAGCACATGGCCTCTTTGCCTCTGCCCGTGTGCCTACGCGCGCGCGACCCACTGCCCCCCGTGCGCGCCACGCCGCGCTCCATCCCACGCGCGCTCGCACGCCTTCATGCACGTGGTAAGTGGTTGCACAGTGACCCACAATCCCAGCTCGTCGCGCCCGCAGATTTCGAAAAATGCTCGCTGCGCTAACCAAGACCTGCGTCCGACCTCTCATCGAGCTGAACGACCAAATCAACAAGCTGACGACGCACGAGAAAGAGATCAACTCGACACGCATCGTCGTTCTCGGAGACCAAAGCCATGGTAAGTCCTCGCTCTTGGAGGCGCTCTCGGGTGTGGACCTGCCGCGCGGCGAAGACATCAAGACGCGCGTACCCTTGGTAATGAAGCTTCGCCGATGCCAGGAATCGGAGAAGGAATGTGCCATCATCTCGCGCGATGGCGTACCGTCCGTCAATATCACACTTCAACAAGTGGCCTCAATGGTCGACGAATTTACGGCTGCGATTGCAGGAGACGGGAAGGTGCGCCGTCGGATTGTCTGCTGTGACCGCCAGAGCCGCTCATGCTTTGAGCTGGGCGTGCAAGTGCGTAGGCGGTCAAGAACGAGTGTATCACCTTGACGGTGATGCGGTACGACCAGGACGACATGACGCTGGTGGATCTCGCCGGCATCACGCGCGTCGCTCGAGAGGGTCAGGGCGGAGGCAAGCAGCTCGAAAATATGATCTTGCACATGTGCCGCGAGTACGCTGAGCCGCCCGAGTCGATCATCCTCAACGTTGCATCTGCCATGGTTGACTTCTCTACGAGCGCCAGCCTTCAGCTTTCGCAGGAGCTCGATCCCGAGGGGCGGCGGACGCTGCTCTGCGTGACCAAGATCGACCAGCACACGGAGGACGGCCTCGCCAAGAAGCTGTGTGACGCCATCGACACAATGAAGCTGCGGGCCGAACACGTTTTCGCTGTGCGTAATCGGAAGCAAGAGGAGAACGACCAGGCGCTGCCGCTGACGAGGGCGAGAGAGCTGGAGACCCAGTGCATTCGGGCAAACGAGGAGCTGGCGCAGAGCGCGGAGATGCGCGGCTACGGGCTGGGCGTCAGTGAGCTGTGCAAGCGGCTGGTCGAGATCCAGCGACAGCGCATCATCGAGACGCTCCCGTCCACCGCAAAGGCGATTCGGTGCAAGCTTGACGACCTCCAGCACCGGCTGGCCGAGATCGGGCTGCCGATGGACGATGAGCAAGCCTGCAAGCTCAAGGCGATGTCGCTGGCCGACGATTGCCACGAGATGATCTGTCGGGAGCAGGAGGGGCGTGCCCAGGAAGGCGCTGGCGCGCCCACGTCTGTAAGCAAGTTGATCGAACTGGAGCTGCGCATAGAGGACGACTTCGTGGCCGCCACCACCACCGACAAGAAGCTTTCGAGCGAGACCATCGAGATGGCCGACGGTCTGAGCGCGGTGCTTGACGTCTATCCGACCGGTGGGGCCTATGTCCGTCTCACCGAGTTGCCGGCCGGCGTCAATACCGTGTCGGCGCATCTTACCATCGAGGCGCGCCTCGACAACGCCCAAGAGAGCCTCGTGACCCGAAGCGACTTCAACACATTTGGAGAAGCCATGGGCTGGGATATGGGCTGGGATAACTTGCACGTGCCCTCCGAGATCCGCATCGAGAGGCCCAATGGTGACAGCATCGTCTTCCGGGCGAGGCTCTTCGTCAAAAGGTACGAGATGCAGGAGGGCAAGGCGCCCGTTCGCCTCTGGTGTGCGACGATCAACGAGCTGGGCGAGAAGTTCGTGAAGGAGATGCACAAGGTGCAGCCAGACCATAAGTTCTTCTCGCAGGAATTCGGCATGATGCTGGGCGCGGCGGCGCGCGATCGCAGCGGCTCCAACTGCATGCCTGGCGCGATCAACCACGAGGTTCCCATCGGGGTCCTGGGCAACCTTCGCAAGGGGCTACCGCCGGTGGTGACGAGCTACGTGCAGGCCTTCTCCGACGCTGCTGCCGACAAGATCAAGGCGATCACGAGCAGCTGCATCGATTCCAAGATGCACCCCAAGCTTTTGCGGCTGCTACAGTTGGCGTCCTCGACCGTGCTCGAAGTTCAGACCGAGCTGGCGCTCAAGGAGGCGATGCGAAAGCTCGTGTATGAGAATGTCATACACACCTCGAACCACTACTACATGGACCTCGTGCAGGAACTGCGCAAATTGATCCTCTCCGACCCGCGGAGCAACCCGCGGAGCACGAAGCCGTCTCACCTGCAGCATCTCGACTTCGAAATACTCAAGAAGAAGTCGAACGCTGAGCAAGAGATTGTCGATCTTCAGATCAAGACGCACGCGTACTGGCATGTGATGATGAAGCGGCTCGTCGACGAGTTTCAGTCCATTATTCGAACTGTCTTGTCGATTGAGCTCGTTGGCTCGCTGCGGGCCGCCTTTCGGAAGGCCATCGAGGACGAGGAGAACATGACCGCCCTCATGGCACCGGACGACGCGCTCGGCCGGGAGCGGAGTAGCCTCGCCATTCGCATTGCGAATCTCAAGGAGGCCGACCGCCTTCTCAAGGAGCACGAGCGCAACATCGACATCTCTGCCTACTCCGGCTAGAATCTTGCCGACCAGAAGCGCAAGGGGGCCGAAGCGCAAGGGGGCCGAAGCGCAAGGGGGCCGAGTCGTGCAGACGCGTGTAGTGGTGGGCGTGGGCTAATGTCCTCGGATGGTTATGGCGAGACAAGGCGGGTTTCAACTTTGAAGATGGGGAAATTCTTTTTTTTTCAAATGAAATCTGTGAATTTTAGATGTTGCTCCCCCTTTTCTGACGATGTCACTATATTATCACTCACGGAGGTCGAAAACTGTCGTAGCCCATGCAGTCGATAGCATGCAAAGGATTCGAGTCTCGCCCATCTCGCTAACCTGGGTCGATGCGAAGGGGCTCGGCACCTTTGAGAAGATGCCGCCAGGATCCGTACTTGCATTACACGGCGCAGTATCCAACGCGAGCTCGACCTTGAACTTCACTGAAGCCCTGAACGAGGAGCACAATTTCGCAAACACGCTGAACGACGAGAAAGGGCTCCCGAATTACATTCGGTTGACTCGGAAGGCAGCCCGAGCGCCCACAGTCACCGGTCGCAATCTATAAGATCTGATTTACATCAGACGTCGCTATCCTCCCTTTCTTCGCCTTCTTCGCCTTCTTCATCAGTCTCGTAATGCAGCTGCTCAGACACAAGTTCGGCCAAGTTCGATTTGGACTGACGCAGGTCAGTCTCAGGAATGCTAAAGTCGCGCAGAAGAGTGCGCATGGTCTCTGTCTTGACTTTCTTGACCAGGCGCATAATGACAATCTCCTCAGATGCATCGACCATGCGCTCGTACTCCTCCTCCTCATCTTCATCTTCAATCCTTGTACGAGGCTGCTTGCGACAGATTGGGCACCTGCGATCTAGCTGAAGGTGACGTACGGCACACTGTCCGTGCAGCTTGTGTCCGCAGACAAGTATGACTTCGTCGCTCGGCTTGATGATCTCGAGACATATGGCACACTCGACATCCTCGTCGTCTTTCTTGGCGGTATTGGGCTGATCCACGCCGGCTACAGCTGTCTCACTGCGCAGCGTGACAGACATGGCTTGCTTTTTTTCGAAAAAAATCAATCTGCCACGCAGACAAAAACTAAAGCCTTTTTTTCGATTGTCACGCTTCGAAGAAAAAAATGACGGGAACGTTCTTCCTCTGCAAGTTTGCCCTCGAAGAAGGCAGTGGGAGTTTGGAGTTGTGCTCGGTACGGCCGAGTTTCCGTGCAACGGAAAGGTTGAAATTCGAAGTAAAACTCGCACCGATGATGAGAAGATGGAACGGGCACGTGCGAATGACGATGTAACAAGCGACCAATCTGGAAGAGAACGGAACTACTTTACAGACGATGAAGTAAGACGCATGGACGCGGCGGTCGACGCGAGGGACAATGTGTCGACACGACTCATGTACATTCTATTTCGCAATACCGGAATGCGTGCCACGGCAGTGCGCCGACTCAAGGTATCGAATGTGTGGAATCTGCTAAGCGGAGCACCCCTCGATTACGGAATCGCGCTCGAAAAAGGAGGGGTGGTTCGTCGGTTTCCGATTGCATCTGACCCGGAGGCGTGCGTGGCTTTAGTCGATTTTGTCAAAAAGAGTCCGCTGATCATGCAGACAAAGGGTGCATACGTTTTCATCTCTTCATGGATGGATATCATGAAACCAATGACACAACAGCGAAACTTCAAGGCAATTTTTGAAAAGGCTTCAGTGCGAGGTAGACAAGCCCACATACACGCGTTTCTTGTGGGAGGCTGGTAACTCGGTGGACAAGATAGCAAAATGGATCGGACACTCATACTCCAAGACAACGTTTCAGCACTACCTCAACCCAACGACACAAGATTTGGCGGACAACATGCTCGTCCCATGGCTGAGACGCGACAATGAGATTTCCCTCTCGACCATACGAGGATTAACAGACAAAAGTGGCGTGACCGACAAGTTGGCTTCGTCCATGACGTCATCTGACGACCCGCTCCGTCAATTCTTGGACACAAACTACATCCCTTTGCTTGAGCAGTTGCAAGTCGTGCAGGCGCAACTGTCGATCGCGAAAGACTACTTGAAATCACGCGCCGAACGAGACGACGAAGAGTCTGCGCAAACATGCCTGGCTGCAATGGACCGTCGTGCGGGTGAACTACGGGAAAAGGCTGGTGCTGCGACGATGACGCTCGAAGAAATCATGGAAGAGAATGAGGACGACAATGAAGAAGACATGTAACTTTTACGATTGGATATGTGCTCAATCGTCTTTCGATCCCAAAGCTCTAATTCACCCACGAATAAACTGACCAACCCGAGCAACAGCTCGGCGTTGGCGCAACTGATCGACTGGGACAATGTGCATTTTTTCTCCAAGGGTCCCGAAAAAAAAATCAACAATTTCACCGATGGCTTTTAAATAGTAGTATGGGGTAAGGTGCCCCATATTGGCATAATACCATACTACCATAATACCAAAATACCATACTCAGAGCAGAAGGAAGACACTCGGTTAAGGAGATAATGGTAAGATGGTAAGATGGTAGTATGGTAGTATGGTAAGGGTAAGATGGTAAGATGGTAAGATGGTAAGATGGTAAGATGTAAAATAATTTTCGTGCATACAACTAAATACAAGTAACTAATATGTCGCACATGTCGATAGTTGACCAGTTACTATCTTTCACTACATATGGATCAACACTTGGCAAACGTAAACGGATATCTGGATCCGGAATTATACTTTTAGAAACATATAACGGAGATTTATGTGTCACATTGTTCAATGATAAACATCGTAATCACTATGAAGATGGAGGCGGATCGCTGGATGCAAGTGAAAGTGAAGCAGAGGGGGCTTTACGAGAACTGAAAGAGGAGAGTTGCAATTTATTTCGATTGAACAAAACATCTCTCTCAATGTATTATGATCATCAAGATATCTATCGTGCGTACATTGTTCACATAAAAGGACCAAATAACCAAATTTTCAGCAAACGATACTATGATAATTTGAATATTTTGAAACAAAATAGTGCCCCACGTGACTGGTTGGATACGAATGGATTGGGACGGTTCAAAGTCTCCACATTGATAAGTGACAAACTGCTTACAAAACAAGGTGATTTAATGACATCACTGGCAGACGGTACTCAAGCAAAAATTTTTGGAAGAACAAAAGCATGCATACGAGAGCTTTACAACTTGACAAACAAGTTTGGTAATGTGCCAATCGTACAGTTGAACTCAAATGAAAATTTCCAGTCACCATCAAATCAGACATTTTTAAGTGGTACAAAATGTTATTGGAAAGATTAATAAATCATGTCGAACTACCATGGTACCATGGTACGTCGGTAGGATGGTGGGATGGTATCACGTCGAACTACCATGGTACCATGGTACGTCGGTAGGATGGTAGCGTGTTAACACGCTTGTGTTGGCAACATCTGCTGAGTTTCGCCGCAACGTGTCGAGCACAACAACTCGAACTCGAGCACTTGATCCATTGGTATGCTTCATGTGCAAAACGGGTTCAGAGGAGGTGGCGGTCGTGTCTGCATGCCGGTACGTACGACGCGCAAGATGTCGTCGTAAGTGCCGTCGAAGCCAAGAAAAGCAGGTACAAAGTTGAAAATACACGACAACCTAAAATCGGGCCTCAATAATCGTGTCGTTTTTGTTTGTTAAAATAGTTCGGTTTCAATTTTCGTACGAGTTGACTTCTGCTTCTATGTGCGAAATGTTTCAACATCATGAGCAGGCCGCCCCCTTGTGTGAGGAGGAAATGTTTCTTGGACTGCAATACGAAGTATATTTTTGAACATTCTTATTCATGTTGGTGAAAAGAATTTCGAAACAGACCCTAAGCCTTTACTGAGTATACCGGTAGTGATGGAGTGTCAAGACGCGGAAATGAAACGCATCGACGTCCGGTCAAAGACACGTAGGCGCTCTCATTGGATCGGTACTCCGGGGCGTCGGGTGTGAGCGGTCGAGGCTCTCCCGATCGTGCGGCCTGGAAGCAATCAATCAGCCACCCTTGCCAATCGTACCGGTCTTCCCACACGTCCTCTTGCAGCACGCGCACGACGGAAAGGCCACGCAACACGGCCCATCTCTCTTTTTGCAAGTCGCGCTTACAACCCTCGGCGGTGTAGTATTTTTGATTATTCCAGAAGTGCTGAGGGCCGTCCAGCTCGACAAGCACCTCGAAGCCGTCCGGGAACGCCAGATGAAAGTCGAAGTGGGTTCTGCCTGGCCCGCGGTACGGGTGTGATGATGGCATCGGGAAAGCGCGTTCGTAGCCACTCGCCCAGTTTTCGCTCCGTCTTCTTGTGACACCTGCATCCGACGCCGTGCCCTTGATCGAGATTATTTATGCACGTAGCGGTCACCTCTTCCTCACACTCGACGCATCGTAGTGTCGGGCAGTATCTGCCATTCTTGCACTCCTGCACCCACACCTCCTCGGTCGTCACTACCTCAAAGCCACGTTCTTTGCCGATCGTTGCCTCACCGGTGCGTTCCCACAGCATCGAGTTCGAGTGCATTAGCTTGTCGTCGGAGATGAAGGTCTGGTTTCTCACCTTGAGCGGGTACTGCTTGCCATCGACCACGCGTCCGGTCCACATGGCCAGGGCGGCAGGCGCGTCTCGGTAGAAGCGCCAGTTGTCCCCGGGGTGGGCGTGGTAAGGTCCGGTCGAGGGCGCCGTCGCATACACGAGGCCGCCCATCTTGGTGACGCGCGCCATCTCACGAATGGTTACCCAGAACGCTGGATCGTGCTCAAAGGTCGAGCTCGATACACACAGGTCAAAGCTTGCGTCGGCAAAGGGCAGCGGCTCACCAGGAGCGTAAACGACGTCGACATTGCGGCCAGCCTCGATGTCGACACCCGTGTACCGACAGTGGAGTTGCTCAAAGATCTGCCGAGGGTTACCGTTGACGTCTTGCGAGCCCACCTCGAGCACGGTCATGTTGGGGCGCGTGACGGCGATGGCTGCAAATCGGAGAAACGCGCGGCGCATGGCGGCATTGTACGCCAGACAAACGTGTGGCGCAAGGAAAAACATCCCGCCCTGTCTCTTATACACATCTGACGCTGCCGACGAATAGAGAGGTGTAGATC
>OJEA01000127.1_pt1 | contig 12606 bp, 10 predicted proteins | sample 1593051 | NCBI WGS metagenome assembly OJEA01 (sample SAMN05416699, study PRJEB24817) | seawater metagenome | isolation source: Sea water | place: Canada:Atlantic | collected 2013-07 | reverse complement strand
GTATTGAAAAACTCATTAAAAGAAACAGAAAAGAAATACTTATGATTACTCCGCCAAAAGAGCAATCTTATGGCCTCGAAATGCTAACAAGCGCTAAGGCAACTGCTAAAAAACATAATGTACCATTAACAATAGCACCCAAAATTACAAGTGATAGCAGCATTGAGGAAATTAGTGCCTGCGTTAGTAAACAAATTTCAAAAAACAAAAAGATTGATAGTGTACTTGTAGCAAGCCCAAATAGTGCAATGGCTGCAGTAGCAGGTTTTGAAAATTTAGAATTAAAAATTGGTAAAGATTTTGATGTAGTAGCAAAAGATGCAGTCAATTTTCTAAAACTTTTTAGGAATCAAATAATTATAATAAAGGAAGATATGGAAATAGCCGGCGAAAACTTAGCCAAAGCGGCAATTCATGCCGCTCAAAATCCAACCTCAAAACCAATACAATTTATAGATCAGCCAAAATCCATTAAATAAATCTCAATTTAAAATTATTAAAATTTTGGAGAATATTCTGATGGATCAATACAGTTGGGACGATCAGGTAAATTTAACGCTGCTTTAATTGGGTGGGTTTGAGAAATGATTTTTCCAGCCCTAATAACTGTTAATCTATTAGCTCTTAGTCTAATTGCATCAATTTTATCAGTAGCTTGAAGTATAACCATATCAGCCCGACAGCCTTTTTTAATACCATAGCTATCTAAACCTAATATTTTTGCTGAATTAGTAGTTATGGCGTCAAAGCACCAATCCATATCTATCCTACTAGACATCTGCCCAACATGAAGTCCCATATGAGCAACATCCAACATATCCGCTTTACCTAGAGAATACCATGGATCCATGACACAATCAGAACCAAAGCCAACATTTATACCTGCATCTCTAAGTTCAGGCACACGAGTTTGCCCTCGTCGTTTGGGATAACTGTCATGCCTTCCCTGAAGCATAATATTTATTAAAGGATTTGGGATCACATGCATTTCAGCTTCTGCAATTAATGGTATAAGTTTTGATACATAGTAATTATCCATAGAATGCATTGATGTTAGATGAGAACCCGCAACCCTACCATTAAGTCCTAATCGCGATGTTTCAAACGCTAAAGTTTCCACATGTCGGCTTTGTGGGTCATCACTTTCATCACAATGCATATCAACCATCAAGCCTCTATCTGCTGCTATTTCACACAAATATTTTATAGAATCTGCTCCATCTTGCATTGTTCTTTCAAAATGTGGGATTCCACCAACAACATTAACTCCCATATTTAAAGCATTAATTAAATTTACTTTTGAATCTGGATCACGAAATATGCCGTCTTGAGGAAAAGCAACTAATTGAAGATCTATGTACGGTGCTACTATTTTTTGAACTTCAAGTAATGCTTCAACGCCTTTCAAAGAATTGTCACATATATCAACATGAGATCGAATTGCACCAATTCCCATTGAGACGGCCAAATCACAATACCGCAAAGCTCTACTTATGATCTGATCTGTAGTTTGAATTGACTTTAGTTCACTCCAAAGACCAATTCCCTCAAGTAATGTTCCAGAAACATTCATTCGTGGGGACCCTAATGAAAGCGTTGCATCCATATGAAAGTGTGGATCAACAAATGGCGGTGAAATCAAATGACCTTTAGCATCTATGTTTACTTCGGCATTTGCTTCTATTCCGCTTTCAATTGCAATGATTTTTCCATTTTTACAGGCGATATCAACACCATTTTGTCCATCTGATGAATTAGCATTCTTAATTAGTAAATCAAAATCCATTATCTAGCTCCCTTAAACCAAGGCTTTAATAAAGCTCTGGGGTATTCAGCTCTTCTAGCAACTATAACCAAAGCAATTATAGAAAGAACATATGGTGCCATAAGAAATACTTGAGATGGTAAAAAGGCCCCAACTTCGGTTTGCAAACGTACTTGAAAAGCATCAAAAGCCCCAAATAGAATTGCTCCTAATAGTGCCTTCCCAGGACGCCAGCTTGCAAAAATAACTAATGCTATACATATCCATCCACGCCCATTCACCATTCCAAAAAAGAATGAATCAAATGCAGACATAGTAAGGAATGCACCACCAAGAGCCATGACAGATGAACCAACTACTATTGCCCCAATACGCAAACCATAGACAGACAATCCTTGGGCATCAACAGCATCAGGATTATCACCAACGGCTCTAATAGACAAACCTAATGGTGTACGGTTCAAAATCCACCAAACCAAAACCACCATAAATAAAGCCAACCAAGTCATAGCGGTTTGTTCAGCCAAAACCAAACCAATAAAAGGTATCTCAGAAATATATGGAATATCCAAAGGTTGAAAAGGTTCAATTTTTGGTGGTGAAGACAGTTTTGGTAATGCAGTACGATAGGTAAAGTAACTTATTGAAGTTGCCAAAAGTGTCACACCTAAACCTGAAACGTGCTGAGACAAACCAAGTGGAACTGTTAATATTGCATGAATTAAACCAAAAGTTCCACCTACAATGACAGCAACTAATAAACCCATCCAAAGAGTAAACCCAAACCAAACAGCCATCCACCCCGCCATTGCCCCAGCTACAAATATACCTTCAATTCCTAGATTTAGAACACCAGATTTTTCACAAATTAAGGCGCCCAAGACACCGAATATCAATGGCGTTGCTATTCGCAATGTTGCAGCCCAAAAGCTTTCATTTAAAAGTATCTGCAAAATATCCATCAAGCATTCACCTTGTTTGTTCGAATAAATCTATAGCGCGCTACAAATCCTCCGATGAGGACACATATTAAAGAAATTGCTACAACTAAATCTGCCAGATAACTTGAAACTCCTATAGCTCTACTCATAGTATCAGCACCGACAAAAATTGAGGCTATAAATATTGCTGAAATAACAACTCCAATTGGGGATAAGCCTGCCAACATTGCAACTACGATACCAGTATAACCAAAGCCTGGGGATAAATCTGTTGTCAGATAGCCTCTTAAGCCAGCAACTTCACTAACACCAGCTAATCCAGCAATGGCTCCAGATACTACTGCCGCCCCCATGAATGTGCGATTTACATTAATCCCAGCATGCAGTGCAGCTGGTGCATTTTCACCAACTGCCCTGATTTTAAATCCCCAAATACTTTTTGATAATAATAAGTGTACTAAACCTGCAGAAATTAACGCAATTATTAAACCTGCATGAATTCTCATTCTAGGTATTAATTGGGGTAATATTCCATTTTCAAGAATTGGCTCCGACTGCGGCCAACCCATTCCCATTGGATCTTTAAGCGGACCCTCTAACATCATCTGCAGAAAAATTATTATGATAAAGTTTAATAATAATGTTGTAACAACTTCATCTGCACCAAAACGAGTTTTAAGATAAGTTGGAGCAGCCATCCCAACAGCACCCGATATAGCACCAGCAAATAGTATAACAGGGATTAAAATAAACGAAGGCGCATCAATCAGGCCTGTGCCAACTGTAACAGCTGCCATTGCACCAAGATATAATTGCCCTTCAGCGCCAATGTTCCATAACTTTGCCCGAAATGCTATTGTTGCCGCAAGGCCAGTAAAAATAAGTGGTGTTGCTCTTGTTAACATTTCAGTAAATGCAAATGTAGACCCAAATATTCCTTTTGCCATTTGCGTATAAGCTTCGAAAATATTTGCACCTGCTAAGGCTAAAGGTATTGCTGCCAATAATATTGCAACCAAAGCTGACATTATAGGTATCCCGACAGTCCACCATTTTGATGGCATCTCCCGGGGCTCAATGCGTATCATATTTTCTCCCCCGCCATCATTAAGCCAATAACCTCTCGGTCTTTATTGACAGTCTCTATCAATGAACCATTATGAATTACCATAATTCTATCCGATAATGCTAAAATTTCATCTAAATCTTCGGAAATAAGTAAAACACCGGCTCCACGACCTCGCGCCTCTAAGAGGTGACGAGCAACTTCATTAGCCGCCCCTAAATCTAAACCTCTCGTAGGCTGATTTGCTAAAATAACATTTGGTTTACATTCAAATACTCTAGCAAGAATTAACTTTTGAATATTTCCACCTGACAAAAGACTTGCTTTTGCATCAATACCTGGCCCTCTTATATCATATTTCTCAATAAGAGCTTCGGCGTTTTCTTTGATAGCTCTATTTTGCAAAAACCCGTTTTTATTGACATCTCTGTCTTGCAAGCGCTCAATTACCAAATTTTCAGCTACTGACATTGCCCCAACTACACCATCATGATGTCGATCTTCAGGGATTCTACCAACACCTAAAGATTGCATTCCATTAGGAGAAAAATATTCTACATTTTCACCTTCTATTAATAATTCACCACTATCAGGATCAATTAAACCAGATATTAACTTTGCAAGCACAGATTGACCATTTCCAGAAACACCAGCGATTCCTACAATCTCATTTTCATGAATAGTAAAGTTAGTTCTATTCAATGAAGTTCTCATACTATCGCCTTTTACAGATACTTCATTTAATTGCAGAATTGGATTACCTAATTGTATCTTGTCTCTCGGATTTTTAATGGTTTCTTCACCTACCATCATACGAGCTATTACTCTCTCATTTGCATCTGAAGTGGCAATTTCTCCAACTTTTTCACCATGTCTCAAAACTGCAATTCTATTTGAAAATTTAAGGACTTCTCGTAGTTTATGAGAAATAAATATTACTGATAAACCATCTTTTGTCATAGAATTTATATTTTCAAATAAAGCATCAGCTTCTTGAGGAGTAAGAACCGCAGTTGGCTCATCGAGCACTAAAATCTTCACTTCATGATAGAGAGCCTTTAAAATTTCTACACGCTGTCTTTCACCAACAGTTAATCTAGCAACTTTTTCATCAAGTGGAGCAGATAAACCAGTACGGTCAATAATCTTTAAAATTTTATTTCTTGCTTTATTTCGATCATGTCGCCACGCCCATAGCTTTTCAGAGCCTAATAAAATATTATCTAGAACAGTGAGATTTTCAGCTAATGTAAAATGTTGATGAACCATACCAATACCAGCATCTAAGGATGCTTGCGGATGCCCAAGAACCAATTTACGCATTTGACCATCATTTCCAAGCACATCTATTGAGCCACTATCTGGTAAATAGTGGCCAAATAACATGTTCATCAAAGTTGTCTTACCAGCACCATTTTCACCCAGTAAAGATAGGACTTCACCACGGTACAATTCAATATTTACAGAATTGTTGGCTACTACTGAACCAAATCGTTTTGATAAGTTTTTGAGGGATAATACTTGAGTATTTTTCATAATAAATTGTTAATTGGCCGGCATTTACCGGCCAATTTATTTTATTTGTCTGAAACAGGGGCATCATCATTAATGACAACAGTATAGCTACCGTCCATGATCGCCGCTTCTTTAGCTTTCACCAAAGATACAATATCTGCAGGAACTAGTGATTCATCTAATACTAGAGACCCTCCGCCATGAGCCATAAAGCTATACTGCCCATAATCATCTGCAGAATATGATCCATTTGATACTGCTTTTATAGCCGTATCAACAGTTGCTTCCATATGCCAAATAGCAGATGCTAGAATTGTATTAGGATAATCGGCTGAAGTATCAATCACATTGCCAATAGCTTTCATTCCTCTTTCAACTGCAGCGTCAGAAACACCAAAACGTTCTGCATACATTACATCAGCGCCAGCATCCATCATGGCAAAAGAGCTTTCTTTAGCTTTTGCAGGATCATACCAACTATCTATAAAGTTCACTAGAAATGATACATCAGAGTTTGTTTCTCTAGCACCTTCCATGAATGCATTCATTAATCGGTTTACTTCAGGAATTGCATAACCACCTATCATTCCAATTACATTATTTTCACTTGCAGCTCCTGCTATCATTCCCGAAAGGTATGCTGGTTCATGGATAAAATTATCAAACACTGAAAAATTAGGTGCTTGTGGTGCAAATGAAGACCCCATTAAAAATGCTATATCTGGATAATCAGCAGCTACTTTACGTGCAGCTCTTTCTAGTCCAAAAACTTCACCAACAATTAAATTAACACCATTTTCCGCATATTCCCGCATAACACGTTCATAATCAGTATTTGATACATTTTCGGAATATACATACTCAATATCGCCACGATCTTGAGCTGCATCTAGTGCAATATGTATTCTACTAATCCATTGCTGATCTACAGGTAAAGTAAAAATCCCAGCAACTTTTACTTCATCCGCCATCGCTGAAATAGGTGACATAAGCATGCTGAGCATTGCTGCTCCTGCTAATATTCCTCTTCTTGTTAACATAAGTGGCAGTTTCATATTAATTTCCCCCATTAAAATTTTAGTTATAAAATAATGCAATCATAAATTTACCATCCGGTCAAGATTTATAAAATTTACTATTTAATTTAGATATATTTATTAACGAGGTTTTCTAGACGTTCTTGACGACCAGACTTTGGTTCTGGGTTAATATCATCGTTCAGAACTTTAGAAGAAATAGATTCAAGATCACCATTTAATATGTCTTGGCCACTTTTCGTATTCCAACCCGCGTAACGTTGGTCTCTTAGAGCCTCAAGCTTTCCGTCATCTAACATCCTTGCCGCTGATTTCAGTCCAGCGGCGCAGACGTCCATCGCACCTACATGACTTAGTATCAAATCTTCTGGATCTAGTGACTGACGGCGAAGTTTTGCATCAAAATTAGTACCACCAGTTTTAAAGCCACCTGCTTTAAGAACTTCGTAATATGCAAGAGTAATTTCTGGAACATTATTTGGGAATTGGTCAGTATCCCATCCAGATTGATAGTCATTTCTGTTCATATCTATTGAACCTAAAATACCCAACTCTCTTGCAAGAGAAAGCTCATGCTCAAAAGAATGGCCTGCTAGAATTGCATGCCCCTGTTCAATATTCACCTTTACTTCATTTTCAAGATCAAAATCTTTTAAGAACCCATAAACTGTTGCCACGTCGTAATCATATTGATGCTTTGTTGGCTCTTGTGGTTTTGGTTCAATTAATATGGAGCCTTCAAATCCAATTTTATGTTTGTAATCGACTACCATTTGAAGCATACGTCCAGCCTGTTCACGTTCTCTGCCCATATCTGTGTTTAATAATGTTTCATATCCCTCTCGGCCGCCCCACAGAACATAATTTTGCCCCCCCAATTTATGTGTAGCATCTAGGCATGTTTTTATCGTTGCAGCACTAAATGCAAATACATCAGGGTCAGGATTTGTCGCTGCACCTGACATATACCTTCTGTTAGAAAATAAATTAGCGGTACCCCAAAGTAGTTTGGTATTTGTAACTGCCATCTTTTCTGAAAAATAATCTATCATTTCCTCAAGATTTCTTGTGTTTTCAGAAAAATTATTCCCTTCCGGGCGTATGTCTGCATCATGAAAACAGAAAAACGGAGTATCTAATATGTTAAACATTTCAAATGCTACATCAGCTTTTAATTTAGCTAAATCCATCTCATTGCCAAACCATGGTCGATCAAATGTTTGGCCACCAAAAGGATCGCCACCATCATAAGCAAATGAGTGCCAATAAGCTACTGAAAAACGTAAATGCTCTCTTAAAGTCTTACCAAAGACAATCTCATCAGGGTCATAATGACGAAAAGAAAAATCATTATCAGATTGCAATCCTTCATATTTAATTTGAGGAATATCTTTAAAAAAATCAGTCATTTTACACCCTTTAAGTTATTGATTTAAGTGCCTTATAAGTTGCACGATATGAATTTAAAGCTGACATGAAATCATCATGCAAAGGCATGACAGGCTCAATTATTTTTTCAATCTTTGGGAAAACTGCAACATCTGATCTATTAGAGCCATGAGCAATCATTCCAAGTCTTGCAGCCCCAAATGCACCGCCAAAATCACCCGATACAGGTATACTTATAGGCTTGCCTAATGAAGTTGCTATGGCTTGGACCCAATATTCAGATTTTGCACCCCCACCAACAGCTATTAACCTCTCTATATTAGTTCCAGTTGAACTTAAGGCATCAAAGCTATCTCGAATTGCGAACGTAACGCCCTCAATTACCGCTCTTATCATCTTCTTTTGATCAGTATTGTGGTCTAAGTTTATGAATGAAGCACGGATTACGGCATCATTATGTGGAGTTCTTTCACCACCAAGATAAGGCAAAAATAATGTATTTGATGGCGCTTGAAGTGACCCAAGATTATTTGTCATTTCTTCAGCTGATGAATTTAATATACGGCTAAACCAATTCATAGCATCCGTTGCTGCCAAGATTACACCCATTTGATGCCATGTATCAGGAAGTGCATGGCAAAAAGTATGAACAGCACTAGCTGGATCTGGTTGATACGAATTTGATGCAGCAAAAAGTACACCAGAAGTCCCTAAGCTAACAAATGCATCACCAGCGTTTACTACTCCTACACCGATAGCACTAGCAGCATTATCTCCACCACCACCTGCAATAATAACTCCTTTGGACATTCCCCATTTAGCAGCAAGGCTATCTTTTAATTTTCCAGATATTTCACTTCCTTCAACTAATCGCGGCATATGAGACCTGTCTAGACCTGTAGCAGCAAGCAGGGCATCAGACCAATCACGTTTTTTTACGTCTAACCACGAAGTACCTGCAGCATCAGACATTTCAGCAACATACTCACCACTTAACCAAAATCGTAAATAATCTTTAGGTAATAAGACTTTTGAAATTTGATCAAAGATTTTAGGTTCATGTTTACGTAACCAAGAAATTTTAGGAGCCGTAAAGCCTGGAAATACAATATTACCCGTTAAATCACGAAAAATGGTCTGTGAATCAAGATAAGATGCTTCTTCAAATGATCGAGTATCGTTCCATAATATACATGGCCTCAATACATCATCATTTTTGTCCAATAATGTGGCACCATGCATCTGCCCAGAAAGTCCAATTGCAGTTACCAAATTCAGTTTGGTTTTTTTAGAAAGTAAGGCTATTATATTTTCTGCAGCCTCAATCCAATCATGTGGGTTTTGCTCTGACCAACCATCATTTGGTCGGTTAATATTTAATGAGACTGAAGCTTCGGCACAAATGTTTTGGGCATCGTCTATAACGATGCCCTTTAAATTTGATGTTCCTAAATCAAGCCCAATAAACACACTTTAATCCTTATTTTTTTGGATTTTTCCCTAAAATAATCATTGAAAGGATATCATCTTCTGTAACATCTTCAACCCGTTCAGTGCCAACAAGTTTGCCATTTTTCATAACACTAGCTCTATCACAAAGCTTCATTACATTATGAATATCGTGTTCGATCAAAAAGATTCCAATTCCTTGCTTTTTCAATTCCTGTATTAATTCAGCAACCATTTCAGTTTCTTGTGGCCCAAGTGCTGCAGTTGGCTCATCCATTATCAATATTTTAGCATCAAAATAAACTGCACGAGCAATAGCTACAGACTGCCTTTGGCCACCTGACAAAGCTGATACTGGAACATCAAACTTCTTAAAATTAGGGTTAAGACGTGCCATAATTTTACGTGTTTCTGCTTCCATCCTGCTCTCATCAAGAAAGCCAGATTTTGTTATTAATTCACGACCCAGAAAAAGATTAGATGCGGCATCTAGATTGTCCGCTAATGCCAAGGTCTGATAAATCGTTTCAATGTTCTGATCACGAGCGTCTCGAGGATTGTTTATTATAACTTTTTCACCACTGATGAAAACCTCACCTGAATCAGCATTATAAGCACCCGATAAGCATTTGATTAAGGTGGATTTTCCTGCACCATTATGTCCCAATAAGCCAACAACCTCACCTGAGTAAAGATCTACGCTGACTTGATCAACTGCCTTAATACCACCAAATGAAATCGAAATATCTTTTAAATTAACTAGAGGCGTACCTGTATTTGTCATTTCCTGTATCCTCACTTTTTAACGCGTTTATTATATACAATATCTAGATATACTGCGAGCACGAGAACCATGCCTACGACTATCCGTTGAATTGCACTATCAAATCCAATTAAAACCATTCCTGATTGTAAACTTTGCATAACGAGGGCACCTAATATTGCGCCATATATTTTACCAACACCGCCAGCAAGAGATGTACCACCAATTACAGCAGCAGCAATTACATATAGTTCATCTAAAATTCCCAATGCATTTGTAGCTGAGTTCAAACGAGCAGAGGCTATAACTGAAGCTATCGCAGTCAACATACCCATTAGGGCAAAAACTTTCATAGTAACCCATTTGGTATTAATACCTGCTAAAGATGCTGCTTCTGGATTCCCTCCAATCGCAAAAACATATCTCCCAAAACGTGTTCGTGTCATTAGAATAGTCATTCCAATACCAACTGCTGCTAATATGAGGACAGGAATTGCAAAACCATGGCTTATAAATGTTCCTTCTAGATCCTGGCCAATTTTTGCACCATATTGACGAACAATACCTTTTGGCCATGGGTATGAATTAACTAATAAAACAGCTCCAATAATAGTAGCCCATCCAACTACAGCAAGCATAGCTTCAGCCCACATTGGTCGGAGATGGAAGTTATGCTTAATGCGAGATTGTCGTCCGGAATAAAGAATATATGCAACACCAATGCATGCCAAAACACCAATAAACCAGCTTACATTTGCACCAACTGCTCCATATGGCCCACCACCAAGAAGAGCAAAAGTTGGATCCACTGGCGAAATTGTTCGTCCACCACCTGATAAAAAAGCCATACCACGCCAAACCATCAAACCACCAAGTGTAACAATAAAGGCTGGTATCTCACGATATGCTATTAACCACCCATGCAACGCTCCGATTACAGTTCCAATAATGAGACCAAGAATAACTGCAATAATCCAAATTGACCAATGACCAAGTCCAACAAATTGTGGTAAATATTCAACCTGCAATAGTCCCATTGCCATCGCTATTACGCCAATCATTGATCCAACAGATAGATCGATATTGCGAGTAACAATTACTAGAACCATTCCAGTGGCCATAATCCCAATCGATGATGTTTGAACAGATAAGTTCCATAAATTTCGAGGGGTTAAAAATGCACCAAAGTTATTAAATATTACTCCGTAAAAATGAAATCCAAACCAAATTAATGCTAATGCACCAAGCATTCCAAGTAGGCGTGGGTCTATTTCTGTGGCAGCTATAAAACGCGAGATAACACTTTCTTGTTTATCATTAGCGTTTTTGGAGGAATTAGTATCGTTCATGGGTAAAATCCAGCACGTTTGGGGTTAAAATTGGAGCAAATAATTAACTTAAACTAATAATTCTTTTTAAGCAATTTCAGCTCAACAACAAATAACTATAATTCAAAAAAAAAGCTTGGCGCTGATCAATTTAAGACCAGCGCCAAGCCATAAGACTAATTAACAGCCATCAACACCGTTGATTGCGCCTGCACATGCTTGTGCTTTACTGATGTGTCCACCATCAATTGCTACGCTCAAGTTGTCACGTGTCAAAGGAGTTGGCTCCATTAGGATTGCATTAATTGCGATACCTTTTTCGCCACCATCAAATATTGAAGCACCTTCGATGTCAGACATTGCTGTACCATTTGCTAGTGCAGAAGCGATTTCACCAGCTGCTTTACCTAGATTACGAGCATCTTTCCAAACAGAAACTGTTTGTGATCCACGTGCAACACGGTTGATTGCAGCTAAGTCACCATCTTGACCACCAACTGGTATTACAAGACCTTGAGCAGACAATGCAGCAACTACGCCACCAGCCATACCATCATTTTCAGAAAGAACAGCATCAACATTGTTGTCATTTGCTGTTAAGATTTGCTCCATGTTTTTCTGAGCATTTTCTGGCTTCCAACTATCCGTGAATGATTCACCAACAATTTTGATTTTACCAGAAGCAACATCATCACCAATTACTTCCATCATACCTTGAAGTAAGAACATTGCATTTGGATCGCCTGCGTCACCTTTAATAATTGCATAGTTACCTGTAGGTTGAACAGCTTGAACTGATTTTGCAATAATACGACCAACACCTACATTATCAAAAGTTAGATAAAAAGTACGAGCGTCTTCAATTAAACGGTCATAACCAACTACTGGAATACCTTCATTTGCAGCTGCTTCGATTGCTGGAGCAATTGCATCTTTATCCCAAGCATTAATAATCAATGCATCAACGCCTTGAGTGATCAAAGCTTCTATGTCTGTAAGTTGTTTTGCAGACGATGATTCAGCATCAGCAGATACATATGTATTGCCTGCAGCTTCAATTGCAGCAACCATAGCTGCTTCATCAATCTTCCAACGTTCTTCTTGGAAACTAGCCCAAGATACACCAATTGATTTACTGTGACCGTCTGCTACTGCAGAAAAGCCTGTAAAACCAGCTGCAACTACAGCAGCGGCTAAAATTAACTTATTCATAATTATTCTCCCAAAAAATTTTTTGATGCCCTAACAGAGCTGTAACCTATTAAAGGCACTAAACCATTTTGATGTATTTAATTCACTTGTCAAACTAAATTTTTAATGTTTTTATAAAAAATACTCAATTTTAGTTAAAAA
>OJEA01000125.1_pt1 | contig 12838 bp, 10 predicted proteins | sample 1593051 | NCBI WGS metagenome assembly OJEA01 (sample SAMN05416699, study PRJEB24817) | seawater metagenome | isolation source: Sea water | place: Canada:Atlantic | collected 2013-07 | reverse complement strand
TCTTGGATATCTATTCGTTGAACCCCGTTCAAGGGTTTATCGAAATCTTCAGGAATCTGCTCTATGACAACCGCATGCCCGAGCTCACCACTGTTCTGATTGCGTTGGGATGGACGGTTGTCGCCTTCGGAGGAGGAATCTGGATGTATGCGACAAAGGAAAAGCAATTGGCGGAGCTATTGTGAGCAACTGGGCGGTGCGCGTTGACGACGTGAGCAAAAAGTTCCGGCTCTATCACGAGCGAAACCAATCGCTCAAGTCAGCAATCTTGAGAGGGAAAACCTCCCAACACGAAGACTTTTGGGCGCTGAGCAACGTTACCTTTGATGTGAAGGAGGGCGAAACCCACGCGTTAGTCGGCTCCAATGGTTCGGGTAAATCGACTCTGTTGAAGTGTCTTGCGAAAATCTATTGGCCCAACAGCGGGACCATCGAATTTCAGGGCCGCATGGCCTCACTTCTTGAGGTGGGATCGGGCTTCCATCTCGAGCTTTCTGGTAGAGAAAATATCTATCTCAACGGTTCCATCCTCGGGATGTCGAAGAAGGAAATCGACAGCCGGTTTGATTCCATCGTAGATTTTTCCGGGATCGAGAAGTTCCTTGACCAGCCCGTTAAGAACTACAGCTCGGGAATGTATGTGCGTCTGGGCTTTGCGATTGCCATCCACGTCGACCCCGATATTTTGGTGGTTGACGAAGTCCTCTCCGTAGGCGATGAAGAGTTTCAGAAGAAGAGCTTTGACAAGTTTTTAGAATTCAAGAAAAAGGGAAAGACCGTCATCTTGGTCACCCACACGATGCAAGTTGTTCGCGATATTTGCGACAGCGCCACCTGGATAAACCAGGGAGTCCACATGGCCACGGGCAACGCTTCCAGCGTTGTAGATCAGTACCAGGCAAGTATCGCCTAGTTCGAAGCCTTCAGGCTTTCTGGCCCACCCAAAGGCATCAGTGCCTGCGCTCGCATGATTGAGGGGGCAACCCTAAAAAGCAGAATCCACACCAGTGTGGCAAACGCCAGTGTTCCTATTGCCCAGACCAGATTTGGTCCGATAAAGCCCGGGAAGAATGGCCACCACCACTCGCGGGGCGAGTCAAGATTGAAACCTTGAACCTTGACCCCCGTGGTGTATCGGCGAATGTTGGTGTGGAGGGCAATCGCATTGGCCAGCGAAAGCCCGCCGAGAATAAGCCACAGCCTTGTTCGGTCGGTGATGAGTGGCACGCCTGTTGGGGTCAACACCAGAATTCCCAGCAGCACCATCATCAACGGCATGAGATACCGAGGCTGGAACTCCTCACCGGCCTGGAAGCCGCCCAGCTGCAGGAGATAAAGGGGCATGAACCACAGAGCTCCGAGCGCAATAAGCAGGCCGATGATTTTCTGTCGGTTTGCTACTTTGAGGGCGATGAAGGCAACCCCCGCGACCGCCAGCATTGTCCCGGTCAGGACAATTTGAGGAAGTGAGGTATCCAGCCAACCAAGGGACCCCCACGGGAAGCCGCCAAAAATACCTAGCCAGAGACCTGGGATATTCCAGAAGTTATTCCAGAGCAGTGCCCAGTCGAAAGCGTTCGGATCGATTACCTCTCCAGCCCTTACCCACGGAAGCGGGTTTTCATAGACATCAGAGCGTTGACCGATCCCTCGAACAACGCGCGCCAGGTTGGCCGGGTTAATAATCAGTGCAACAGCAGCAATTGCGACCCCTATTAGCCCAATCCACGTCTTCATCAGCAACTCCCGGCCCCTGGTGGGGGAAAGCCACACAGCCAGGATGGCGGCGAAACCGAGATAGAGCACGGAGTCGATGCGGGCGCTGACGGCCAGCCCAATCATCGCGAGGAAGGTCAAGCCAAGAATCCAGGATCGTGTCTTTGTCGTTTCCAGGTATCCCAGCAGGGCAATCCATCCAGCAGCTACGGCGGTGATAGCCCAGGAGCTGGGGTTACTGGAGGGGATGATAAACATCCCCATGGGGACCACTCCGAGCGCCCACATCCACACCCAGGTCTGGCGAAGGCGCAGAGGAAGGGCAAAGAAGAGGCCGAACCCGACGACGAGGAAAACACCAAGGTTCACAAACCTTATGGTGAGAGCCGTTGCTTCGATGTTGACTGTTTGGAAAAGATTTTGGAATTGGTAATAACCATCGGGATAAAGATTTCGGCTGGGGTTGTTATGCGCGAAAGGAACATCAGGCCTGGGGTCTGTGCCATCAAGAAAAGGTTGACACCCGGCGCTCTGAGTGGGGTTGTGGTAGTAGCAATAGATTGCTTCGCGGAGGGCTTCAGGGATATAAACCCCTTCGCCTCCAGGATCCACCTCGCAGATATCGCCACCATAGCTTGAACACCAAACGCTGGTCAGGTGGTAATCGTCATCTGGCGCGCTTCCAACAGCTGACGAGAACCCCCATGCTCCAAAACTCACCAGAGCGATAAGCGCAACACCGAGAATCCGAAGGCTCCTGATCCACCACGGTGCTTGTTGCGCTGGGTGGGTGTGTTGCGCAGGTTTTCCGGACATAATCTGAAGCTTACTTTTCCTGGCCAAATACTGCAGTCACGTGCTCCACCAGCGACTCGGGCGAATAGCGTTTATAGGCGTCAACCCTTGCGGCCTCCCCCACGGCCTGGCGAAGCTCTGGAGACAAGCCCTCAATCTCATGGAGCCGATTTAGCCACGTTCCCGAATCAGCGAGGAAGCCCGTTTCCCCCTCGGAGATTGCTGCTTCAAAAACCGGGGTTCTGCTTGCCAGAGTGGGAGTCGAGACGAGGCCTGCCTCAAAGTATTTGAGTTCAGACTTGCCGGAGGTGAAGTCGCTGGATTGAAGGGGAACGATATTCAGATCGACCCCCCGAATGGCTTGTTGAAGCTCCAAGAAGTCCATAAACGGCAGTCGGGTGATGCGCTCCGTAAAGGCCTCGAGTTCAGCCGGCAAAGCCAGATGACCCACGACGGTGAGGTGTGAGTGGGGAGAGCGGGAAAGGAAAGCAACTAGGGCTGAGGCGACAACACCAAAATCAAGCAGGTGCGAATGACTTCCACTGAAGTATCCCAGCGAGAGCCCCCGAGGCCAAGGTGTCCTGACCGGGAGCGCTTCGGAGCTAGCGCGCTGATATGAATTGAACGTGTTGGGAACAACGTGGACGGGTAGGTTGACAAAATCTCTGATCCGCGCGGCCAAGAAGTCGTTGGTGGTGACGATTTCGTCTGCCCGGCTGAGGGCTAGCCCGGTGTTGCTGATGAAAGCAGACCACTGGTTAAGGTCATGTTCCTGGAGCTCATCCCCCAGGCTGGATGCCACCAGAGTGGCGTAGCGGGAGTCAAACACGAGGTCGTCGATGTCGAAATAGACCTTTTTACCCGCGTTTCGAAATTGGCGATAGATACTGTCCACCCGCTGGTCATGCGGGGCGCGGACCAAGACGAGAGCATCTGCCCAGGTGGAAAGGTCATCAAGCAGTGCGAGATCGCTGTAAAAGAAATAGCTGGCTGAGTGAGTGCTGCTGCTTTTCAGCGCCTCTGTCGGGTTGAACGCTCGGTATCGAAATGTTCCGAGGTCCGGTTTCGGCGCAAGGTAGGCGACGCGGTAGGTGTCTTTTCGCAAGAGGGAGAGTCGAGTGGCCAGGCTGAGATTCCACAGCGGATGAGAGCTCACGAGATCACCCCAAGAACGAGCGAGGCAAGTGCTTGGGATACCCTGTCGTGCCTACCCCGGTCAGGGGAGTGACAATCAACGATTGCCACTCCCTCAAGGGGAAGCCCAGAGGCGTTGAGGACCAGGTCGTATTCCTCAAACGACGCCCCATGGTGTGGAGATGGATGACGCTCTATCGGTTGTTCCGCAATGTGGGAAGGCTCTATTCCTTCGCCTAGGGCGTGAAACTTCAGAACGCCCAGAGCGCCCGGGTTCCGAAGAACACAATCCTCCAACACCCGGAGGGCTTCGCAGTAGGCGAAGGGGTGCTCTTGGTCCCACAAGATCGCTATTTTCCCCACGGATTCCTGCTCGACAGAAGCTTCTTCGAATGCGGGGAACACTGCATCTTTTCGCAGGGGCTCAAGGTCTTTTTCGCTTTTCCACGCTGTGGTGGCTGCTTCTTCAACGCTCAGGGGAATAACCGAGGGGGGCGTTGATGATGAATACGACACGGCAAACAATCTTTGTGCAGGGGCTGCATGGCGCAGGGAATAGGCACTGGTCCACGAGGTTGCAAGAAAAATTTCATCGCGAAAGATTCCAAACGCGGGACCCACATCGGTGTCGATTGCGTTGACGATGTCGATATCGACAGAGGAAAAAGACACTTTTTCCTGCGCTGTTCCTACCGCTCGGCACACCTCGACAAAATCTTTTCTTCGCGAAATGATGCGGAGAGTTCGGGAGTGTTCTTGCGCCAAGTGGAAAGCCAATGAGAGCGTTTCAACAAGGCCTAGTGAGCTATCGCTCTCTGTGGCGTCATCGAGGACCGCGCTCAGTCGTTCTTGGGGTGCAGACGGGGTGTCGAAAAAAGCGAGCGGCGCTGTCTGCGGGAAGTAGTAGTGGAATGTTTCTCGCGCCGAGCGCAAGGGTGATCGCCTTTCCTCTATTCCGTATGCAAGGTAGTGAAAGAGCGGGTTCAAATGCGACTGACGCACATCTCGAGCAGTCTCGAGGTAGTGAGAAGTGTCGAACCAGGGGGAGGGATCATGACCCTTCTGCCACCCGGTGTCGAGGAAGTGCCAGAGTGGATCGACGAAGGGATTTCTTGCGAGGTAGCGACCCCGGTACCACGAAGGATCAAAGAGCGGGGAAGGTTCAATCGTTCGGTAAATTCTTCGTGCCCCAGAGCCCTTGAGCCAACCTCGCGGAGCAAACATGGGGAGGCCCTTCGTCTTCTAAGTCCAAGCTAGACCGTAGGCTAATTATGGCAGGTTGCCTTCATTCATGGTCTAAGGGGAGTTTTCATGGCGGAGAGCCCCAAGACCAGTGTCGTTCTCGTCAATTATCGGGGGGCGAGTGACACTTTGAGTGCCATTGAAGCCCTGAGTGAATTGCCCGAATACCCCGAACATCTTGAAATCGTGGTGGTAGATAACGCTTCGGGTGATGACAGCGTGGCTCGTCTCAAGGATTCACCCCGCGACTTCGTTCTGGTGGAGTCTGAAACGAACTCTGGTTTTGCCGGCGGATGCAATCTCGGTGTCTCCCGCTCAACCGGCGACATTGTGGCCTTTTTGAACAGTGACGCGAAACCCGATTCCCGGTGGGTGAGCGCTGCGCTGGCGAGTTTTGACACTCACGAATCCGTCGGGGCGGTAGCAAGCCAGGTGGTGGACTGGGAGGGTAAAAAAATTGACTATCAGGGCTCTGGTCTGACCTGGTATGGCATGGGGTACCGGCCATTCACGGGTGATAGGACCAGTAAGAAAAAGGCCCAGAAAGCAGCACCAGTTCTCTTTGGGACGGGCGCGGCGATGTTTGTTCGACGAGAAGTCTTCGCTCAACTTGGTGGATTTGACGAATCGTTTTTTATGTTTTTTGAAGACGTCGATTTTGGATGGCGGCTTAATCTTTCAGGGTGGACCTATCTTTATCAACCGGAATCGCTGGCCTATCACCGGTATCACGGGTCCATGGGCGGTGTGGCGGCCTACCGAGAGCAGTTCTTACTCGAGCGAAACGCGCTGTACTGCCTCTATAAGAACCTTGATGATGCCAACCTTGCACGAATGTTGCCGGGGGCTCTTCTCGCCTCTGTCAAACGATCTGTCGTGGGCAGCGGAATAGACACCACCACCTTTGACCTCTCTAGGGGTGGGGAAAATGTTGACTCAGTGGCAATGCCACCGGGAGCTGCAGTTCCCCTCTTTGCCATGGATCAGTTCGTAGACGCATTGCCAGAGCTCATCCACAAGCGCCAGGAAATCCAGAGCTCTCGAAAGCGATCAGATGTAGCACTGTGGAAGCTCTTTGGAGAAACCAATGCCGCAATGTCGAATAATGCAAGATATCTTCGAGGATATGACGCGATCGTGGAGGCCTTCGGCGTGAATGCTGACCCTGAAGCTTTAGCCGTCCTGATTATTACGGGTGACCCGATTGGGAAAAAACTCTCCGGTCCAGGAATTAGGGCTTGGCATATGGCTCACGCCCTCGCGCAGACCCACGACGTGACGCTACTGAGTATGAGCGAGGTTGACGAAGCCTTGAGCGCTGACGTGCGACTGGTGCATGTCGACGCCGGTGACGACAAAGCATTTGCGGGTTGGGAAAAATGGGCAGACGTCATCATCTTCCAGGGCCACGCGTTGGAGGTCTTTTCTTCTCTCCGCTCAAGCACCAAGCACCTCATTGCCGACATCTATGACCCGATGCACCTGGAACAACTCGAACAAGCGAGGCATTTGCCGCCGGCACAGTGGGACAAACAGGTATCGGATGCGACCGATACCATCCAGCACCAGCTTGAAGTGGGGGATTATTTCCTCTGCGCTTCTGAGCGCCAACGCCATTTCTACTTAGGTCAGCTGACCACTCTTCGCCGCGTTAATCCCGGTGTCTATGGGGATGATCCGCACCTGGAGAAACTCATTGGCGTGGTCCCTTTTGGGCTCCCTGACACTCCTCCCTCTCACACAAAAAAGGTCCTCAAAGGTGTTGTTCCAGGGATCACAAAGGATGATTCCGTTGTGGTCTGGAGTGGGGGAATTTATGACTGGTTTGACCCCCTTACCCTGATTCAAGCGGTGGCGCAGCTGGCCGAGAGCCGACCCAGCGTGAAGTTGTTTTTCATGGGAACGGCTCACCCGCATCCGGGAGTCCCGGAAATGCCCATCATCAAAAAGGCCCGCGAGCTTGCGGCGGAACTCGGCGTCTCTGGCACCCATGTTTTCTTCAACGATTCGTGGGTTGACTATGACGAGCGCCAGAACTATTTGCTCGAAGCTGACATCGGGGTCAGCACCCATCGCTCCCATATTGAGACCACGTTTTCGTTCAGGACGAGAATCCTGGATTATCTTTGGGCCTCTTTGCCCATGGTCGTGACTGAGGGAGACCACTTCGCTGACCTTGTCGAGAAACACGGACTCGGCATTACGGTTCCCGCAGCCGATACCCAGGCGCTCGTTGATGCTCTAGAACAAGCACTCTTTGATACAGAGTTTCGATCCTCTGCCGTTGATGCCTTGGCCGTTGTGCGGGAGAGCTACCGCTGGTCAGAGGTATTGAAGCCACTGGTTTCCCATGTTGGAGCTCTTGCGGGGGGAACTATTCCCGCAAAGGCCACCCGCATTCGCTATTCACCCGCCAGAAAGCGGGCGCCAAGGTTTAGCGTTCAGGACATAGGTCGAGGGTTTTCCCGCCTGTTTCGCGGAGAGTTTCGCTCGCTCCTTCGAGGCGTGCGCCGCAAACTATTCCGCAAGGGCTAAATCGGTGGATGTAGAAAACGCGCCTCCATCGATATCTGTGGTGCTCTGCACATACAACGGTGAAACATTCATTGAAGCTCAGCTTCAGAGCATCCTGAACCAAACCCTCACGCCCACAGAGATCATCGTTTCGGATGATGGTTCCACCGATTCCACCCTCTCGCGTGTTGAGGGCATCGCACATGCGTCGCCTAAGGAAATTCGGTGGGACATCCGAACAAGGGCTGCTCCCCTGGGTGCAGCTGAGAATTTTGGCGCTGCTCTTCCACTAGCCACCGCTGACTTCATTGCGCTATCGGATCAAGATGATGTTTGGGTCCCCGACAAGCTCGAGGTCATGTCCCAGCAACTTTCTGAGAACCCTTCTCTTGTGCTCGTTCATTCCGATGCCCGGCTTATCGATGCAGCGGGAGTCCCTGGCGCTTCGTTGATGTCGACTCTTCGTATAACGCGCGGGGAAAGGAATAATCTTGCCCGTGGTTTCGCCATCAAGGCACTCCTGAGACGTAACCTGGTCACCGGTGCGACCGTCGTTCTGCGGAAAGAACTCCTCGACGATGCGCTACCCCTGCCTCAGAGTTGGGTTCACGATGAATGGTTAGGCCTTATTGCCGCGCTCCGCGGCGGACTTGCCTTCAATGCTCGTGCACTCATTGATTATCGCCAGCACGGTAATAACCAGATTGGCGCCAACAAAACAGACGTGGCCATGGCTCAAGCCCGCCTGCAAGAAACCCGCCAGTCATTTTTCGCCAAAAAAGCTATGCGAAACCAAGCGCTTCAGAACCTTGTCGATAACCCGCCTCGCTGGCTGACAGGCGAGGGCCTCACACTGCTGGCCGGAAAGACCCAGCACGACCGCTGGCGACAAGCTCTTCCAGCCCTCCGGATGGGGCGAGTTGTCCCCGTGCTCATGCGTGCCCTAAGGGGAAGCTACGCGAAATATTCGCGAGGTGTCCTCGACATGGTGCGCGATGTCTTCCTGCGTGACTAATACCCTTTCGAAACACACAGCAGGGAAATACAGGCGAGTGGCGCCCTTCTGCCTAGCCTGACAGATGTGAAGTATTGGTTGAATCTTGCGTTGTCTGCCCTGGTTTTGGGCGCGGTGATTTCCGCGGGTGTTATTGCACCTGTTTCTGGATCCACCCCTGCCTTCGCGGTGGACGAAGCGGCGGCCCCGGTCATCACCCAGGCCGCAACGAACGGATCGCTGTGGGCGGGATCTGACGCAGCAGGGAATCTTTACTGGTCAGAGGACAGCGGTTCCACGTGGAGCGCCGGAAATCTCTCACTAACCAAGAGCGGGGTGAGTTCCCTTATTTGGAGTGGAAGTTCTTTCTTGGCCACTTCGTATTTTGAGGGGGCCCGCAGTAGTGATGGAAAAACGTGGACCAGGTTTATGTTGCCCTTGGGCTCTGCCTTTGACCCGGGAAACATCATCGCTGACGACGAATTTTTCCGATCTGGCTCGATGAGTGTTGACCAGATTCAAGCGTTTCTTAACCAACGAAATCCTGACTGTCGCGAGGGTTTCGTGTGTATGAAGAACTACACCGAGACCACGTTCTCGAGAGACAAGACGGTTCTTTGCCAGGCGTATGAAGGCGGAGAAAACGAAACCGCTGCGCAGATCATCAACAAAGTTTCAACTGCTTGTGGTGTCTCCGCAGAAGCGTTGTTGGTCTTGATTCAAAAGGAACAGTCGTTAGTCACCTTGAGCGCGCCCTCGGCTACACGATTTGAGCGAGCAACCGGCTATGCCTGCCCTGACACCGCACCCTGTGATGAGCGCTACTACGGTTTTTACAACCAGGTCTATAACGCCGCTAAACAATTCAAACGCTATTCCAACCCACCAGGGACGAGCCGTTTCTTTACTTGGTTCCCGGTCGGGAACCAAGCCCCTGTTCGCTACCATCCCAGGGCATCGTGTGGCACAACGCCGGTAGTGATCCGCAACCAGGCCACCGCTGGTCTGTACTACTACACCCCCTACACCCCCAATGCGATTGCCATGACGAACCTGGCCTCGACCGGAGACTCCTGTTCTGCGTATGGAAACCGCAATTTCTGGCGGGTTTATAACTACTGGTTCAATCCGACTAAAGATTTTGGAACATGGGCCACCACTCGGGATGGTGTCACGACCGTTGTGGATCGCGAGGGAACAATCGCAACATCGACGACGCTGGTTTCGTGGCAGCGCGTCGGTGTGCTCCCTGGGATAACCGCATCCAACCCCGTCACGCAATTTGGCCAATCTTCTGCGGGAAACCTTGCGGTACTCCTCACCGACGGAACCGGCTTTGAATTCAGCGATGGTTCGGAATGGTCACCGTTGGTTGTGCCGACAACGGAAGTCGTGCAAGACGTCGTTACCCGCCACACCGTCGCCTCCGGCGACACGGTGTGGCGCATCTCTCGGGCTAACGGTGTCAGCGTCAGTTCTGTGGTGTCAGAGAACAATCTCCCCAGAGGTGGTTCCCTGATCCGGGTCGGGCAAACCTTAACAATGACCAAACGCGGTGTGGTGAAAACTTTTGATTCGCCTGTCCGCCTGGATCCCTCGATTGTCATCTCCGCCGGGCGGTCCGCAGACGAGAGCGCCCCTGAAGAGTCGGACACACCAGCGGAACCGGCGGAGGATTCGCCTGGTGATTCAGAATCAGCACCCGAGGTGGTTGAAGAACCCGGGAGTGAGCCTGAGGCCCCCGCTGAGGACAGCTCGAGCGATTCCCAAGAGGAGCTCCCGGCCTTGGAGCCTGTCGTGACCGAAACGTCGACGAACGCTGTTTCCTACACTGTTGCCCGCGGCGATACGTTGATTCGAATTGCCTTTAGGAACACAACGACGGTGTCAAAATTGGTGGCGGATAATTCCATTTCGAATCGCAACCGCATTTATCAAGGCCAGAAGCTCATAGTCGGCACGACAACGCAGACGATGACTTATCACCGAGCACAGTCTGGCGACACGCCCGATCGCGTTGCTGAACGCCGGTCAGTTGCCTTGGCAACGGTGCTGTCCTTGAATGCCTCGCTGAAAAGTGGTGCCGAGATCGGAGTGGGAACGCTCGTCCGACTTTCTTAGTCTTTTCGTGAGCGTCTAAGTTCATCCAGCTGCGCTCGCGTTAGGGTAAGCGCGCGGGCAAGATCGGTGGTGACCTTCTCTTGCCACAGCTGTCTGCGGTATTGGTAGACCGCGTAAAATAGAGCGAACACAACGAAGCTATACAGCAAGAGGTCAGCACCTCGCCCTATCCCCAGAAACCCAGCGACGGCGTTGGTGTATTCGGGGAAGAGCACGGCGATGAACCCGGCGATAAGCCCCACGACGATAAATAGCCGCCTAATGGCTTGTTGGTTGGCGGACCGCTTGGCTTTCAAGAGGTAAAAACCAACGAGCAGGAGTGCTGCTACAAGAACCCATTGACTAAGCATGTTTTGTTCCTACCTCACTAAAAGGTCGATGAGGATGTTGATCGAGTTGAGAAGTGATTGGCCTTTTTGTTTGGAGTAATCCGTATAAAGAACTTCTACCGGGTATTCCCGCCACGACAATTTGGACTTGGCCAGCTGGTGAACAATCTCACTGGCATGGGACATGCCGTTCTGCTCGAGCTGAACTTTGCCGATGGCTTCCATACTCAACACACGAAGCCCGTTATGGGCGTCGGTGAGGCGCAGCCCCGTAATGGCCCGAGTCATCAGCGCAGCTACCTTCAGAACAACCCGCTTCTTGATGCCTGGCTGTGTCCGTTTATCGAGAAAACGGGACCCATAAATCACCGAGATTCTTTTGCGCTGTGCAAGTTCGACCATCTCCACAGCATCTTTTACTCGGTGCTGCCCGTCCGCATCAAACGTGACGATGTGACTGGCGCCATGCCGGCTGGAGACGAAATCAAAACCTGTTTGAAGCGCAGCTCCTTGACCAAGATTCAGGGGGTGACGTAACACTCGGGCGCCAGCTTTTTCGGCCAGGGCTGCACTGTTGTCGCTGCTGCCATCGTCGACGCAGACAACGTGGGAAAACTCTGATCTCAGTTGTTTGACCACAGCGGAAATCACTTCGGCCTCGTTAAACAAAGGCACAACCACCCACACGGACTTGATACTTTTCAAGGCGGCAGGGGTGTGGTTAGAGTCGGACATCACCCGCTTATTGTGGCAGAGAGCCACTCACTACGCTCGCTCTCAGGCCATTGAGCCGATTAGGCTCAGGGTATGTTTGCTCCCCTCGAAGCCCCCATGAAGGACTTTGCGTGGGGCTCCATCGGGGCCATTTCTGCTTTTCGCGGCCAGGTTCTATCCAGCGCCATTGAAGCAGAGCAATGGTTTGGCGGCCACCCTCGGAGCGGCACCACGATTTTTCAGGGTGCTCGCGAAACTGACTTCAGCGGGTGGCTTGAAGAAACGGGGATTGAGTTTCCACTTCTGACGAAGGTATTGGCTGCCGTTCAGCCTTTGTCCATTCAAGTTCACCCGAGCGAAAAGCAAGCGAAAGAGGGATTCGCGGCAGAAGAAAAGCGAGTCCCCTTGCAAGTTTCTGAGTTGAGGAATTATTCAGACGCGTTCGCGAAGCCAGAACTCGTAATTTGTCTCTCCCCTCAGTTCAGGGCTCTCGTTGGTTTTATCACAGCGGGAATGCTTGCACGGCGTCTGTTGCGCTGGGAAAAAGCGGGCCTTGATGTTTCTGCTCTGCACATTGTGAAAAGGCTGCTCGATCTGCCTCTTCGCGAAGGGGTCGAGTGGGCTTTGAGCGGCGATAGCGATGTGCTTCAGTGCGTTGCGGGACTCAGCGCCTGGTCTTTTGCGGATTTGGACCCATCCATGAACGGTGAAGTCCGTGATGAGCACCATGTGATGTCGACCCTGGCTGCGGCGCATCCTGGAGATCCGGGGATTCTCTTCGGTCTACTCATGCACCACATTTCGCTGGCACAAGGCGAAGCGCTCTTTGTGGACGCCGGCGTAGTTCACGCCTACCTCGACGGGATGGGATTAGAGGTGATGCTCCCTAGCGACAATGTGGTTCGAGCGGGACTCACCACGAAATATAGCGACCGGGACGAGTTCCTCTCGGTGGCCAGCTTGGAACCAATCTCTTCCCCTCCGTTTGTGGTCCCGCAAGACCACGGTGATTCGTTGCTTTATTCAGATTTCCCGGCCGGCTTTAGGGTTTATAGATTGTCGCAAGGGGCAGGTTTATCTCTCATTGACTCGCACGCGATTGTTTTTTCCGACGGCGCACGGGGGAAAGTAAGCGGAGCAGAATCGAGCCTAGACGTGACCCCCGGCCAGGTGTTTTTCGCCACAGCTTCGGAAGCAGAGTTGCGATTTGAAGGCGCAGGCGCATTATGGATTGTGTGCCCTGAAGGGAAACAACCCTAAACCGAGCGCAGTGAACTTT
>OJEA01000122.1_pt1 | contig 12899 bp, 14 predicted proteins | sample 1593051 | NCBI WGS metagenome assembly OJEA01 (sample SAMN05416699, study PRJEB24817) | seawater metagenome | isolation source: Sea water | place: Canada:Atlantic | collected 2013-07 | reverse complement strand
CGTCGGCAGCGTCAGATGTGTATAAGAGACAGAATATAACAAATGCTATCCAAGATTTATTCAATACTTTTATTGCATTAATTATGTCATTTCTTTCCATATTGTATCTGCCAGTTTCATTTATAAAATCATCATCAGATAATTTACCATCATAAATACGAGGTCCAGAAAGTGCTACATTTAATATTGATGCCATTGCGGCCTCTGGCCATCCTGCATTTGGTGAAGCATGAAATCTTGCTTCTTTTATCATGACATTGAAACTTTTTAATGAAAAATGAACCAAACACATAAGTGCACCACAAAATCTTGCAGGTATTAAATTTAATAAATCATCTAATTTAGCTGAGCCAAATCCAAACTCTAAATATTTCGCTGATTTATAACCAACCATACTATCTGCTGTATTTACCATTTTGTATAAAAATAGACCTGGTAGCCCAAAAAGCATGTACCAAAAAGCTGGTGCAATAACAGCATCAGAAAAATTTTCAGCTGCACTTTCTACTGCTGCACGTGAAACGTTTGACTCATCCAATGATTTTGTTTGTCGTCCTACAATACACGCAACTGCATTACGTCCTTCATTAAGACTACTATTAAGTCCTTTAGCTACATCTCTTACATGTTTAATAAGTGAGTTATGAGCAAGGAGTATAGTAACAAATACTAACTCTATAATTCCATAGTCAGGTATTAAATGTATAAATGCCCCTGTTAAATATGCAGTTAATGATAGGCAAAAAATAGTAATCAAACCTTTGATTTTACGAGCTGAACCAAAGTTATATTTTTTATCAAACCATGAAATGGAGTTTCCCATTAATACAGCAGGATGGGGTATTTTTGTCCATACTTTATCTGGATCGCCAATAAAGTAGTCTAATATTAAGGCAATTAATAAAATTTCAAGAGTGCTCATTTATTCCTCTAAGGCTTTTGATAGTCTCTCAAACTCAATATCATTTTTGGGTATGCCAAGTCTAAGCCAATTAGTTGAATATGGAAAAATTCTTGTCCAAATAAAGCTTTTGGCAAGTTTAATTTGTATTCTATTGGCATCTTTTACCTCAAACAGGCGAAATAAATCAGTACCGCCTATTGGCTTTATGTTATGACTTATCATGATTTGGTCAAGCCGTTCGCTATTAACCTTTAGTTTTAACCTAGTATCACTAATCCAATTTATATCTGATAAAGCTGCTTTCCCAATAAATTGAGCGGGCCCAGAAATTGCCCATGGTCCAATAAGTTTATTAATACTTTCAATTAATTCGGGCGCTGCAATTGCAAACCCAAGTCTTAATCCAGCCAACCCCCAAAATTTACCAAGGCCCTTTAAAACAATAACGTTTTTTTGTTTTGTAAGATGAATTAAAGATTTTTCTGGAGTAACATCGCAAAAACTTTCATCTATTATTATGAGATCATAATTATTGCTATCTTCTTCAGTTATTGGGTGGTGTTTACCGTTTGGGTTGTTTGGATTGACTAAGATACGTACATTTCCATTACTTCCAACCTTCCACCCATTAGATTTGAATGCAGCTGCATGTTCATTATACGTTGGGCTAATAATTTCTACTTTACCGGCTGGAAGCAAATTTGGCATAATTGCAATTAGTTGAGATACACCAGAACTAGCTATAATATTTGCATTTTTAGGTACATTCCAAAATAAGCGTGCTGTTTTTAACATAGAGTTTTGAGCTTCACTATCTGGTAAAGTATTCCAAAAATAATTAGGAATTTTTGGAATGCTATAGTGATTTGGGTTGATTCCAGTTGATAAATCTATCCAGTTATTGCGAACGCTACCGTACTCTTTGATGGCTATATCAAGTCCACCACCATGATCTCTGACATCTGACATTAATTGTTATCCAGGGCTGGAAGTCGAGCGCGAAAATGTCCTTTAATCACTTTTGGCCACTCCCGGTATGGTACTTGACCTTTTTCACTAGCTGCATGTAATTTTGCATACTCGAGAATACCTACTGCATTTTCAATATTTGGTGTAAAATTGCCTAATACATAATTTAATTTGTTTTTACTCTGGATTGTCACATTGCATGCAAAATCACATCCCATTAAACACGAATGTCGCCTAAGATTTATTTCAGGAAAATCCTTTGCAGCTTTTTCAATAAGATTAGCCAGCATTTCACCGTCTGTTTTATTATTGGTTTCTACATTCCAATCTGCGCGCTTACAGGTTTGACAGATAGTAATGGTTGTTGACATGCGCCTATCCTCATTTTTGAAAACTTGGTTGCACATAAACGGTATAGAACGCAATTATTTTCGTAAGCAAATGAAGTTTATTTTAAATATTATGCTTAAAATTTATAAATAATCACAAATCATAAATCACGGGTATGTGGTTCCGCCCAATTAATTATTGGATTTATTGGTATAATTCTATTTGGATTTATAGTTTCATGGCTGAAATGATAATGGCGTATAATATGATCAAAATCTGTTGTTTCTTCAATTCCAGTAACTTGATAAAGTTCTCGAGAATAATTCCAAATATTTGGATAATCAACAATACGTTTTCGATTACATTTAAAATGCAAAACATAAACACTGTCAAAGCGCACTAATGTAGTGAACAAACGCCAATCAGCTTCTGTTAACTTATTTCCCATCAAATATCTATTTTTTGATAACCGAGATTCAACCCAGTCAAGTGCATCAAATAGAACAGTTACTGAATCATCATATGCTTCCTGAGTTGTAGCGAAGCCAGATTTATAAACACCATTATTTATCGCAGAATATATTTTTGAATTTACTTTTTCTATATCTGTTTGCATATTGATTGGCCAAAAATTTTCAATATTTCCAGTAATATTGTCAAATGCTGAATTGAACATTCGAATAATTTCTGAAGATTCATTAGAAACAATTGTATTGGTTTTTTTATCCCACAAAATAGGTACTGTTACTCTAGTGCTCACTGATGGATCTGCTTGGGTATATATTTCATGTGCAAATTTAGAATTAAACAAACTATCACCTTTGGCTAAACCATGATGTTCAAACGTCCATCCTTCATTGAGCATATCTGGGTGCACAACATCTACAGTTATGTGATTTTGCAACTCCTTAAGTGTTCGAAAAATTAGAGTTCTATGTGCCCAAGGACACGCTAATGAAACATATAAATGATAACGGCCACTTTCAGCTTTAAACCCTCCATTTCCACTTATGCCTGGTGATCCATCTGGTGTTATCCAATTGCGAAATCCTGCTTGTTGGCGTATAAATTTACCTCCGCTTAATTTGGTATCATACCATTGATCAACCCATTTTCCGTCTATTAGTAAGCCCATATTAAAACCTTTTAAATTAAATTTTATTTAACAATTAGTTTCTATTAAGTTCAATGAAAAGTCTTGCAACTTACTATATGTGCTGCGGAAACAATAATAAGGTCGGTTTCATTTAATAGTCCGGCGCGAATCTGTTGCGCCTGAATTGTTGCTGATCTATATGTATTGTGACGAAGCCCCAGAGGGCCGGAAAGAAGTGTTGTACACGGTTGACCCAAATTAGGAACTAGCATCAACATCGTCAGGCTAAATGCCAACTTTTCGTTCATCTGTAATTAAGGAAGTAATATGCGTTTATTTGCAGTTTTATTATGTTTGATTCCAATCCCAGCATTTGCTCACTGGGGACATTTACCTGAATTGGCAGGTCATAGTCATTGGATTGGGATGGCCGCAGCAGCTGCCGCAGCAGCTGCCGCAGCTTGGGGAATTCGTGAGAATTCTAAAGATTCTTCAAAGGATGAAGAATCTGTTGAAGAAAATGAAGAAGAATTACAGGAAGCATAACTTATGGTAAATAAAATTGGTGTCATGATTTGTGGCCATGGTTCACGCAGTCAATCTGCCGTTGATGAATTTGCAACATTAGCTGAAAAGTTACCTCCATATTTACCACCTGAATGGAATATGGAATATGGATATTTGGAATTTGCTAATCCATTGATAAGAGATGGACTAGATAAATTACGAGAAAGTAATTGCGACAAGATACTTGCTGTGCCTGGCATGCTTTTTGCTGCCATGCATTCTAAAAATGACATTCCAACAGTTTTAAATACATATGCTGCTAAACATAACATAGATATTAATTACGGCCGAGAATTAGGTGTTGATCCCAAAATGGTTGCTGCCGCTGCTGGTCGTATTCAAGATGCTGTAAATGCGGCAAACATTAAACATGGTGAAATGGATCTTCATGAAACGGCATTAGTGGTTATTGGGCGAGGCGCATCAGACCCTGATGCAAACTCTAATGTGTCAAAAGTTGCACGTATGTTGTGGGAAGGTATGGGTTTTGGGTGGTGTGAAGTTGGCTATTCTGGTGTCACATTCCCATTAGTTGAACCATGCCTAGATCACGTTTCACGATTAGGATATAAGCGGGTGATAGTTTTTCCATATTTTTTATTTAGTGGTATTTTAATAGACCGTATATATGGCTTTACAGATAAATGTGCGGATAAATACCCAAACATTCAATTTATTAAAGCAGGCTATTTAGGCGATCATCCAAAGGTTTTAGAAACTTTTGCAGAGCGCATTACTGAGCAGGTAGGTGAAATACCCCCTCCAAATTGTGCTTTGTGCAAGTATCGAACACAGGTTTTAGGATTTGAATCTGAAGTTGGATCTGTACAAGAGAGTCACCATCATCATGTAGAAGGCCAAGGAGCATCTGCACCTGGTTCTAATGTAGAAGACTGTAAGCTTTGTGAAACTTTTTGTACTGGCGAGTGTAGGTTGGATATGAGTCATGACCACCACCACCATGATCACAGTCACAGTCATGACCACCAACATGATCATTCTCATTCTCACCCTGAGTATCCTCAAGCTAAACATCCATTAGGCCCTGAGTCTGCTCGAAAGAAGTGATTAGATCATTGATAACTTATGAACGTGATCCAAAATCTATTTATGCAGCTAGTTTTGCTACTGTAAGAAATGAAGCAAACCTGGCAAGGTTTTCTCCAGAAATGCAGGCTGTTGTTATTCGATTAATCCATGCATGTGGGATGATTGAGGTTGCTGATAGAATTGCTTATTCACCTAATGCTGCGAATGCTGGATCTTTTGCATTAGCAAATGGCGCTCCAATTTTATGTGATTGCGAAATGGTTGGTGCGGGAATAATTCGACGATATTTACCTGCTAATAACGAAGTAATTGTAACTTTAAATAATCCAGCTGTTTCTGAATTGGCCACAACCATTGGAAATACAAGGTCAGCAGCCGCAATAGAATTATGGGAACCTCATATTGAAGGATCTGTAGTAGCAATTGGGAATGCCCCAACCGCATTGTTCCACCTTTTAGAATTAATTGACCAAGGTTTCCCTAAACCAGCATGTATTCTTGGTTTTCCTGTAGGATTTATTGGTGCAGCTGAAAGTAAAGCTACACTGGTAGCCTCTCCACGTGATTGTGAATTTATTGCCCTTCGTGGTCGTCGGGGAGGGTCAGCAATTGCTTCTGCAGCGGTAAATGCATTATCGGCAGGTTTGCCAGAGATATCGTTATGACTGTTTGGTTGCATATTGTGGGGATTGGTGAAGACGGAATCGAGGGTCTATCGCCGGCTAGCCGAGCAGTTGTAGAGGCTGCAGAAATAATTGTTGGAGGCTCAAGGCACCAAAATTTAATTAATTCCCAAGCGGAACGAATTAACTGGCCAAGCCCATTTGATGCTTTAATTGAACTGCTAAAGTCAAAGTCAGGTCACAGAGTTGTTGTTTTGGCTACGGGAGATCCACTTTGGTATTCTGTTGGAGCGAGAATCGGACGTGAAATAGATCCATCAGAAATTTCATATCATCCTCAAGTTGGAGCTTTTCAATTAGCAGCGGCTAGGATGGGATGGTCAATGGCTGACTTGGAAACACTAACTGTTCATGGTCGGCCAGTAGAGCAGATGATTGCTTTTATCCAGCCTAATCAACGGTTATTGATTTTGACTACAGGTGCTGAAACCCCAAAACAAATTGCAGGCTTTTTGACTGAGCGAGGCTTTGGAAAATCACAATTGACTGTACTAGCATCAATGGGTGGAGAGAATGAGGCAAGGTTTGATGGTAAGGCAGAAACTTGGCAGTATGAAGTTCCAGCATTTAACACACTAGCTGTGGAGTGTATTGCTGCTAAAGATGCTGCAATGTTACCTAGAGTTCCGGGATTAGCCGATGAATTGTTTCAAGGTGATGGAACAATGACTAAGCAAGAAATAAGAGCTACATCTGTCGCTAAATTAATGCCTATGAGGGGTGCTTTATTGTGGGATGTTGGTTGTGGTTGTGGTTCAGTTGCTGTTGAGTGGATGCGGGCTGCAAGATATGCAAGGGCCATAGGCATTGAGCCACGAGCAGATCGAAGAACATATGCAGCTAATAATGCATTAGCACTAGGGGTCCCCAAGCTCGAGTTGATAGATGGTTTTGTGCCAAGTGCGCTTAATGATTTAGAGTCGCCAGATGCAATATTTATTGGTGGTGGATTAAGTATAGAAACATTTGAAGCTTGCTGGTCAGCTTTACGGCCATTAGGTCGATTGGTTGTAAATGCGGTTACATTAGAATCAGAACAAATTCTATTAAACTTATATGCAAAATACGGTGGTGATTTAGTTCGCATTCAAATCAGCAAGGCAGATAGTATTGGTAAAGTTACTGGATGGAGACCATCTATGCCAGTTACACAGTGGAGTTTAGTAAAGCGATGAAAGGTATCTTATATGGCGTTGGGCTTGGCCCAGGAGATCCAGAGTTAATGACACTCAAAGCTTACCGATTAATAGCAGGTGCAGAAGTTATAGCTTATCCAACCTTAGAGGGAAGTGATAGTTTTGCGAGGTCAATTGCTTCAGACATTATAAATCCTGAAACTGAAGAAATTGTAGTTGAGATTCCTATGTCAGTTGAGCGAGGTCCGGCACAAACTGCTTATGATTTAGGGGCACTAAAAATTTCAGAAAAACTAAATGAAGGAAAAGATGTAATAGTCTTATGTGAAGGTGATCCATTTTTTTATGGATCTTTCATGTACTTATTTTCCAGATTAAATAAAGAATTTGAATGTGAGGTTATACCTGGAGTTACATCTGTAACTGCATGTGCGGCCTCAATTGCAACACCGCTTACTGCCCGAAACGAAGTCTTAACCATTATTCCGGGACCAATTAATGAAGTTTTATTAGAGCAACGTGTGGCTGGCTCTGAGGCTATTGCAATTATGAAAGTTGGCAGGCACCTACCAAAAATTCGTAGGGTTTTAGAGAAATTAGATTTAACCAAATTCGCATATTATATAGAACGAGCTACTCTCCCCAATCAGATTGTCTTGCCATTATCTGATGCGCCTTTAAAGGCTCCTTATTTTTCAATGATATTAGTCACTAAAGGAAATGATCCATGGCTTTAACTCCTGTTGTTTTATGCCTTTCTCAGTCGGGTTACAAAACTGCTAGAAGAATTGCAGATGTATTAGGTGCTCAGTTGCATGGGCGAGAAGATCGCGTTGAAGGAGTTGATGCAACATTTGAAAATGCGTTAGATTATATTCGAGTTTTATTTGGGGCTGGAACACCAATTATTGGTGTATGCGCTGCTGGAATATTAGTCAGGGGTGTTGCACCAATGTTGGTTGATAAACTAAAAGAACCTCCTGTTATTGCCGTGCCTGATGATGGCTCAACAATAATACCACTCTTAGGAGGGCACCGTGGGGCGAATAGATTGGCTCAACAAATCGCTGTTGAGTTAAATTCTAATGCAGCAATAACTACTGCAGGTGATATAGCCATGGGTGTTGCTTTAGATGAGCCTCCAATTGGATATAAATTGCAAAACTTTAAAGATGCAAAATCTGTAATGGCAACCCTACTAAGTGGAGCTCAAATAAGTGTTTTAGGAGATAATATATTTGAAATTGAAAGTTTTCCTGAAGGTAAAATCAAATTAGCTGTTTCTGAATCACCGCTAGTTGGTGATGAGATGACATTAGTATATCACCCGCAAAAATATGCCCTGGGATTAGGATGCGCCAGGGGATGTTCGATTGAAGAAATGTGGAGTCTTGTTTCAAAGTGTTTGCTGGATTCTAATATAGCAGAGGGATCTATTTCTTGTATTGGGTCATTAGACTTAAAGGGCGATGAGCCAGCAATTATAGAAACTGCTTTACGACTAGGTGTCCCATTCAGAGTGTTTAATGCTAGTGAATTGGAAGCTATGACCCCTAAATTAGCTAATCCATCTAGTATTGTATTCTCTGAGGTTGGTTGCCACGGAGTATCTGAGGCAGCAGCTTTAGCTTTGAGTAATGGTGAGCTAGTTTTAGAAAAGAAAAAAACTCTTAATGCAACATGCGCTATAGCAAAATCAAGTAATGTAATTACTAAGTTTAAAGGTCGCTCAAGGGGTAAGCTGTCAATAGTTGGTATCGGTCCAGGTCAACACTCATGGAGGACGCCTGAAGCATCTGCATTAGTTTCTGAAGCTGATGAATTAGTTGGATATGGTCTTTATATTGATATTTTAGGACCATTAGCTGTGGGAAAAGATAGATCTGATTTCCCTCTAGGCGGGGAAGAAGCCCGATGTCGATATGCTCTAGAGCAAGCTGGAAAAGGTAAAAATGTTGCTTTAATTTGTTCAGGTGATGCAGGAATTTATGCAATGGGAGCATTGGTTTTTGAGCTATTAGATCGTGATGAGAATGATATGGGTGTTTCTCAGGCAGCAAAACGTATTGAAGTACAATGCACTCCGGGCGTATCAGCATTACAAGCTGCTGCAGCGAGAGCTGGAGCTCCCCTTGGCCATGATTTCTGTACTATAAGTTTGTCAGATTTATTAACCCCACGTGAAGATATAATAAGGCGCCTTCATGCTGCTGCTGAAGGTGATTTTGTTATAGCTTTTTATAACCCAGTATCAAAAACTCGAAGAACATTATTAGCAGAAGCGCGCGAAATTTTACTAAAACATAGACCTAAAGATACACCAGTAATGCTTGCTAGTTCATTAGGGCGACCAGAAGAAAAAGTTCGGTATAGGCGTTTAGATGAATTGGAGGTTGATGAGGTAGACATGTTAACAGTTGTTTTAGTCGGTTCAAGTAATTCACGTTTAACAAATCTTGGTGAGGGTCCAAGAATGTTTACTCCACGTGGTTATGCACGAAAAATTGATGGAGATTTATCATGACTGTTTACTTTATTGGCGCTGGCCCAGGTGACCCTGATTTAATAACTTTAAAAGCAAAAGCTTTAATTGAAAAATGTGCAGTATGTTTATATGCTGGATCACTTGTGCCTGAAGCAGTGGTTGCATGTGCTCCAGAATATGCAATTGTTAAAGACACTGCTGTCATGACTTTAGATGATACACATGCAGATATAAAAGAGGCACATCGGCTTGGAAAAGATGTTGCACGCGTTCATTCTGGAGATCCATCATTATATGGGGCAATAGCAGAACAGATCCGTAGGCTAAAAAATGATAATATCCCCTATAAAATTATTCCTGGTGTGCCGGCTTATGCTGCTATGGCTGCAGAAATGGGCCAAGAGTTAACAATACCAGAAATAGCTCAATCGATCATTTTAACTCGCATGTCTATGCAGTCCACATCCATGCCTGAGAATGAAACATTAAGTAATTTTGGACGTACAGGAGCAACTCTAGCAATACATTTAGCTGTAAGGAATATGCGAGAAATAGAACGACAGCTAATACCTCACTATGGTGAAGATTGCCCAGCTGTCGTTGGTTATCGCGTTGGATGGCCAGATCAAATGATAATTCGAGGTACACTTAGTACGATACGAAAAAAAATACGCAAAGAAAAAATTACAAGAACTGCATTGATTATGGTTGGGCCAGCATTAGCTATAAGCCATGATTTTGTTGATAGCGCGCTTTATGATCCCAATATACCTCATGTGCTTCGTCCAGTTGTAGGAGTTGATTTGATAGAAGATCATAATACGTAAGTATCTTAATAAATTCTTAAAGTTGAATTTTATCTTAAAAGCGAAGAATATACTGATATTTCATATAAATTCGAATAATATTCGATAGAATTATAGAATATACTAATTTTAGCAATTAAATATGGTTTAATTGGTGGCATTAAAGATTAGTAAAATAGAAGTGAGATAGATTATGATTAAGTCCCCTTATTTGTTGTTTCTTGGAGATGCAGCTGATGGATTAGCTGCTAAAGTTGCTCAAGGTATAAAAGATTGGCGCCCAGATTTAAGTGTAGGCCAGTATCGAATGGATAAGTGTAATGCTGATTTAGGTTTAACTGATATGAGTTTTGATCAAGCCGTTGAAGCTGGTGCAAAAACTTTAGTAATTGGTGTAGCAAATCGAGGTGGGGTCATCTCTATTGAATGGCAAGAAAGGCTATTAGAAGCATTAGAAGCGGGTTTAGACATAGCATCTGGATTACACAATTTATTAAAAGACGAAAAAGTTTTAGTTGATAAAGCTGCTGAATTAGGACGAAGTTTATTTGATGTAAGAATACCAACAGAAGCTTATCCTATTGCCTCAGGTATTAATCGAACTGGAAAAAGATGTTTAGCTGTTGGTACAGATTGCTCTGTTGGGAAAATGTATACAGGCTTAGCAATCGAAAAAGAAATGCTTAGTCGGAATATGAAGGCTACTTTTAGATCAACTGGACAAACTGGTATTTTAATAACGGGTAATGGCGTACCATTAGATGCAGTTATTGCAGATTTTATGGCTGGTTCAGTTGAGCATTTGACTCCAAACAATGATGAAGATCATTGGGATTTGATTGAAGGTCAAGGAAGTTTGTACCATGCTTCATATTCTGGAGTTACTATGGCATTAATTCATGGTGGGCAGCCTGATGCTTTAATTTTATGCCATGAACCTACACGGGAACACATGCGTGGATTGCCAAATTATAAATTACCAAGTTTAGACGAATTGCGTGATACGGCACTAATTTTAGCTAGAATTGTAAACCCTGAAGTAAAAGTAGTTGGCATATCAGTAAACACTCAACATTTAAGTGAAGTTGATGCTATTAAGTATTTAAAAGAAACTGAAAATAGAATGGGCATTCCAGCAGTTGATCCATTCCGCCATGGAGCATCCCGTTTAGTTGATGCATTAGAAGCTTGTTGAATATTTGATGAAAATTTCTATTGAATTTAACAGCTTTAAACTAGCTCAAGTTTTTACAATTTCTCGAGGCTCTAGAACTCAAGCAGATGTCTTAACAGTCATCATTTCTCGAGGAAAATATCATGGTATGGGAGAGTGTGTCCCTTATGCAAGATATGGTGAAACAATGGAATCTGTAAGCCAACAAATTAATGCTCTTCCAGCTGAGTTTGATAGAACAATACTTTTACAACTTTTACCTGCAGGTGCTGCGCGAAATGCAATTGATTGCGCTTTATGGGATTTAGAGGCTAAAGAAACAGGTATTTCAGCCTGGAAGATAGCAGGCTTAAATAAGCCAAAAGCTGTCGAAACAGCTTATACATTATCCTTAGATACGCCAGAAAAGATGAATTCACAGGCTGCAAAAAATTCATTTAGACCACTTTTGAAAACAAAACTTGGCGGTGGTGAAGCTGATATAGATCGAATTCGTGCAGTGCGAGCTGGTGCCTTGTCTTCACGAATTATAGTAGATGCTAATGAAGGATGGACACCTGAATTATACGAAAAATTAGCACCAATTCTATTAAATCTTGGGGTTGAAATGGTAGAACAGCCATTTCCTTCTGGTGAGGATGAAGCGTTATTAGATTTAAATAGAGTTTTACCTGTTTGTGCTGATGAAAGTTGTCATGATAGAGCTAGTTTAAAAAATCTAATGGGTAAGTATGACATGGTTAATATTAAATTAGATAAAACTGGTGGATTGACCGAAGCTTTAGAGTTAAAGCAAGCAGCATTAAATATGGGTTTTGACGTTATGGTTGGATGTATGGTTGGGTCTTCTTTAGCTATGGCACCTGCTATTTTAGTTGGACAAGAAGTATCCGTTGTTGATCTTGATGGACCACTTTTATTAAGTGAAGATCGCAAACATAAATTATTTTACGATGCCGAAGGTGTACATCCTGCGCGGCCAGAATTATGGGGTTAAATATGACACGAATTGTATATTTGAATGGTGATTTTTTAAACGAAAATGATGCAAAGGTTTCAATTTTTGATAGAGGCTTTTTGATGGCTGACGGGGTTTATGAAGTGACATCAGTAATTAACGGAAAGTTAATTGATTTTGATGGACATGCTATCCGTTTACAACGTTCAATGAGCGAATTGATGATGGAATCTGCCATTTCAAAAGAAGATCTTTTAGAGGTTCATAGGCAATTAATAATAAAAAATGATCTGAATGAAGGCATGATTTACTTACAGATTACTCGGGGCTCACCAAATGATCGAGATTTTGTATTTCCAGATCCTAAGCTAATAAAGCCAACTATTGTTTTATTTACACAATCTAATGCTAATATGGTTGAAAACCCAAAAGCGCAAATAGGTATGAAAGTTATATCAATTCCTGATGAACGTTGGGGCCGGCGTGACATAAAGACTGTTCAACTTTTGTATCCTTCAATGGGCAAGATGATTGCAAAATCTAAAGGTGCTGATGATGCTTGGATGGTTGAAGGTGGAATGGTAACTGAGGGAACCTCTAACAACGCGTACATAATTAAAGATGGCGCTATAATTACCAGAGAGCTATCAAATGATATTCTGCATGGTATTACTCGCGCTGCAGTATTAAGACTGTCTCTTATACACATCTGACGCTGCCGACGAATAGAGAGGTGTAGAT
>OJEA01000121.1_pt1 | contig 12957 bp, 2 predicted proteins | sample 1593051 | NCBI WGS metagenome assembly OJEA01 (sample SAMN05416699, study PRJEB24817) | seawater metagenome | isolation source: Sea water | place: Canada:Atlantic | collected 2013-07 | reverse complement strand
CGGCAGCGTCAGATGTGTATAAGAGACAGGTGTTGTGTAATTTCTTGATCGCGGTTAGGGTTTGAGTGTTTTGCTTGCTTGCTTGCTTGCATTTTCGCTTGGATCTTGGCCAATTGGGAGGTTGCGCGCACTTTGAAGACAAATTGGTCCGAAATTGGGGGGGACCCCTTGATCATTTTTTAATTGGGCCCGAATCCGGCATTTTTGGGTTTGGTCGCGAGCGAATTTTGATCAACTCTCCCTCGGTGGGCACTCTCGTTGCGTTTTCGGATCGTGGACATCGGGTGCGACTTGGATCGCTGAAGCACGTGTGTTCGTGTCGGCGACAGTTGTTTGGGGTGAGTGGTCGGCTTAAGTCGCACCGCGGCATTTCTTTTTGAAGCGGGTACCCGGCGTGGTATTCGCACAGTACGTCAGCAAGAATGTCGCACCCTGCAAGCTCTTCTGGCTCAATGGGTGTGGGGGACTCTGCCCGCTCCGCTGGACCTTCCTTTGGGTTTAATGTGCAGCCGCTGGGGGGTGAAGGTGGGGCCGCAACGGCTGTCCATCATAACTCCAGTTTGTTGGCACCGCTGAACCTGCCTAGCTCTACTTCGGGTGGAGGAGGAAGTGCTCTCGCGCCGAAGCACGGTGGACAACTGCCGGAGAGCCAGATACCGGTACAGCCCCAATTTCCAGCGGGCTATTCTGAGCACGGAGTTGGGGGGGGGCAGCTATACCCAGGGGCGCTGGGAATGGTGGGAGCTGCGCACCAAGGAATGTGGGGGTGGGGGCCAGGAGGGCCCAACCCAGCGTTTGGAGGGGGTGTGCCGCAGGGGTTTCACACACCGCTCCACGCCTACGGCGGACCAGGACCAGGCGGGTTCCTCAGTCCGGCCGGCATCGTCACGGCGCAGCCACCATGGTATTCCCCCGGAGCGGGGGCGACCTACACTGGCCCGCGGCCGGACACTACAGTAGCGTCCCTTGACGAGCAAATCAAGGCGCTGCAGCACCAGCGGGACCTCGCAGCGGGGAGCGCGAAGCCTGAAGGTGCGACCGTCAGCCTGAAACAGGTGCCAGCGGAAGCAGCGGGGGATCCCGCGGCAGTCACTGAAGCTGGACCCGGCCTGGAGGCTGCGTTAGGAGCAGCAGAGAAGAAGGGTTTACGAGCGGGGGTACCCACCCGCTGGACAGAGCAGGAGAAGCAGACCATCCGAGATGCACTCGAGATGGCGTCAGACGAGGACCTGGACAGCCCCGGCGTAGGAGTCTGGCCCAAGGTGTCAGAGGTGGACGTCCCGGAGAACCGGCTCAAAGCCAGCATCAAGATGGGGTACTCGAGGGAGGCGGCGGTGCACAACGAGGCGCTCCTAGCCAGGCAAGGGGCGGAAGAGATGGCGGCCCTGGCGGCCCGGAAGCAGCAGCGATCCCAGGAGGAAGCGGCAGCAGCTGCTCGAGACGGGGCAGAGCAGGAGCAGCGCAGGCTCGAGAGGGAGGAGCCCAAGGCGCCGGAGGGACAGCGCTCGGGGAACCCGGGAGCGGCGGGATACCGCCAGTCCGGGGCCTTCAGCTGGGGCCCAGCGTCCAAGCTGGAAGAGGCGCTGGGGGAAACGCAGCTCAAGGCCGTGTTCGTCCTGCCCTTCGCCCACCAGTGGGGTTACCTGACAGAGAAGTGGCAGTACCAGTTTTGGCTGGGGCTGCTGAACAAGGGCCGGGGCTCGGAGGGCCGCTACCAGGACACGAGGTTCTCGACCAAGTCGAAGCGACAGTCTGCGGCCCGCGGCCAAGGCTGGCCAGTGGGAGGTAAGATCAGGCAGACCCTCACCTCCCCCCTCCTATCCCCATCAGGGTCACTGTTGCGGGAAGTGTGCAGGGAGTGGGGTGAGGAGCTCTGTCTGATGCAGTCCACAGACCTCCGAGGGGCTGACGAAGGGTTGAGCGAAGAGCAGGATGACCGGCTCATCGAGCTGTTCGGACCGGGGTTCATGCAGGGAGCCCTGCACCCACAGGAAAGGGCAGCCAGGATCCTGGCTGTCTCCATCGCTGAGGGGGACACGGCGTGCTGGGCAGTCATCGATGAGAGAAATAAGGCAGTGTACCTCCTAGTCCCGTGGGAAGTCCTGGACTACCCAGCTTACCCGCGACCTAGAGCCGCTAGGGAGGGCTGGCCGGAGCTGGGGGACAGGAAGCAGAGCCCGCCCGAAGAGCCGGGCCCGGTGGATGAACTGACAGAGTTCTACCCGTGGGAAACAGAGGGTCCCGACAAGGTGGCGCCGTTCTGCGCCGGCTTGCTGAACCTCCTGCGCGAGAAGGGGGGGGTACTGGACCAGATGCATGACTCCGAGTACCGGCGAGCCAGAGACCAGCCGTCCAGGCTCGAGACGGCTCTGCAGCAACCACGAGCGCCATGGCGGGCCCTAGGCACCCTCATCGCCCAGGACCTTTCGCGATTCCGGGAACCGGAGCGCAAAGCCTGGGATGAGGCAGGGACAGAACTGCGGGTCTCGCACGCCGGGTACGGCAGAGCCATGCAGGACCCGGCATACAAGTCCCCGGCGGAGTTCAAGGTCACCAAAGTCCATGCGGGGGGCTGCCGGGCGCTCGGCAAAAACACGATGGCAGTAGCCAAGGCGGACCTCCTGCGGGAGGAATGGAAGGCGCGCCGCAACCAGACGACCCCTCAGCCGGTGATGTTCCAGGTGTGCAAGGTCTGCGCGGGGCGAGCCGCCGCGTACGCAGGTTCCGAGACGGGGGAGTCCTCGTCCTCCCAGGCGTCGGACACAGGACTGTCGTCCCAGGCGTCGGAGGAGGGTTTAGGGGGGGGAGAGCACAGTCAAGCCCTCTACGACGCAGCCACCTCCGGCACCCCCACCCTCGACCAGCAGTCTCAGCCCAAAGTGATCTATGATCACAGAATGACGCCAGAGTATCTGGAGTCACTTCGTAGGACAGGCCGGATGCATGCGGACGAGCATGGGGAGGTGCCGGACTTCTGTTTTCCGGTGTCAGCCAGCCGCTCCGCGTCATCAACGACGCCGAGCCACATGGTGCAGGGGCCCTCGGGGAGGTACCAACCCCTGTGGGTAGAGCCTTACGCCATGGCCGGGCAGCAAGACCCCCTCCCAGCCCGCACGCAGGCCGGGGAAGAGGCCCTGGTACACAGGGCGGCTCTGGTCCCGTTCCAATGGGAGCTAGTGAACCAGCCGGTGCAAAGACAACAGGAAGAGCAGGGAGTGCCGGAGGGGAACCCCTTCGAGCCGCTGGTGCTGATGGGGGACAAGGAGTTCCCAGCCCAGCCGGCACTGGAAGCCCCTCCAGTAGCGCCACCGTCCGAGACCGCCCTGCAGGCACTGCAGGCGGAGGTAGCTATGCTGCGGCATCAGGCAGCCTCCTCCGAAGGAATCCTCGAGCAGCTCCAGGAGAGAGTAGTCAGATCGGAGGAGGAACTACCGGTCTGGGCGGAGCACCTGCACTCCCAGCCCCCAACGATACCCGAGGAACTCGGGAGCACGCAGCCGCTTCAAGTCCTGATATCCCGGCTAGGGAAACTGGAGGAACAGGAGCGCAGACGACAGGCGGACGATCAACCGTCCCCAGCCGTTCGAGGCCTGGCCCGAAGGCTGGAGCTGCTAGAGAAACCAGCAGCGGAGGAACCAGAGGCCCCACCGGCCTGGATGCAGACCTGGCTGGACAAGCTAGGAGACATGGAGAAGCGGCAGACGGACATGCATGCCAAGCTGTGGGTGGCGGTGAACCGTCTAGGCAAGCAAGGCGCCCACACCTTAGCCGCGGTCAAGGACGCGAGCCAGCCCCCGAAGGCCGAAGCCCCGGAAGAAGGAAGTGGGGAAGCCCACACAGTAGTGGTCCTGTTAAAAAGGGCCCTACCGGCGGGAACTCAGCCAGCATGGGGAGGGGGTGCCCTCCCTACACCTGAGGGGCCTCACTTCCTAGGAGTTACTTACGCAGGGTATGACCTGACCTCCCCCATGTTCAGCTTGGTGGGTGCACCAGGCAAGGCGGGAACCGAGGGGGCGCGACAAGGGGGGGCCCTGTACCAGCAAGTGACCTATGCCCTTGAGGCTCAGCTGGGTCTGCAGCTCGTGGGGAACCTATCCGTCCTGTTCGACGGAACCTCCTGCGGAGAGCTGGGCCGGGTCACCTGCGTAGCCCCGCGGAACGTCCAGAGCTGGACGACACTGAGACATGCGGGGGACGACCAAGGAGACCAACCCACGGGAGGCCAGTGGCTGGATCCAGCGGCCTTTAGCCAGACAGGGTGGGTGTCCTCCCTGGTTCAGGGGGGGCAGCTCACTCTGGTGGGTCTACGGGACCTGGACTGTGTGGTAGCGCTGGACGCCTTGACGGCCTCGGGCCAGTCAGGAGGAGCTCGGACAGAGCCCCGCGCGGCGAGCCTAGCCTACGAGTCCAAGGAAGGCACCGCAGCGGTCAAGGAGGTTAAGGACTTCGTCAAGGAGACCGTGACGGACTTCGCGGGGGCTAGGTGTCAGGCCAAGCCCGAGCGGGCTAACGGCCAGAGGGATTTCGACCCTCCCCTGCTGGAGCAGGTCCGTAACCTGGTGTTATTCGCGACGCAGGTCACCACGGTGATGGACTCCAGAGCCGTGAAGAGAGCAGCTAGACTGCAGTCGGACGGAGAGCCGATGATGTCGACAAAGGAGGTGCTAAAGTACGTCGCCAAGACCAAAATCAAGGCAGGTCATCTCCGGAAGGATGTCGAACTGCTGGAAACCGAAGGGCTGCGTAAAGGGCTGTCGGGAACCCTGACGACGGCACAGAAGGTGTTCGAATCCGAGAAGAACTTCCTGCTGTGGATCATAGACAGGCTCCTAAAAGTCAAGGCTCTGAGAGCGGTGCAGGGACAGCTGTCCCTGCTGAAGGATACTGCGGTGGCCCAGAACGTATCCTGGATGAGCAGGGTGCTCAAGGACATCCTACTCATCGATCGGCTGTCCCGCAGCCAGATGAGCATGTTCGTAAGCCGAGGGGAGGACCTCGGGCCGGAGGTGACAGAGGCTATGGCCGCTCAGGCCCTGCTGATGGGTCTCCCCGTATCGATACGGGCCATGACCAGCGAGTACGTCGACAGGACCGAGAACAAAGCAGAGTACGCCACCAGTCTACCAGGGGCCCTGGAAAAGATCACCGACAAAGCTCTCGAGTTTGAGGAAGAGCTGAGGCCAGCCGGAGAGGCAGCGCAGCGCCTGCAGGAGATGCAGGAGCTGGGGTGGCAAGATGATGGAATCCCCGGACCGCTGACGGAGGATGACACGTGCCTACGGGCCATGGAAGCCCAGCCCCGCGGGAACCGCGGGGGACACAGGGCGGCAGGGGAAGCAAGGGGCTTACCAGAGGCAGAGTGTATCTGCTGGAACTGCGGGCAGAAGGGTCACTTCGCCCGCAACTGTAAGGAACCCCCCACGGCTTCCAGGATTCAGACGATCTCAGCAGAGGCCGTCAGAGAGCAGGGGGTACCGGGGACCCTGCCGGAGGCAATGCAGCTCATGCTGCTACGCCGCTGCGTCACGGATGACCCCGACCCCGCATTCGAGGATGCGGAATGAAGGGGGCGGACGCAGCCGTCAGTGGGGACCAGCTATCAGCAGGAAGGGAAGTCGCTCCCCTACCCCCACTTGACAGGGATGGTCTACCAGGTAACCCACACGAAGGGGGGTTACGTACGCAACCAGGAAGACGTTGCGAGGCAGACTGTGCTGCGGAGCACTCTACAGGCATGTTGCCGAACTCTCCAACAGGACGCATTGGAGATGGAAAGAGTGGCACGGGCGAGGGCCATGCGGGCGAAGACCGCCCAGAACCAGGAATTTGCTCGCCTGGTCAGCATGGCCGTACAAAGGGTGTATTCAGACACCCTGACACAGATTGGCGATCCAATCAAGACCGCGGCGGGCACTACAGACCCGCTGGCGGGGCAGGATTCGGGAGAACCTGAATCCAGCATTCCCCTTTCGTACCTGAGGTACGTAGGGACAGGGGGCCAGGTGGTCCATGACCCCCTGGACGACGAGGTTCCGGAGGAGGAACGCAGTCCGGAGGCGGCAGTGGGGGGCCGCCTGCTGCTGTTCACAGGTTATGTGAGCGGTAGCAAAGCGAAGTTCATGGTGGACACTGGTGCCACAGGGAATTTCGTGTCCCGCCGTACGGCGGAGGCCATGGGAATGGCAGAGTACGCAGGTCCTACCCCGGTTAGGGTCAAGATCGCGGACGGAACGACGCATATGTCGTTCAAGTGTGCCAGAGGCAGAGTGCAGCTCCAAAACTATGTAGACCGCGTGGAGTTCGCGGTAGTAGATATGGACCTGGGGGTGGATGTGATTCTGGGCACACCCTGGCTGCAGTCCCTGGACGGGGGTAGGCCCCAGTTTGATTTTTTGGATATGTCCATGAAATTCAAGCACCGGGGCCGCAAGGTGCGGCTCGTGTCAGCGCAGAGGCATGACGTGGCACCAGGGGTGACCATGGCCCAGCTGCGTACAGAGGTACACTGCCCGTTCAAGGTGATCCCGGCCGGGGTGGCGTATCAGGACATGTTACTGCTAGACGAGCTGGCTGTGACGGCGCGAGACGAGGAGGTCCAGACCTGTCAGCAGGTGATGTACCTACCCTCTGGGGGCTCGGCGGCCTGGGAAGCCGGTCCGGAGTACCTCCAGCCGGCCACGACGTGGGGGGACGCCCTCTGCGACACCTGTTGGCAGCGAGGATGCAAGGATCACCCCCCGGGGACACCGCGGGAGATTCTGGCAGCTTCCCTGTTTAACATGGCGGAGGCCCCGAGGTCGGGACCAGTCCCCCTGCCACCCGCAGAGCCATACCCGGGCAGCCAAGAGAACGGGGTAAAGGTGGGAGGATGGGTCAGCCAAGAGAGGGAGAAGCAGGTCCTAGCAGACAACTCCGACATCCTGGCCAACAGCCTATCAGAGGTCAAACGTCTCCCCGGGTATGAGGAGGCGCTGGCCCAGCGGACGAGGGCGCCGATTAGGACCCAGCCGCATGACATGCCCCCGTTCAAGAGGGCCTACAAGATGTCCCAGCAGCAGCTGGAGGAGCTCCGCCGGCAGCTGGACGACCTGACCGCCCAGGGGTACATACGGCCCTCCAGCTCACCCTACGGAGCGCCGGTGCTGCTAGTACCCAAACCAGGTAGTCCAGGGGAGTGGCGCTTGGTCATTGATTACAGAGGAATCAATGCAGTCACTACGAGGTCCAGATACCCCATCCCCAACGTGTCTCAGCTTATGGATGAGTTGGCGGGAGCCAAGGTGTTCAGCACCCTGGATATGTTGTGGGGATTCTGGCAGATGCCTCTGGTGGAGGAAGATAAGGAGAAGACGGCCATGCAGACGGCCTACGGCAGCTTCGAGTGGAATGTGCTACCCATGGGGCTGACCAACAGCCCGCCCATCTACCAAAGTTGGATGCAGAGCATGCTGGGGCACCTCCCGTATGTCAAGATTTTCATCGATGATATCTTGGTGTACTCGAAGGATGAGGAAGAGCACGAGAAACACTTAGCGGAGGTACTCCGGGTGTTAAGAGAAAAGAAGGTGGTCCTGAAGGCGAAGAAGGCCAAACTGTTCAGAAACTCCGTGGAGTTCTTGGGGCATGTCTTAACGGACAGCGGGGTACACCCGCAGCACGATAAGATCCAGTCCGTCCAGGAATGGAAGCCCCCCGCCAACGTACACGAGATTCGCCAATTCTTGGGGCTGGCAGGCTTCTACCGCCAGTACGTGTACAACTTCTCTGACAAGGCGGCAGCTATGAATGACCTTCTTAAAAAGGGAGCAGAGTGGCACTGGTCCGAGGAGTGCCAGCTGGGATTCGAGGCTCTGAAGAAAGCCTTGACGCAGGCCCCAGTGTTAGCCCTACCGGACCAGGTAAGGGCAGCCGATGGGTCTGCTCCGTTTGTGCTGCAGACGGATGCGTCAGAGTTCGCCCTAGGCGGAGTACTGATGCAGGATACCGGAGATGGACTCCGGGTCATAGCGTTCGAGTCTCGCACGCTGAACCCGGCAGAGCAGAATTACTCTACTACCGAAAGAGAACTTCTGGCTCTGCTGCACTGCTGCAAGATATGGAGACACTACCTGGAAGACTCCAAGTGGCAGGTTCAAGGGGACCACAGGCCCCTGCAGTGGCTGTTCGAGCCGGGAAAGGACCTGACCCGCCGGCAGGCGCGCTGGGTAGGGTACCTCCAGGAGATGGGGGCCCCACGGATCGACCATGTACCCGGGACGACCATCCCAGTACCAGATGCGCTGAGCCGGCGAAGCGACCTCCCCGTGTACACCCCGGAGGCAGGCTTGGCCCCGGGAGCCCAGGACAACCCGGTGGATGCACTGCGCACTAGGGAAGTGGAGGATATCCTCTCCCCCATGAACGCGTGGAGAACTGGAGCCTGCCAAGTACTCTACCAGGCCAACGGTCTGGCCTGGTTGGACGGGCTAGACCAGCAGGCGGACCGCCTGCGGGTCATGTGGGAGCTAGCCGGAGCGGACCTGGAACAGGACCTGCAGGGGATGGACCAGGAGCTACACCAGGTCACTCGGGAGATCACCGATGACCTGGTACGGGACGATCGACTGTTTGGATGTTCCACAGACGTCCTAGCAGAAGCTTCTCGTAAGGAAGCCAGAAGGCAACTGCAGAAGGTGAGGGACCACTCCGTCTGCGCATGCGCGACGCAGTGTGACCCCGCCAGGTATGGGAAACATACCCAGGTGCCCAGGCTGCGTCCGCAGCTGGCCACCCTCCCCACGAAGGTCCCGAGCCCCCGCGATAACCAGGACTGGAAACTGAACTACCAGGAGTACCACCGGTGGTTCACTCGAGTGGGACCATTCGATGTGGACGCTTGTTGTGACCCGCAAGGGAAAAACAAGTTGGTGGTCAAGTACTGGTCGGTAGACGACTCGTGCTTGAATCACTGCTGGGCTGGCATGAAAGTGTGGTGTAACCCACCGTACAACGGGGATCCCGAGTTTGTACGGCAAGTTCTGCTGCATTTCAAGCAAGGGTATGCCCGGGACCCGGAGCATACTTCAGCAGTGTTCATTCTACCTGAATGGGATGGGGCGCAGGCGCCCTGGCGTAAGCACATCGAGGCATGGGGGTTTCAAGCCCTCCACACCTACCCAGCGGGAGCAGCACTGTTCACTTCTCCGGGGGAGGATGAACCACTGCTGACCAACTGGCCGGTCACAGTTTGGTACCACCCCCCGCTGCGGGTGCAGACTGAGGTGGCCATGCCGGTGACGCGTTCGGGGGTGCTGCCGCGGGGCCCGCGGCGGAGCAAAGCCAAGAAACCGGTGGAGCCCACAGCCTCGCCTGGGGGTGAGGAGCAGACAGCGGGTGCTAGAGACGAGGCATGTGAGGTGTGTGGAAGCACACAGCATGAGGAGCACATGCTGCTGTGCGACGGATGCGACAAGGGGTACCATACTTTTTGTTTGAGACCTAAGGTGGCAGCGATCCCGGACGGCGGATGGTACTGCCCGGTGTGCCGCCCGCGGAAAGGACCTGGACGGCCCAGACGAGAGGGACTCTCGGAGTTGTCCCCGGTGGAGCGGGAGACAGTCACGGTGCTGAGCCGGTTCCGGGCGGCCTATGGCAAGCCCCGGACGAGTCCGGGGGTGCCGGGCCCGAAGGGAGACGAGGAGCTGGAGGAGCTGAGGAGGCTGATCCTCAAGGATCCAGAGGCGGAGAAGGCCCAGGGATTTAAGGTGATAGGAGACCTAGTGTGGCGGATCGCCGCAGGTCACTATCAGCTAGTAGTCCCTAGGGAGATCAAGCTGAGGGAGTGGGCACTGGGACAGGCCCACGACGGAGTAGGGTGTGGACACCTAGGCCGGGCCAAGACGCTGGAGAAGCTCAGCCGGAGATTCCACTGGCGAGGAATGACCCAGGACGTGGCAGAATGGTGTACCACGTGCAAGGTGTGCCAGTACACCAAGAAAAGGAAACACAAGCCAGACGGGGTGCTGAACCCCCTCCCCGTGCCCTTACGCCGGTGGCAAGTGGTAGCAGTGGACTTCGTCACGGGGCTACCTACCACCGCGAGAGGATACAATGCCATAGCTACCTGGACAGACAAGCTGAGCAAGATGGTGCATCTTGTCCCCTACAAGTTCGACGATAGCTCGGCAGTAAACATTGCCCGAATGTACCTGGATCACATCTGGCGGCTGCACGGGGTCCCCCTGCAGATCATATGTGACCGGGATCCGAGGCTGGTGTCAGCTTTCTTCAAGGATTTCAGCAAGTTGCTAGGCACTAAGGTGACACCCACGACTGCTTTCCATCCCCAGGGAGACGGCCAGTCGGAAAATACCAACCAGACCATGGAGCAGATCCTGAGGACGTTGGTAGAGCCCCGTCAGAAGGATTGGGACCAGTGCTTGAGCCAGGTGGAGTTTGCCATTAACGACTCTGCGCACGCAGTACATGGATATACCCCTTTCCAGCTCAACTATGGGGAGCACGTGCACTCCAACCTGGATTGGCTCCTGGCGGCTCACCGCCAAGACCCCGTCAGAAGTTTCGAGGCGCAGAAGTTGGTAGACCAGGTCCGAGTAATGGTACACAAGACTCGAGAAATACTGGAAAAAGCCAATGAAAAGCTGGTGCAAGACCGGCATGATCATACCCGGGACATCAAATACCGGGTGGGAGATCAGGTACTACTGTCGACAAAGAACATCGTCACCGTGACTGATCGAGGAACCAAGGCCAAGCTTCGCAAGCCATACTGCGGGCCCTTCGAAGTGATTAAGGTATACAAATCAACTCGAAACAACCCGCACGCGTACAAGCTGAACATGCCGTCCAACTGGAAGATCCATCCAGTCTTCAAGGCTCTGTACCTGGAGCCGTACATGGAAGGGAAGCACTTGTTTCCGGGCCGGAAGCAGGTGGACCCCCCTGTCCCGCAGCTGTTGGAGAACGGCCAGTTGTACCACGAGGTGGATACTATCCTGGCGGATAGAGAGGTGAGGGTCCGGAGAGGGAACCGCACGGAGACGGAGAAGCAGTGGCTAGTGAGTTTTGTAGGTGAGGGGGATGTAGGAAACATGTGGCTTCCTATTGAGAGTCTCTGTGACGAGTTAGGGCAGACACAGGCCTGGGTAGACTATGAGCAGGCCCGAGCTCAACTGCGGGTAGCAGTAACAGAGGCTAGGAAGGCAGAGTGGCCCCAGGCGTCTCTAGACAGAGTTATGAGAATGCACGCCGGGACTGCTCGGCACATGGCGAAGTATCGAAGTAGTCGAGATTCGGCAGCTAGAGGGGATAGTCGGATCCAAGAGTATGAGGAAGGAACTCGCGCTAGAAGCTTCGGGGACCCCGTAGCGCCTGGCGTAGAACCTTCCCCACTTGGTCCTAGGATTAGGGCGCTAGTGTTGTTTAGTGGCACGGGATCCGTGGAGAGGATGATCCACGAGATGTTCCCGGAGTCGGAAGTGGTGTCGGTAGACATCACTTCGAAGGAAGGTGTTCCTACCCACCGCGTGGATATCCACAAGTGGGCCCAGGAGTCTTCCCGGTCCAATTACACCCAGTACCCGCGAGGTTACTTCGACGTAATTTGGGCCTCCCCGCCATGCACTGAGTACAGTCAGGCTAAGACGGTGGGAACGCGAGAGCTGGACAGGGCGGACGCCTGTGTGCAAGCAGCTCTGAAGATCATGGACCGACTGGCCCCGACGTACTGGTTCGTAGAGAACCCGCGAGGCCGCCAGCCGTTCGGATTGATGTTTAGACCTTTCATGAGGTCGATGGAGGACTTTCGACGGGAGTGTACCTATTGTAAGTATGGTAGTTTATACCGGAAACCTACTAACATCTGGACTAACGCCCCTGTGGGAGACTTGGAGTTTTGTGACAGGTTGCGGGGCTTTTGCAAATGGAGGAGCCAGCTGGGCTACCATTTGAAGTCAGCGCAACGAGGCCCGGGACACAGATTGGAGGGATCTGTTATGCCGGGACATGGAGGCTCCTCGAGCCGAGTGTACCATATTCCGCCGAAGCTGCTTAGAACTCTGTTTCAGTCTATGAAATTCGGTTCTGCAGCTCCACATGCACTTGTTAATATTTCTAGGCTATCGTGCCTTACCTGTAATCTCCCCGAAAGCTCGGTGGGATTATAACTGTATAGTTGTATCTGAGAGAAGGCTGATGTGAGTGAAACGGTGTCTTGCATATTGGGGCACTCACGTCACTTCTCTCCCGTAGGCAGTCCACCTAGAAATGGGGGTGAAATGTGAGGACATGTAATAAAAGCACGTCCAAAGATAGGACGCTAGATCTGGACAGGTATTATGTCATGCCTTGGCATGATATTATGTCAGGCCCAGATCGAGCATCCTATATTTGGACTTGCACAAGTTGCCCTAAGTCGAGAACGATAAAGGGAGAGCCCTCGAAGGGCTCTCCCTCAGTTGAACGAACACGAATTGTTATGGTTGTATAATTGGAGAGACTGGGCAACTACAGTAAGTAAAGTAAGATATGTTATATAGCAGTTAATATAGCATATCCTAACAGTTGGTATCGCGAATCTTGGCGTCTTGGGCGGGCATCTCGCGGCAACCGGAGTGTGCTTCCACTAATCATCGACTTTCGCGTGGAGATCGTTTTTCTTTGCGAACGTTGGGGGATCTTTGGGGAATCGGGCGCGCGCGGTTGTTTCGAGGCATTGGGCACACGTTTCGAGAGGACATCGCGGCTTCTAGCTGCTTAGCGCTGTTTTGATCGCGGCCGTTGTGGTGGCGGTTTGGGGATCGCGAGGGACATTGGCTTCTACCGGAATTCGGTCGCGCGCTTTTCGGGGCGGGTGATCACACTTCGGCGAGGGCGGTTGGAGCAAATCATCGAGCGGGGGGGAACTCAAATTCTCGAGGGGGCTTGGTGCGTTTGCTTGTGCCGGACAATTTTGTATTC
>OJEA01000120.1_pt1 | contig 12959 bp, 10 predicted proteins | sample 1593051 | NCBI WGS metagenome assembly OJEA01 (sample SAMN05416699, study PRJEB24817) | seawater metagenome | isolation source: Sea water | place: Canada:Atlantic | collected 2013-07 | reverse complement strand
AATCCGGAAGAAAAAGGGGGGGGGGGAGCAAGCTCGAAAATTCTTTTTCAGATTTCAAAATTTTGTCGACCACAAATTCTTTTCCAAAACATTTTTGCAACCAACTTTTGCAACCAACTTTTGCAACCAACTTTTGCAACCGAGCATTTGCATTTGAATGCAATCTAGTGAAAAAAATTCAAAACTTGAGGAATCATATTGAAAGGCATCTGCGTTACTCTGACATGATGGAATGTTCCTGTGGCTACAAGTCAGAGACAAAGTTCAATTTCAAACGTCACACCTCAAAATGCCAGATACCTATAGTGGCACAGCTGAAACGTCATGATGAAGAGCTTACTCGCCGAAACGACGACCTCCGCCGCCAAAATGAAGACCTCCGCCGCCAAAACGATGAACTTGCAGAACGGATGGAGAACGGCGGCAACAAACGCAAACGAAATGAGCAACAAAGGAAGAACAAGAAGATCACGATCTATATTATCATTGAGAAAGCTACCTCCAAAGTCGTCTACGTTGGCCAGACCTGCAATCTCAAGGAGCGGTGGAGGCAGCACTCGAGTTACAAGTCCCAGTGCCGCCTTGTTCGCAAGGCATTCCTGAAGGAAGGCAAGGCCAGCTTTGAGATACAGGCACTGATGTACTGCAACGAAGCGGACGCAGACAAGAATGAGAGTTTCATGATCACGAAGCTGAACACGATTTACCCAAACGGGTTGAACTTGCGATGCGGGAACATGGCTGGCGAGGAAGACGGTTATGCTTTGGCAGAGAGGTGCACGGAAATCGTGGCATTCAAGGACGCGTGTGAAGAAACGGAGGCGACTGCAGAAGCCTGGAATCATGTCGCAGAGATGCTGAAAGAGGGAGATAACGTGGAAGACACGTGCAAGAAATGGCTCAAAGAGGTTCACCCGGATGTCTCCAAGCAGGAGACCTACACCAATACCGAGGTGGCTGCTATGCTGAATGACATTCGCGACGCAGCAGCTCGTACTGCTTGAGGGGACGATAACCCGGTTGCCACGTTAGGCGCACCGTTTAGCTGCTAGTCGAGCTTGTCCTCGTCGAGGGTGTCCATCGACGTAAAGTGCCAGCAAACGAGAGTTGTCACGCGTCCACACTACCCGTTTTTCAACACACAATCTCGCCGGTCTGGCAAAACTCCCTGGACATTGGGCACACGCCTCGCCCAGGGCGGAGCTTGCGACGGAAAACAAAAACCAAAAAAGAATTTTGAAAAAAAAAAAAATCTGGAATGAATTTTTGGGCTTGCTCCCCCCCCCCTCTTTTGACACTTGACTGGGACATAGTGGCGACCTTTTTTTTAGACTGGCGTTGACTGGTCAAATTTGACCAGTTTTGGGTCAAATTTGACCAACGTTGGTCAAATTTGACCAAATCAGTTTATTGCTGAGTTATATGGGGACGACAAATGTATTGTCCATGTGGATACGCCACGAACAATCGACGAAATCTGCAACGGCATGTGTCGACGTGCGCCGCTTATCCGTTTGCCGTGAATAACGAAGAGCTCAAACAAGAGATTAAAGGGCTGGCCACCAAGATTGAAGCACTCATCCGTCGAAACGATGAGCTCAGTTTGCGGTGACGAGGGTGTGCCAATCGTGGTCCCCAAACTTCCAACCGCAAGCTCTTGCATCGTAAGCATCTTTAACAAATGTGGAAGCATGGTGCATCAACTTTTTGGGTATGCATCCTACATTCACGCAGGTACCTCCCAATCCCCACGAGGAACCGGCTGGAGAAGGCTCAACATAGTCGAACACAATGACGCGTGCCCCTGATTCTGCGGCTCTTTTACCAGCATGCTAGACCTCCAGAACCACCACCTATGACCGCCAGCTCGTATTCCATCTTTTTTTCTTTGATTGTATCGACCTAAAACTGAGAACCGAATCTACGCAAAGCGTCTCCACAAGGTCCGCTCCGATGCTGTCCTGCGCAGAACATTGCACATTGGAAGGGGAAAGAGTGGTGCACGCAGCTTGATGTGGGAGCCGAGTGTGTATTTGATAGTCAATGCATAACGCAATGGTGCGACGGATCGTCAGAGGATAAAAAAAACATGTGCTGTATAATATCATGTGGCCGGCAGAATACAATATTATGAAATTGTACAGATCAAGTTCAAGTTCATCAGTTGAATGTGCAATTTGTTTTACAAAAATCTCACATCGTCCTCAAACACGTTCTTCAAATATGGGAACCTCAGATTTTTGGCATACATGCACAGACGAAAGAAATATTTGTTTAACATGTATGAAAAAGTCGTTGGAAAACCTTGACACGTGTCCATTGTGTAGGAAAAAAATTCAGTCCAGAGTAAGTATATTGTCACAACAAGATTTTGGGAATTTTGATAGGTTTTACACTGAATCAACAAAAAAAGGTGGTTTTTATTATAGAATTCCATCCAATTGGGAATATTTTGATGAAAAATATGAAGATGAGTATTTAGGATTGAAAGGTCCCGCAAACACTTTACAAGATTTGAAACAGTTTCTCTTAAATTTTATGCGCAAACACGAATTACAAAACTTGAAAATAAGAATAGATGATAGTTATGCAGAACTAACAAATGGCGCGCGACCAATTCGGAGGTAAAGGAAGCGCACGCTGCGGGCATTTTCCAGCGTAGGGCTCGACTATGTAGCCGCAGTCGACGCAGACTCGCGAGAGGGGGAGGAGGGGCGCTAGCGTGGAGTTCAGAAACATAGATTCTTGAGCAGCGCTAAAAGCACGCCGACCATGGTTGTTTTTTCGAGCCATTGGACGTTTGTCTTGTTCAAATTTGAAAAAGTCACCGTTGAAATCTTTTTTCACCAAACGGGTAGCGCCTCACATCCAAGTTTTGGTATGAGGAAAACGCTGATTAACTCTTTGGTGACAAAAAAATGAGCTGCCTAAATGCCAACTTGGTTCACGGCTTACAATTCCGTGGGGTGGGAGGCACCTTGCTTCTCCACTCTTTCAACAAATCTTGCGTTCTTGGAAACAATGGTGTACCATAGACGGTGCTCGTGGGGACGCGTTGAAATATCTTGAGACCAGTCGTACGTAAACTATTCACAAGCTCATCGTTAGATCCGTCTCGAATATGCATCAGAAGCAGCCCGAGGATGTTGATGTTGTACCCTTCTCCATCATAATTGTTGGACCAAATACTGTCCCTGCCAGATATGGTGTTTGCTTCTACGAGAATCTTAGGTTTCGATTGTTGCAAAAGAGATCGCATTTTTTGGTTTGCAAACTTTGCCACTAAAACCTCATACATAGTCTTCACGTTATTTTTCAAATATCCAAGTCCCCTCGATAGTTTGAACGCCTTCTCACCGTCGGCGTTTGTAAACGTATTCTTTGTTGCGTCATCCGTCGCCTTTTCGCTTTGGAATGCGGCTTCTGCACAAGTTCCCAAAAATTCCCGAAAACACCATACGTGTGATCGTCTCTTACTTTAGGCCGGCCCGGGTAATGACGACGCAGACGACGACGCAGACGACGACGCAGAAGGTCCTGACATTTTTCGTCTTTTACCTCCACCTCCACCAACAGCCGCGCGCGCAGACTCCTCGAGCGCCGAGCCTTGCGGCGGAGCGCGACCGAGCTCGACCGCGAGCTTGCGGACGGCGGCCTCGACAGCCGCCTGCGCGGTCTGCTCGGCCAGCTGCGCCGCACGTGCGAGGTCTGGCTGGGTGGGCGGATCATGAGGAGTGCTCGGGAAGAGCCGGCGCAGCTCTCGCGCGCGAGCCGAAATGTCCGTCTTCGAGCGCGCCACCACGGCCGTCGTGCCCACCACCGCGTCCATCAGTCCGGTGACCAGCTTGCGCGTGCCCTCGTCGGCCGCGATCTCTTTCGACCAGGCCACCCCGGCGTCCGCCACCAGCATCTTCGTATTGGTCTCGAAGCGTGCAAACTGTGCCTCCAGGTTCGCCTCTTTTACCACAGACAGATAGGCCGACGCAAAAACATAATTGCAAAACGTTGGAAACGATGAACGAGACCCTCGTTTGTTTCATACCAGTTTTGCTTGTATCGCTGATAGTTTCCCGTTACGAGAATTCCTTCCCCATTCTGTTGTATGTGTATACCTTTGTTGCGCAATGCATCGATGAGGCTCTGCGATGCAGATCGATACAAAGCCTCGACTCTGTGTTGCGATGGCCACATTTGCATTGACTTATATCTTTTTTCTCGATATACCAATGTCTTTGAATATCAAAAAAAAATAAAATGTCTTTGAAAAAAGATGGCCTGTATCACGATGCGATACCAAGTAGCAAAAGTGTTCGTGATATGGTTGCATCACTCTCTTACACCGGGGAAGCGGTATATGACATGTTAACTATTGGTATCTTCACCCGACATTCCACATAGTCGACACGTCATTTTCTTGTTGCTGGCAAATAAAATATCGCTCGCCGATAGAACTTTGCGGATAGTCTCAGAATCGACTAGGGCAGCTTGCCTACATGTTCGACGCTTCCTGTTGTGGGAAGTCACTCTGCGCGACGTCCTCAAAGTTGCGGAAGTCGAGGCCAGGAACATCGAGCGAGAGCAGCGCCTCCTTCCGCTGACTCCCGCAGGCCACACGCGCCGCCACGTGGATTGCTATGTGTTCGACGCAGCGCAAGATGGTTGGCCGACTGCGACTGAAGCGCGATTGCGCGATGCTTGCGTACCATGCACGGGGCGGCAGGAGCGCGCTCGACTTCCAGCGACGATGGAACATTGAGAAGCAGATCAGTACTCCATCTGCCTGCAGTTTGGACGTGTAGAAGTTGATGATGCCGGCTGCGCCTCCCTGCCGAATGAAAACATCCAGCACACTCTTGTCGATAATGACGTCGAAATATCCGTCCAGCACGCAGGTGGAGGACGTCAAATCCTCCAGAGCCATTCGAGGCATCTGCTCATGCTCAATGTCCTTGAAGCTACACATCTGGTGAGAGATCGCGTCCTGCTCGCAGTCGCTCAGCACCATGTTGGTAAAGCCGCCGTCGTACAGCCTGCGGGGTAGGTCCGACAAGCCGACCCCCGGTATGAGGATCCGTGCATCTCGCGCAATGCCAACCGTCGAGAAGATAGAACAGACGAGACGAAAGCTTTCGTCGCCGGAGACAAGCCACTCAGACTGGTCGGTCGAGGGCTTCAGGAACGTGTTGTACGCGCGTGGTGCCGTTGGCGCTTTCACCACCCCTTTTTCGAGGACAGGTTTGTTGAGGCCGGAGCGCAGGAGCATTCTTGCCAGCCGATTATGATCAGCCAATTATGATTCTGCATGCCAGCTCAATTCATCTCGACCAATCTCGCATCAATCTGCGAGGCTCCACTTCTTTCCGTTGAACGAAAGGGAGGAGCTTCCTGCGCTGGGTTCGTGAATGTCCAGGGCTCGGTTCGCCCCGTTCACCAGAAACGATCGAAGTTTGTCGTCGATATTCGCTTCGCCGTGCTCACACATGTAGCTCAGTATGGCGTGCGCCAGATGGCATACCACACGATTCTCTTCGAGTCGGAACACATCCACGCCCAACCCGCCAAAGTAGAAGACAAACTCGTCGTAATGGTCCGAGAACTCAGCTTGCTTCCACATTTTCAAGACGCTGTCTTCAATATTGGCTGGGTAATCATTGATGCCGTCCATGTTTACCACCTCCAGCTCTGGCGACGACTTCCAACCGTCTTGCTCTGGCCAGATTCCAACCATACAGCTTATGATCGATTGCACGCTTGACATTCCGTTGAATCCAGACTTTAAGATATCGGCTGCATGCTCATGGGAGAGGAGCATCATTACGTTTGCGTGCACCGATTCCTTGCAACATTCGGGTGTATTTGCAGCGTCGCGTCCGACTGCCCGAATGTACCGAAGCGAACCGATGACAAACCCAGTCAAGAACTGCATGAATATGTATAATAATGACGTGCCGCCTTCAACCGTGTCGATGATATTCTGCATATTGAATTCTATCTCGACCTGCTTTTTAAGTACGTGCTCTATCGCGGCGACAAAGTCCTCGCAGTCCAAGTCTCCGTATAATGAACTCTGAACCTCGTTGTACGAGATGGTGGCAAGGGCCGGCAGCTCTGACTTGACCATATTGTAGTATTTCTCATAGTCGGTTGGTGGGACCGGGTGGTTTGCTATTTTGTTTGGAGGAATAGTAATACTTGTCGAAAGTATATTGAGCATGAGTTTGCTCCTATTCTGCGACGAGAGACTAGGCTGCAATTTTTGTAGCTTTTTAAGTAGATCCCACATGCGATTTTCACGCAACAAAGGGTTATCGATATCAATAAACAGCTCTTTGGCGGCGGGGTCGTCTTGGAGATTGAGTTTGATCTTGCCCGGTACTGGGAAGGCGTATGTGAAATTGGGCGAATCCAAGCCTATCACCTTGGCCTTCTCGAAAATCACAACATCTTCAACATCTTCAAGATTCATACCAATATCGAACTCGACTTGAATATCCGATAGTGTGCAAGTCAAACTAGTTCCGTGTAGTTCGACTTTGGGTACACCGGACAAAGTTTTCTTAAGTTTAACAAATTTCTCGTCACGACGATACGTCATGGATATCCGATTCGGAAAGGTAAACTCGGCAAGTTCTGTTGTGAGATTGAGGTGACCGAATGAGCCTAATGGTATGGCGTTCGGAAGAGGGATTGTGACATCTCCCAGCTTAAACACGGGACCCTTTCCTTTTACCACCTTGATCTGTCCATATTTGCCTATCTGCTCCGGCCTGATCTCGGAATGCTCGAATCGTATCGTAGCGGTGTCGTCACCGCGGCAGTATTCATGATTGATGCCGAAGGGGTCTACAGGAGTGTACGGACTCGTCATAATATCAATGTGACAGATGTTTCCATTGTTGAACATGTGCTTGAAAGAAGGACACATGCCCCTTATCCAACCATTCCCACTATTGAATAAGCGGTGGAGGTCGGGCTTCCTCTTCGCGAGTTGCTGCCACGTCGATACCATTGGCCACGACCAGTTTTTAAAGGGGGTTGCGAATTTACAAGTGTTTTCACTGCCCATCGTGACTATCATTTGTTTCGAGTTCAAGACGACGGCTTTCACTTCACCCACATGATGCATGATGGGTACATTCGTTGACATTGACAATACTCGCCTTATGTAGTCTGTCCTTTCTTGGCCCACCATATCCATAAGTTGACGTTCATGTGTAACGGCGTCGCCGCCAGGTTGGCCGTCCGTAATGAATTTGGTAATGAATTTGGTAAGGGCTACGTCGCTTAAGCCGACCTTCTCAGGAAAGCCGCTCTTGTCAATATCCGACAACAACGTTGTTTTGACCTTCTCAAGGGTGGCCAGAAGGAGCGTTGCGCACAAGTGCAATATTGACCTGGAACGATCACGATCTTTCGCAGCGCCGACCGCGTACTTGCACCGTGCACGAAACTCTGCATACACGACTGACGTGAAAGCATAGCGAAACTTGCGCTCACCGGTAGCGCTTTCGTCGTATTCACCGAGGACATCGTGGATAGCCAAGTTGTTCACCTTCTCATAGTTGTCTGCACACTTGTTGTGTATATCGACCGCAGTTTTGACGCCGTCCGATGCGTACTTTTCCACAATTTCGAGAAAGTCTCCTTCCTGCTTGACCACCTTTTCTATATCTTCTATCGTAGCAGAGATATGCTCACTCGTTACACGATGCGAGAGTATGCTTAGAGCAGTATCGTCCTTTTTATCTCTTTTAACAAACCACTTGTGGCGCATGACTTTTTGTAGATATTCTTTGAATTTGATGACATCCTTGGCAAGAAAGTTGCTGAGGTTATCGATCTGATTGAAGACGTCAATGTGGTTCCACATGTCATCGTAGGTCGCCGCCTTGTAGACCGATTCAAACTTTGTCTTCATCCAGCCAATTCCGTCCCTCATAATTGCCTGTTCCTCTGTCGAGGCATCTTTCTCCTTCAGGAAGGAAAACGCTTTACTGCGCTGATCCATGTACACGATACTGGAGATTACGTGTTTCAAATGTTTTCTGTGCGCTATCGATTGTTTGTAGTGTTTGTGAAGTGTAGATAGCGGGTCGGTTGGCGCATCCATTTCTGGCGACACGTACCAGTATGATGACTTTTGTGTGACACTCATCAGATTTTCAAAGTACGCTTTCGCAGCATCCGCAGCATGCACTTTGAATTTGCCGTATTCCTTGAACTGCATCATCAACCAGGAGAGACTCTCGATTCTTAGGAGATTGTCTAAAGAATCGGAGTCCCACTGCAAATTGAACGTACTCCCATCAAAAGGTACATCGTAGGGATATTTGAGCTTAATCGGTTTTTTTAATATCTCTTTGGTCCAACTGACGATGACGCATGCCTTGTCAATTGCCCCAGACTGGATTGGCAGCTCAACACCACTCGCTTGCGCCATTCGCAGGAACCTGTTGTGAGTTCGAACCCATTGTGCTCTCGAGAAGCTCCTCCCCCTTCTTTCGTCCTCCACCTCGTAGATCTTAAGCAGGCGGTCGGCGACTCGTTTTCGGATATCCAAGATGCGACGGATGGGATCCGCTATGGCGTCATGATTCAAAATGCGCGTGGCAGCAGCATACTTTACGTGTTCGGTCACATGCGCATCCTCGAGGAGGGCGGTCTCGGTAACGACGTACATATTCGCGTCATCCATGCGGGTATTCACCTGCGCGTCCCATATCTTGTCGCAGAAACCGCGAGTCCTGTCGACCATCCATCGAGCGACGTACTTGCTGTCGCACGTTCTGCGCAGAAACTCCGCCGTTTTCTTCCACTGTGTGGACTCGTCGTACTCGGTCGTATTTGCAAAGTACGCGTGCACTCCGCTCGGCGTTTCTACCAAGACGCACGAGTCGGGAACCACGATGCCGTGGAAGTCATTCGCGACATGGACCAGGTAGTCGTAGATGAGTTTTTCTACGACTTTTTTCATTCCGAGCTCAGCTATGTTGCGCGCATTTGACACATCGATGTCGCACATTACCACACCTTTCAGGTAGCACAGGGTGAGCTTGTTCTTGCTCATCCTCAGCCCGACGCCGCCCTGTTCTGCCAGATTGACCTCGTTGTTGTGCGTGTACTTTGGGTCACTGTTTCGCACCTTCACATTCGCATGCATCAGTTTTTTGAGCAGCGCAATGCCAAGTGCCGGTGGTTCTCTCTCAGTGGAAACCATCTTCGCGATGGTGCCGTTGACCGACTCGTGTACTTTCGTATTCAGCAGGTTAAGCATGAAAGTTACGTCATCTTTTGAGGGCGTGTCCTTGTACGTCAGCTCCGCGGCCTTTGCACAGGATGGCCACATTAACTATTTGAATATCTTTGAATAAAAAAAAGTCCGTCGTTTGAACCAAAAAATGTTTGTTGTCGTAAAAAAAGACGAATTCCCGATATCGATTTGTGGCATAAGGTCTGACAACAAAGTAGAGGAAACTTCAAAGCACTTCAACTGTCTGATGTTGATGACGATTTTGGAAAAGCAGTAAAAGGTCGAAAACCAGTAGAAAGTGGACAAAAGGTCGACAAATGCGAAAAATTAGATTGTACAACTGCATTTGTTGGTATTTCAGCTGCAATGCTACTGACCTTGTCATTGGCTTAACGCAACTGACCATTGCGGTTCACACAAAATGTTGTCTACATCCGACCTCCCTACCTTTCGCCCAGACAATGTGTAAATCGGGTTTTCCATCAAAGACGTGTTGCTTGAAACTGACAAAGGCCAAATTACAACGAGGTCGTTCAACCCACAAATTGGAGACGACAGATCATGCATTCCCTGGGTTACATAGACATTGTCTGAATGAATAGTGAGCCATTCTTTAAACTCAGTGAGTCTGCATTGCGGAACGATGATGTATTTGTCTTCAACGCGCAAGTAATCGTGCCACATGCCGAGACTTGCTTTGCGAGATCTAGTCCCAAAATCCAGAGTGTTGTACGATAGCAGCCCGATTCTGTTGCCAATAGAGTCGGCAGAAAATGGTACGTCACGATGGTGTAATCGTATTCAACTGCACACGCTTCTTCTAAAGACTCCATTTTTGGGTGCTCTTAGACAGCCGTTTTCGTACCTTTATCTTAAGCCGCACCTATCTTGAATCGCATTTGACCATAACTGACGATACCATTGAGTGATTTCGGCATCTTTTTGGAACACCGCATCGACAAAGACGCTCAGAGCCGAAGGAAGACACTCGGTTCTTCACACATTTGTCTAACGCAGACCTCGAATGTCACTTAAAAAAAGTAAGGGTAATGTGAAAGATAAATGTGGCCCTGCATGAAACAAGTGACGGCGCTGTCTGCATTTCGCGCGACAGGAATGGTCATTGGAGGACCCGCATTTCGCGCGACAGGAATGGTCATTGGAGGACCAAAATGCATTGTCCTTCTTCAAATTGGAAGACAGTCCATCCTCTTGTACGGAACATCTCATCACAGGAACGCGGCAAACATGAGCGTCATACACATGATCCAACAGCTGATGAACAAGTCCCCACATACAGAGATCCTGGTTGAGTCATTCAAAGTCGATAATGTACGAGATCTTAAGTCCGATAAGCCCAGCAACCAGATACGCAGAACGGCACACTTATATGCTAGACACTGGGGAGTTGATTTGAAGAACATAAACGCCACATTTAATCGAGGCGTCTTTCGTGCTGCGGCTGAAAATTTAGAGGATGATCCCGATGACAGCATTATGAAGACGCGCAAGTTGTTCACAGAATACATCAGGCATGTGTATCACGGTCACGAAGGACAAGCATTGGCGCTATTAGACACCCTGTTCAGTGACATTCCGAATGCGTCCAAGTATACGATGAACTGCATTCGTTGCTTCCGGAGCATCCGTGCGAAATTGCAAGGCGTGGTGTGTGACCTGAGTCCACTGTTTACCGTATTCCAAGAAAAAGGATACCTGGAGCTGGGGAAAGGCGTCAGTAACACACTGAATGTCCAAAACTCGTACGGGTGTCGCGCAGTTGCGGTTTCCTTACTAAACGACCTGTATGCAACAGGAATAACCATGTCGTCTCAAAACAACATAATATTCTACGGAGGCAGCACACACGTCACGCATATGGTGTTCCTTTTGCACCATTGTTACAATGCAAAACCGCGTGTGCTTCTGGAGGTAGAGGCCGATATATACGCTACAGAGGTGCTTCTGACAAAGAGTAATTACGATTTTATATTGTCACACTTCAGCTGAGATCTGCTTAGCACAATGCCGGACTGGTCTACTCACGTCTCCTACTCCTTCCTTCTATTGGGTCATCTAATTCCTTCTGTAGCCTCGGCTTCTTACTTCCATTGCCGTGATGGCTGCCATTTCTTCTTCCGTGCACACTTCAAAATCAAGCGGCTTTATTGGCCTGAGGGGAATCTGGTTGATAGGGAACGGCGCGTGTTGACGTCTCCCATGCGAAAGGCTTCTCCTCGAAATATCACCGCGGCGGTGAACGACATTCTTTCTGATAAGCCTTTATATAATTGCGAAGTTCCCTAAACGCGGTTCACGTGAAGAAGTGCCCAGAATAATTGCATGAATAAGATCAGGACGCCGAATTCGAACACTCACCGCCCTTGTAGGATCAAGCCAGTCCCGTGTTAGCGGGCTCATACGCGAAATAATCTCACGTTCCTTCAAACGTCTTGTCTTGCACTTCAAATCGCGTCCCAATGTCTCATACATCAGTTCCTTGTGATGTTTCCCAAGAGCACGAATTACAGACGCCCGAAGAGATGAAAAAGAAAAATTAGTTTGCGCGAAACTTTTCCAGACATCGAAAAAAACAACTCTTTTTCAAGGAGCCCGCTCCCCCACTCCCCTCCCCTTTGCTCTCTCAGCAGCGGCGCGTGCCAAACGCGCGGGGTGCGTATCGGCAGGAACCATGGCTTCAGTTGGCGTGTCTATGAGCAGTGGCCCCCTCCATATCAACTCGGGGGCGCTGAAGCAGCAGAAGATCGGCTTGGAGAGGGCTGCGCTCGAGGGTGTTTTGAACGCCGTATGCATCGACGCGGACAAGCAGCTCAGCCTCGTTCGGATTACCACGGACGCGTTCAGCCCCATGTCCCACGACGGTCGCGAATCGGACAAGAAGTGCATCTGCTACATTTCCAACACCGAGTTCCAGGCGCAAAGGATGGCGAGCGCGCTCAACTTTGGGGCAACCAAGGGCACGGCAGTCGGCCACGACAAGCAGACCACGGAGAACTGCTTCGGCATCGGGTTTAAGGAGGCTGCCATTTCGTTCGGCGGGACGCCGGGATGGGGCAGCTTCATGCCGACCGCAACAAAGGGCGTCTACAGTTACGCCTGCACCCTCGTGTCCAAGGAGGTCACTCGACACTACCAGCACATCCACCCCGAGTCCGAGGGCATCGTTTGCAAGGTGTCGTTTCAGGCTCTCGTCAACCTTGGCGACGACGACTCCGTCGTGGATGTCAACATCGTCTCCCCGACTAGCAACGACACGGAGGACAAGTTGCTCCTCTACTTCTCCGGACTCGACTTCTGCCTGCCCAACACGCGCTTCGACGAGGTGCCCAACATGAAGCACATCGACAAGCTGCTCTCCAAGAACATCGAGCGGCTCGAGCAGTGCGTCGCGAGCACCGTCTCCTACGTCATGCGCGAGTACCAGAAGCCGGAGATCGAGAGGTGCATCGGCAACGACGCGCTGGCCCTTTTTGCCGACCCGCGATACAGGCGCACCTGCGATGTCGACGACAAGGAGCTACTGACGCGGCGGCGCGAGGCGATTCTCGCGCAGCTTTCCGCTTTCACCATCGCCTTCATGTACGACATTGACCCACGCAAGCTGAAGCGCGCAGAGCCAAGAGCGGTGATGGGTAAGCCTGTTCCCGATGCGATCCACGGACACTGTCTCTTATACACATCTGACGCT
>OJEA01000119.1_pt1 | contig 13020 bp, 10 predicted proteins | sample 1593051 | NCBI WGS metagenome assembly OJEA01 (sample SAMN05416699, study PRJEB24817) | seawater metagenome | isolation source: Sea water | place: Canada:Atlantic | collected 2013-07 | reverse complement strand
TGCATTTAGTTCTGAGAATTGGTCTCGACCAAAGCCTGAGATAGAGGCAATAAAACAATTAGTACTCAAGGCCATTGAAGACCAAGTACCTGAACTTACAGAGCAAAAAGTTAAGCTAAAGTTCTTTGGTCATACAGATAAGTTCGGAGAAAAGATAATACAAAAAATTGAAGAAGCAGAAAATACTACATTTTCTGAAAAACCCTCACTACAATTAAATGTTGCTCTTGGTTATGGAGGCAGACAGGATATTGTAGACTTAACTAAAGAAATCGCCTCCAGGCTACAGCAAGGGAAAATTCAGTTATCAGATATAAATGAAGATCTTATAAATGAATACTCTTGTTCACCTGTTAGCGACATTGATTTATTAATTAGAACAGGCGGTGATAGAAGAATAAGTAATTTCCTTTTATATCAAGTTGCTTATTCAGAAATATTATTTGTTGATAAATATTGGCCAGATTTTTCAAAAGAAGATTTTATTAAATGTATAGAAAGTTTTAAAAAAGTGAGTAGAAGGTTTGGAAAAAGAGTTTAAATCAAAGTTTATAACTAGGTCATTAACTGGACTAGGGATAGTCCTGCCGCTAGTTACCTTGATTTATTTAGAAAATTTATATTTTTTTTATGCCGCTACTATTGCTATAACTTTTCTCGCAATCTCTGAATGGAGGGCAAACTCTCAAGACAAGAGTTTTGGCTTGGATGTTATTTCAATTGTTATATTTTTAGCTCTTTTTGTAGCATTTTCATCTAAATTTTTATTTTTTTATACCCTAGGTATTTCTACACTATGGGTCTTTTTTAGTTTCTGCTTGATTTTGAATAAGTTAGATAAATTTAAAAATATTTCATTTAATAATACATTTCTCAGATCTTCACTGCCTTTAGGTTTTTTGGCTAGCTCTATTTTCCTGGTTAATCATGATAGTTTTTTAGCAGTGTCCAATTTCTATCTTTTTTTAATCATTGTTTTTAATTCAGCCATCTCTGATAGCTCTGCCTACTTGATTGGATCGGCATTAGGTAAAACACCTTTGTTAAAAAATATCAGCCCAAATAAAACGGTTGAAGGTTTTATCGGAGGAGTTATTGGAGCAGTATTATTTGGAGTTTTTCTATCTTTTATCCTAAATCTAAATTTGCTTATTATTCCTTTATTGATTATTGGTTCTTTTTTTTCTTTTGCTGGAGATTACTTTTTTAGTTTTCTTAAAAGACAAAGCGGAGTTAAAGATACAGGGTCAATCCTTCCAGGTCATGGTGGTATTTTGGACAGAATAGATTCACATCTTCCTTCTATGCCTATCCTTGTTGTTTTAATTACCTACCTTGCCTAATGAAAAATATACTTTTACTTGGAGCAACTGGAAGTATCGGTGATAGTGCACTCGATGTTATTGCACAAAATCCAGATAGTTTAAATCTTTACGGTATGGCATTTCACTCAAATATCGGTAAAGCCTCAGAGATCGCTAATACACACTTTCCTGCTTTTATTTATCTAGAAAATATCAATCATAAAAGAACGCTAATTGAAAAAGTTAATGCTAAGACAGAAATTTTATCTGGAAAAGATGAACTGCATAATTTACTAAATGACCCTAATATAGATGTAATAATCTCAGCTATATCAGGATTTTCTGGCCTTGAGACAACTCTAATGGCAGCTAAAACAGGAAAAACCATACTTCTAGCGAACAAAGAAAGCATAGTTGTTGCTGGAGATATAATTTTACCATTAGCTAAAGAATTTAATACCAAGGTAATACCTATAGACAGCGAACATAATGCAATTTTTCAATGTTTAGTTGGAGAAAAGGCCAAGGAAGATGTTTCCAAAATTATCATTACTGCATCTGGGGGACCTTTTGTTAATAAATCTCTAGATCAGCTTGGGATGGTAACTAAGGAGCAGGCACTGAAGCATCCTAATTGGGAAATGGGATCTAAGATCTCAATAGACTCAGCAACACTTGTTAATAAATGTCTTGAACTTATTGAAGCAAAATACCTTTTTGGTTTGAATGAAAAGCTCTTTAAGCTAGTTGTTCATCCTCAGAGTATAGTTCATTCAATTGTCACTTACGTTGATGGATCTAGCATATGTCAGATGAGTAACCCTGATATGAGAGTTCCAATATCTCACGCACTTTCCGGAGTAAATAGATTGCCTATTAACTTCTTAGAAATAGATTTTTCTTCGTTAAATCTTTCATTCCAAGATTTCCCTGAAGATAGAGCCTATATAGTTAATATAGCTAGAGAGATATGTAATTCTGGAGGTTCTTCTGGAACTGTTTTCAATGCTGCAAATGAAATAGCAGTTTCGAGCTTTCTAAAAGATAAGATAAAGTTTAGTCAAATTTACGATGTTATCTATAGAACTTTTGACCTGATGCCTTTGTCTAATAATTTAAGCATAGAGGCAATTTACGAAATAGATAATCAATCACGCAGGGAGGCGGAGAAGGTGGTAAAATCCCTCACTTAAAATAATTATGACAGCATTAATATACATAGCATCCTTCTTAGTTCTCTTAGGCGTTCTAGTTACTATTCATGAGTATGGTCATTTCATAGTTGCAAGAATGTGCAAAGTGCATGTTCAGAGGTTTTCTTTAGGTATGGGGCCAGTTATTTACAAAAGATTAGATAAACACGGTACTGAAATTGCCTTATCTCTTTTACCTTTAGGTGGCTATGTTTCTATGATTACTGATAGGCTTATTGAGTTAGAGCCAGAGGTTAGAGAGCAATTAACAGATGATCAGATAAAAAATACCTTTGACTCTAGACCAAAATGGCAAAGGGCATCTATTATGGTTGCCGGACCATTGGCAAACTTTCTTCTATCAATTTTTATTTTTTCTATAATTTTCTTAAATACTCCTGATCCTCAAACAGTCCCAGTAATTAAAGAAGTTGATAGCTCAATTGTACTTAAATCTTCTGATCAATTTATTCTTCCAGGAGACAGAATATCCTCTATAAATTCTGTAAATGTAAATGAATCAAAGGATTTAAATTTAGAATTACTATCACTCGCTGGATTTACCGGCTTTATAGATTTAGGTATAAAAAGACTAGATATTAATGAAATCGTAGATGTTAATATTTATGTTGAAGATTTTTTGCCTACATCAGAGTCACAAACGAAGCCATTGACTTACTTAGGCTTGGCAGTTGAATATAAAATGAAGCCCATAATTGGTCAAACGATATCAGGTGGTCCTGCTAATATTGCAAGGATTGAGGCAAATGATGTTGTTTTGAGTATTGGTAATTCAAGAGTAGATTATGCAAGTGATATAAGAGAATCTATATCATCTATGCCAAATAAAGATGTCTCTATAAAAGTCTTAAGAGATAATAATGTAATTGATTTACCTGTAAGTATTGGATCACTCATTAATGATACTGGAGATGAAATTGGAGTATTAGGGGTTTCATTTGGTACAAAAAGATCATTTATACAGGCTGTTTCAAAAGGCGTTTATGAAACATATAACTTAAGCATTAAGACACTTCAGTTTATTGGTAAAATGCTGACTGGAAATATGGGAGCTGAGAATCTTAGTGGACCCATAGGAATTGCTCAGATGGCTGGAAATACAGCACAGGCAGGCCTCCTTCCATTTATGTATCTAATGGCTCTTCTTAGTATAAGCTTAGGCGTTCTTAACCTATTACCAATTCCTGTTCTTGACGGAGGTCAGCTAACGCTTCTTGGCATAGAGGCATTGAGAGGAAAGCCGTTATCAGAAAAATCAGAAAATTTTATTTATACCAGTGGCGCAGTTTTAGTCGGAGCGTTAATGATATTTGCCATTTTTAATGACGTATCAAGGTTTTTTTAGGAACTTAATTGAAAACATTTAAATTATATCTACTAGGCTTTTTATTAACATCACAACTATTCGCATTTGAAGAGTTTTTAGTTGGGGATATCAGAATAATAGGCTTGCAAAGAGTTTCTACAGGTAGCATTTTTAATGTTATTCCAATAAGTGTTGGAGATAAAATTAATACTAGAAAATCCTCAGATATTACAAGATCTCTTTTTGCAACTGAACAGTTTAATGATGTTCAAATTGGTAAAGATGGCAGCACTTTAATCATTACAGTTACAGAAAGGCCTTCAATATCAGCTATTGATATATCCGGAAATAAAGCTCTAAAAACTGAACAGCTCATAGAAAGTCTTAATGGAGTTGGTGTTAAAGAGGGCGAAGTTTATAAGAGATCCACTTTAGAAAAAGTTAAATCAGAGCTGGTGAGATCCTATGCATCAAATGGTAGATATGGTGCCGGAGTAGAGATAGAAGAGGTAAAGCTTCCAAGAAATAGAATCGAGATAAATATTGAAGTTGATGAAGGTCAGAGTGCGAAAATAGAAAAAATGAATATTATTGGAAATGAAGTATTTTCTAATGAGGAGCTTTTCAAAGGCTTTGAATTAGCAGAGGGCTCTTTCTTCTCTTTTCTCTCTAGTAATAATGCCTACTCAAGAGAAAAACTTACAGGCGATATAGAGTCTCTGGAATCATTTTATCGAGATAGGGGATATATCAAATTCTCATTAGAGTCATCTCAAGTGAGCCTTTCCAGAAATAAGAAATCAATTTTTATAACTTTTAACATTTCAGAGGGTAAAAAATACAACATAAAAGATGTTGAAGTAATTGGAGATATTCCTTTTGAAAAGATAGCTTATGAAGATATAACTAACTCATTAAAAGGACAAACTTATTCACAAGCTCAGATTACTGCAATAGAAGAATACTTTATAAGCATAATGGGTAATCAAGGTTATGCATTTGCAGAGGTTAGCGGGGAGCCAGAAATTAATGATGATTCAGAGGATGTTAAATTAATTTTTTCAATTACACCTGGTAATAGAACATACACAAGAAAAATACTATTTACAGGTAATGAAATTACACAAGACTATGTTTTAAGAAGAGAAATGCGTCAGTATGAAGGAGCCTGGACAAATGATAATAGCATTGAGAATTCAAAAGTTAGGCTACAGAGGCTTGGCTATTTCAAGGAAGTAAGCGTTGAAACTACTCCGGTTCCTGGCACTAACGATCAAGTGGATATTACTTTTGATGTGGAAGAGGAAACAACTGGATCTATCGGTGGAAACGTTGGCTATAGCGATTTTGGACTTATGCTTGGATTTAATCTGCAAGAGCAAAACTTTCTTGGTACGGGCAATACTGTTGGAATAGGAATTAATCAAAACGTTTATACCAAAAGCTATAATATTTCATTCCAAGATCCTTTTGCTACAAAAGATGGAGTAAATCTTGGCTATAATCTATATTTCAGAGAAACAGATTACGGTGAATATAATGTCGCTAACTATCTAACAAACTCTCATGGTATTGGTGCTCAATTTGGCTATCCTATTTCAGATATCCAAAGACTTGGCCTTAGCTTTACTTACGATAAAACAGATATTGACATAGGAACTAGCCCTGCAAGAGAGATATGGGATTTTGTAAATGCAGAAGGTGAAATTTTTGAAACGCTAACTGCACAAGCTTCATGGCAAAGAATCACCCTTAATAGAGGTACGTTCCCAACGGATGGCGCGTCAACAGCACTAAGTCTTTCGTCAACATTGCCTGGTAGTGACATAAACTTTTTCAAGTTAAGCGTTAGACAGAAATATTATCAACCCTTAAGTGAAAACTTTGTATTTGGTTTCTCCGGTGAGATTGGTTATTTATCTGCATTTGGTGATACAGAAGAAACTCCATTCTTTCAAAACTTCTATGCAGGAGGTCCTAGATCTTTAAGAGGGTTCGAGTCCAATACTTTAGGACCTAGAAGTACAGAAGCTCCTTGTTATGAATTTAATTACTCTGAAGGGATATGCCCAAACTTAATAGATACAACTGGTGATGGAGAGTTAGACACCCCTTATTACAATCCATATGCTAACTCCCAAACAAGAAGAAACCCTATTGGTGGAAGTATTAAAGTTGAAGGTAGCTTGCAATTAATATTTAGACTTCCGTTCATTGAAGACCAAAGATCTATGAGATCTGCCTTCTTTTTTGATTTTGGTAATGTCTTCTCTGATAATTGCAAAGATTACCAAATTAATTGCTATAAACCATCAATAGATGATTTAAGATATTCTTATGGTGTTGGTGTAACCTGGATTACTGGATTTGGTCCTATGAGCTTTGCAATCACCAAACCAACAAATGCCGGGCCATTTGAAGAGACAGAAGAATTCCAATTCACTGTAGGAAATGTATTTTAATTAATATAAAATAAACATCACCATTTAAGGGGAAATTATGAAAAACGTATTTAAATTTTACTTGTTAGCATTCTTGTTTACATCAGGACCAGTTTTTGCAATAGAAGGCGTAGCCGTCATTGACATGAGAACTGCTGTTTTAACGACTCAAGCTGCAGTAGATGCTTTTAAGGCTCTAGAAGAAGAGGCTGATTACTCATCAAACTTAGAAGAAGCTCAAGCTATCCAAGCCGAAAGACAAGCTATTGCTGAAAAGCTTCAGAAAGATCTCGAGACTTTATCTCAACAAGAGATCAATCAGATGCAAAAAGATATTCAAGATAAAGGTAAAGACTTAGAATTCCTAGCTGGAAAAATACAGCAAGCTCAAGAAGATAGAGCTCAGCAAGTTTTTGCTGCAAGCGGCGCTTCGATGCAGAAAATTATAGGCGAGTTGATTCAAGCAAAACAAATAAAAGTTCTGCTTCAAAAAAATGAATCTATTTTATTCAGCGATCCTGCTCTTGATCTAACTGATGATGTTACTTCAATGTTAGATGTTGCAGCTTCAGAGGCTAATACTCAGTCTGAGTAGTGACTGAAAAGAAAAGCTTTACACTAGCTGAGCTAGCAAACCTTACTGACTCTATAGTTATCGGCGACAGCTCAGCTGTCGTCAATAATTTATCCACACTAGAAAATTCCTCAAACACCTCTATTACATTTCTTGCTAATAGCAAGTATAAAAAGTTTTTAAAGACTACCAGAGCAAAAGCTTTAGTAGTTCATAGTGACTTTGAAACGGATAATAAATTAAATTACCTTAAATCCAAAGACCCATATCTAGTTTACGCAAAACTAAGCAGTCTTTTTAAAGAGCCTTCCTTTGAGTTAGATATCCATAGCACTCATCCAACAGCTGTGATTTCAAATGAAGCTGTTATTGGAATTAATGTTTCCATCGGTGCAAATGTTTACATTGGTCCTGGATGCAATATTGAAGAAAATGTAGTTATAAGAGCAAACTGCTCTCTTGTCAGAGATGTATATATTGGTAAAAATTCAATAATACAACACGGCTCAGTCCTTGGATCTGATGGCTTTGGTTATGCACCGTCAGAGGACGGATATATAAAGATTGAACAAATAGGAAAGTTGATCATTGGATCAAATGTTGAAATTGGAGCAGGCTGCACTATTGATAGAGGGGCATTAGGTAATACTGAAATACATGACGGAGTTAAGTTAGATAACCAAGTCCATATTGCCCATAACGTAATACTTGGAAAGAATTCTGCAATTGCAGCTTGTTGTGCTATTGCTGGCTCTGCAGTTATTGGTAAAAACTTTCAAATGGGAGGGCTTTCAGGTGTCTTGGGGCACCTTTCTATTTGTGATGACGTAATAATAGGCGCCCATACACTTATCACTAAAACCATCAAAGACCCAGGCAATTATATTGGTATAATGCCAGCCCAAAAACAGCAAGATTGGGCAAAGTCGTCAATCTTCATTAAAAAAAGGATTTAGTAATGCTAGATACACAAACTGTAGATGTAATTTCAAATCTTCTTCCGCACAGAGAACCTTTTCTATTCATAGATGAAGTAGTGAGTATTGATCTGGGTAAAAAAATTCACTGTATAAAAAATAATACTCCAGATGAGGATTATTTTAGAGGGCACTTTCCTGGAAATCCGATTATGCCGGGAGTTATTTTATTAGAAACCATGGCTCAAGCTTCAGGTATTTTGGGTTTTAAAAGTATGGATAAGACACCAGAAGAGGGCTCTATTTATGTTTTTGCTGGTATTGATAAGGCAAGGTTTAAAAAGCGAGTTGGCCCAGAAGACGTAATACATCTTTATAGTGAGGTTCTCAATGAAAAAAGAGGTATCTGGAAATTTTCTTGTAGAGCTGAGGTTGATGGAGAGCTAGCCTGTTCTGCGACTATTTTATGTGCTGATAGGAAGGTATAGTGAATATCCATCCATCCTCTATTATCCATGAATCTGCAAAAATTGATCCGTCTGTAAATATTGGACCTTTTTGTATTATTGGTAGAGATGTTGAAATACAAAAGGGTACATCTCTATTGAGCCACGTTGTTCTAAAAGGACCATCGGTAATAGGAGAAAATAATACCATCTATCAATTTTCAACTATTGGTGAAAATACCCCTGATAAGAAATTTAATGGAGAGGATACTAAGCTAATTATTGGGGACAATAATATTTTTAGAGAAGGGGTGACCATCCACAGAGGAACTATTCAGGATAAAGGAGTTACTGAAATAGGACATAATAATCTTTTCATGGCTTATGTTCATATTGCGCATGATTGTATTGTTGGAAGTAATAACGTCTTTGCAAATAATGCAGGGTTAGCAGGTCATGTAGAGGTAGGTAGCTCTGTAGTAATAGGAGCCCTTTCAACAGTTCATCAATTCTGTAAGTTGGGCGATCATTCTTTTGCCGGAATGAATGCTTCTATAACAATGGATATACCAGCCTACATCAAAGTTGCCTCTAATCCGGCAAGGGTTGTTGGTTTAAATTCTATTGGAATGTCTAGAAATAATATATCAGATGAATCAATAGCGTTAATAAAAAAAGCTTATAAAGTTTTTTACAGGCGAAACCTAAAATTAGATGATGCCCTAATAAAGCTTAATATTATGTTGGATGAGACAGACGATCCCTGTCTTAATGTCTTTATTGAATCTATAAAAACCTCTGAAAGAGGAATTTTAAGATAAGTGCATATTAAACCAACTCTTAGAGTAGGGGTAGTTGCAGGAGAATACTCTGGAGATAGCCTTGGTTCAGGTATCATTGAAGCTCTAAAGATAAATTATAATGTTCAGCTCTTTGGAGTTGGTGGTCCAGAGATGATAAATCAAGGTCTCAATTCAGAATTTGATTTTAAAAAACTTCACATAATGGGCCTCATTGAACCGTTATTAAATCTACGAGAGCTAACAAAGCTAAGAAAAAACTTAATTCAAAAGTTTGCATATGAAGACATAGATTACTTCATAGGGGTTGATTCACCTGATTTTAATATGGGAATTCATAAGGCCCTTAAGAATAAAAAAATAGGTAAAAATATACAAATTGTTAGCCCTTCTGTTTGGGGGTGGAGGCAGGGCAGGATTAAATCAATTAAAAAATATATAGACTTTACAGCCTGCTTATTTAATTTTGAAGATAATTTTTACAAAGAGAGGGGTTTGAACAGCATTCATTTAGGCCACCCTTTTTCTAAAATTATGAATGCAGATGTTCTTGATGTTAAATCAAAATTTAATTTAAGAAATGATACGAGGTTTATATCTATCCTTCCTGGAAGTAGAGAATCTGAAATTAAAAAAATGTTACCTACTTATATAGAATTTATTAAAAAACATAATCAGGAATCTAATAATTTTACTTATCTTATTCCTGCTGCAGACAGGGATTTAAAAAACTTAATTGATTCATACCTTCAAGAAAGCAATCTTCCTATAGTTGTTGAATCTAATTGCTCTAGGGAATTCCTGTCAATTTCAGAATATTCAGTAGTAACATCAGGTACAGCCTCTCTTGAAGCAGCTGTCTTGGGAGCCGATCCAATTATTTGCTATAAAACAAGTGCTTTAAATTTTTCTATAATCTCGCGCATGTTAAAAGTTAAGCATATTGGCCTTCCAAACCTACTTCTTAATAACAGAAGATTTCCAGAACTTCTGCAAAATGAATGTACAGCAGATAGAATATTTCTTGAAGCTAAGTCACTTGAACATGACTCATCAAAAAAAGATGATAAAAACTATATTAGGAAACTTTTAATGGGTGAGGGTTATCTTGAAACTGCGAATAGAATTTCTCTACTTTGAAGAGTCTAATAGCAGGAGTTGATGAGGTTGGACGTGGTTGTTTAGCAGGCCCAGTTATTGCAGCTGCAGTTATCCTCAAAAAAAAATTATCTAATCTAGATGATTCAAAGAAATTAAGCCCTAATAAACGCGAAGAATTATCAATGATTATAATTGAGAATTCTTATTATGCGTTTGGATCTGCATCTCCTGAGGAAATAGATAGTATTAATATTCTTCAGGCTTCTTTATTGGCAATGAAACGAGCTATACTAAATCTTCCAATTATTCCTGATGAAGTGCTGGTTGATGGAAATAAAAAACCAGATACTGACCTGCCAACTCAGACAATAATAGGAGGCGACTCTTTGATTGCAGAAATAAGTGCGGCATCAATAATTGCTAAAGTTTACAGAGATAACCTAATGATAGAATTTAATAATAAATATCCTAACTATGGTTTTGCTCAGCACAAAGGGTATGGTACTAAAGCGCACTTAGAGAGTATTAAGTCTTTTGGCTACTGCTCAATACACAGGAAAACTTTTAAGGGCGTTATTTAACTAGATGAAAAATGTATTCTCACATCTCAGGGTATCCTCTGAATATAGCATTTCCCAAGGCTTACTAACCATTAACCAGATTGTAGATAGTGCTGTTAAGCACTCTATTCCATCCGTTGCATTAACAGATAGATCGAATATGTTTGGTTTAGTGAAATTCTTTAATAAATGTGAGGCCTCTGGAATAAAGCCTATATCAGGATCATCTATAAGAGTCATATTTGATGATGATGAACAGTCTCACGAGCTCCTTTGTTTAGCAAAAACAAACATAGGCCATAAAAACTTAATGAGAATTATTTCTTCTGCGCACAATAATTATAGTTACCAAAGTCCAATCATAAATTTTAACGATTTAGCAAAATTAAAAGATGACATTATTGTTATTTCAGGCGGAAAGGATAGTCATGTATTTGAACTTCTTAAAAGGAATAAGATAAAAGATGCTGAGAAGAAAATTGAAAGCTTTCTTAAGGTATTTGATGACGATTTTATTTTAGAGGTACAAAAGACAAATAGACCTGATGAATTTGAGTATTTTTCTAATATTCTTCCCATAGCATCAACAAAGGGAATTCCTTTAATAGCTACCAATGATGTACTTTTTGCAAAACCTGATGATTTTGATACTCATGAGACAAAGGTTTGCATCAATACCGGCAAAACTCTTAATGATCCAAATCGTGAAAAAATTTTTTCGCAAGAGCAATTCTTCAAGTCATCCGATGATATGGCAAAATTATTTAAAGGATTTGATTCCCTCTTGGAAAATACTAATGAAATTTCGAAGAAATGTAACGTTTCAATTCATACAAAACAATATTTTTTACCAGAGTACCCCGTGCCAGATGAGCATAATTTTGATTCATTTTTGGTAGACCTCTCTAAAAAAAGATTACAAGAATTTATTAATGATTTCGATGATGAAAAAAATAAAATTTATACCGATAGGCTTGACTATGAGCTCAATCAGATAAAAACGATGGGTTTCTCTAGTTATTTTTTAATTGTTTATGATTTTATTCAATGGTCAAAAGATAATGATGTACCTGTGGGTCCTGGAAGAGGTTCTGGAGCAGGCTCCTTAGTTGCATTTGCTCTTGGGATAACCACGCTTGATCCTATCTACCATGGCTTACTTTTTGAAAGATTCTTAAATCCAGAAAGGGTTTCTATGCCTGATTTTGATATTGATTTCTGCATGGAGAAAAGAGATAAAGTTATAGAGTATGTTAGTAATAAATATGGCTCAAATTCTGTTTCTCAGATAGCTACCTTTGGAACGATGGCAGCTAGAGCAGTTGTAAGAGATGTTGCTAGGGCTTTGGGGAAACCTTATGCAGTTGGAGATAGAATTTCTAAAATGATTCCTTTTGCGCCTGGAATGACATTAGATAAGGCCAAGGAAGATCAGCCTATTTTTGCTCAGGCTGCAAAAAATGACCCAGAAGTTAAAGAAGTAGTTGATTTGGCATATAAGTTAGAAGGTATTGCCAGGAATGTTGGTAAGCATGCTGGAGGCGTAGTTATTGCCCCCGGAAGTATTTCAGATTTTTGTCCTGTATATAATGATAGGCAATCATCTTCAGTTATGACTCAATACGATAAAGATGATGTGGAGAAAATTGGACTTGTTAAATTTGATTTTCTTGGCTTAAGGACATTAACAGTAATTGATCGTGCCGTTAAATCTATCAATGCATCCAAAAAGATAGATAATCCATTGAATTTAGATAACATTCCTTTAGATGACCCCAAGGTGTTTGAATTACTTTCCTCTGGAAAAACAATGGCTATTTTCCAACTTGAATCTACTGGAATGAGAGCTCTTATAAAGAGTTTAAAACCATCTAAGTTTGAAGAAATCACTGCATTATTGGCATTATATAGGCCAGGACCTTTAAATTCAGGTATGCACACAACTTTTGTAGAGCGAAAGCATGGGAAAAGCTCGGTCGAGTATCCTCATATTCTTTTAGAGCCTGTTTTGTCAGAAACATATGGTGTTATCGTTTACCAAGAGCAAGTTATGGAAGCAGCCAGAGTTCTGGCTGGATATACAATGGGACAGGCAGACATTCTTAGAAGAGTTATGGGTAAGAAGAAAATTGAAGAGATGGAAGAGCAGAGAGAAATTTTTGTAAAAGGATGCGAAGAGAAATCTATTCCCGCCAAAAAAGCTAATGAAATTTTTGAGCTAATAGAGCAATTTGCTGAATATGGATTTAATAAATCTCATTCAGCCGCATATGCAGTTATATCCTACCAAACAGCCTTTCTTAAAACCTATTATCCAGAACACTTTATGTCAGCTGTTTTATCTACAGAGCTTGGAA
>OJEA01000117.1_pt1 | contig 13311 bp, 16 predicted proteins | sample 1593051 | NCBI WGS metagenome assembly OJEA01 (sample SAMN05416699, study PRJEB24817) | seawater metagenome | isolation source: Sea water | place: Canada:Atlantic | collected 2013-07 | reverse complement strand
CATATCGAGGAGGTTTTTGGCGGCTTCGGTCTTTTCCATATCGAGGAGGTTTTTGGCGGCTTCGGTCTTTTCCATATCGAGGAGGTTTTTGGTGGCTTCGGTCTTTTCCATTGTCTCGATATCGGACCTGATTTTCTCTATTTTCTCTGTGAGTGACTCATCGATGGGCATATTCAAGATGGCATTCAGGAGTTGCACTTTAAAATGGGAGCTTCGCTCTTTCGAGACCAGTTTTAAATAATTCCCTACAAACACAGTGACATTTTTTTTTAATGTTGTAACTCGGCCATGTACGCTATCCATGTTATTCTTCTCATCCGACTTAACTAGCAGCCTGATTTTTTTCGGGCCACTCGTGTGGTATATGTCGCGAAGCAAGCCGGGAAGCACACTATCGTCGATCACGTTGGTCAATGCCACTGCCGCGCTTTCACATTGGTGATGCATTTCGCCTAACGTCGATGCATCTTCCATCGACTGCGGCGTCGATGCACGGTAAATGGCATGGCACATTCGTTCGGACCGCATATTATGAGAACGATCTATTTTTTTGTTGCTAGATTGTTTTTTTTTTCATCGAAAAAGTTTTGAGTCATGATCTCGCCTCGCGAAAACGGGTGCTGCGTCGAGCTTCTCTGGGGGAAATCCGAAGCCGCCTGGTTAGACGCACAGCCTTCCTTTCGTCGCGACGGCGTGGATGTGAGGCGGGTCTATCACTACGGCGGCTTAAACGCGTATCACGTCTCCCTGATTCTGAGGGGTGGGACGTCGCGTGACACGCTGTGCGACATATCTCGCCGCGTCTTGTCGTCTCCCAACCACATTTCGAAGATCATGGGGATGGACGGCGTCGCGTTGATCGTAACGTCTTCCGACGGAAGATTCGTGTGCGTCGACCGCATCGACGAGGTGAAGACGACCCGTTCGCGCAACGCACTCTTCGGCACGTACATGCTGTCCGAAGACCTCTCCAAGAAAGGCATCTGTCAAACGTTCTGCATCGTGCATCCGTCGGCGGTGCACATCAATGTCGCACTAAATCAGAATGCATCCCCAAAAAGAAAAGACGACGCGCCATGAAAAGACGCTGCGTCCGAAATGAGGAGGACGCGGATGCTGCAGAGGATGCCGATGATGATAAGATGGTCTACCAAAACGGAAATCGGGTCTACTTCTACGCGCCGGTTTCCAGGCAATCCATCCTGAGCCTGATCAGACGGCTTCGAGAGGCAGAGGAGGCCATCGGATCCAGCGACATCGTGGTTGCCGACCCGCACATCGTGTTGTTCATACACAGCGAAGGTGGCGACGCATACGCCGGGCTGTCCGGCATGGACCACATCAGGAATTCGCGCATCCCGATACACACCGTCTCCGACGGGTTCGTCGCCTCCGCTGCCACGTTTCTGCTCCTGGGCGGCAGCAAGCGCTTCACGCTACCGCACTCGTCCATTTTGATCCACCAGCTCACCACCTCCTTCTGGGGGAAGTACGCCGATCTAATCGACGAGATGGAGAACTCGCACCAGCTCATGGAGACCATTAAAAGTATCTACAAGCAGTTTACGACCATGAAGACGAAGAAGCTGAATTCGTTGCTGAAGAAGGAGCTCACGATGAGCGCGTCGGAGTGTGTCGAGTACGGGGTCGTTTCCGGAGTACTGTGAGGCAACTTACTGGCTCGTGGCCGGCCATCCGAGCTCTCGAGTGTTGCGAGTGCTGACCCACCTTCGGCACGACGACGTCGGAATGATCCCCTTGCCCTTTATCATCGCCAGAATGAGCAGAAAGGCGAGAAGGCGTGTGCTATTCCTGGCAGCATCTGCAGAATATGGCATCGGTCGAACACCGACGCGACTTCTGACGTAGTCGTTGATTGGGAATGAGCCGAGCACGTATCGATGAACAACACAGCCTAAGTTCAATCGTTTTCTGACAAACGTGTTATCGATGGTACGGAGCAGACGCCGCGACGCTCCTTGCCATGAGAGTGCATTCTTCTCCTTGGCGGTGAGCGACGCTGGCGCGTGCCTTTCCGCAAACTCCATCGACGACATCAGTTCCTCGTCCGTCTTGTAGAAGAGACAGTTTGGAAAGCATCGGAAGACTTGATTCGAGGCATGCGTCGGCAGTATGACGAATTTTCCCATTGCAACTGCCTCCATTGTTGCGGTGCATACTCCTTCTGACGTGCTGGGATTTAGAAATGTTTTGAACCCTCTAAACATCTCATCCGCGTGATCGACTTGCGGATGGTGTTTGATGCTGCATTGTTGGAGCGCCTCACGTATCTCCTCGTAGTCGTCACCTGACCCAAACGTGGACAACGGGGGGAAATCTGGAAACTTGGAGTGCAGTCGCACCAGCTCGTCGTAGCCTTTAGCCTTCCAAGGAAGGAGATTCGGTTTCGATTACTATCCACGGAGATATAGCAGGAACAGGTAAAGTTCTGGTCGTGGATAATAGCATGCTCGCGGTTGAGCTGCAGAGAATGGGCAGAAGGTCATCACCCACTCTTACTTCTACAAAAAAGAAAACGGTAAGCGCTCCCACCACGTGCCAACGCGTCTCACATGCCACCGAGTCTCACGCTCTTCCGCGCGAATTGCAGCCAAGCTCTCGCACATTTTTCTAAGCTTTTTTTTTTCGGACATGAAGGAAGCTGTCGGCGTTGTGTTTGCGACGGAGCGCAGGGGGGACGCCTCCATGACGACCGTGCAGGTCTCCGGGTTTGATACGTACACAGTCGCTCCCCACCTAACGAGGAAAGGCGTAGAGACCGCCACTTGGACGAGGTGGTGTCCGGAGAAGCACGACGATCAGTCGTGCGTCGTCTCGCTCCCATCTCTCTTTGAATGCGGCAAGCACAGCATCTCCTTCTGCAAGGTCCACGCGCAAGACGAGAACATGATGCGAATCTTCGACCAGTGCAACATGCTGTCCCTCACCAACGTCCATGCAATGTTTCGGAAGATGGGAGGGCTCTCCAACGACCAAGCCATGGCGCTCGACATGTTCTACGCCGTCTCGGTGAACCTCGGCGTCGACTACTATCGCAAGTCCTCGCACGAGGAGTTGGGAGACGAGACACTGGGCAACTTTGCACCATGCATCTCGCTGCACGCAAAGCTGATGGAGCAGAGCCGACTCGACGCCACGAAGCTCACGACGTTTTACAAGTCGCTCCAGAAGGTGGCGCAGGCCATCCTTGAGTCGTCCTTCAAAGTGGACAACGCATTGCTGGAAGCGTCGCTGCGCAGCTTGGCCATATCCGGGCTTGGCGCGTTGGTGCTGCAGGCACCCGGTCCCTTTTATGTCGGGTGCGATGCGGCGACGCCCAGCTCGCATCAGCTGACGATGCTAAACGCCTACCGAAACACGATCGAGGCCCTCGACTGCGCAGAGAGCTGCACCAAGCTCTCCAAGTACCTGCTCTGCGCATATCTCTACGGCGAGCACGGCGTGTCACGTTCTATTGGCATCCACGCCCTTCCCTTTGATCCGACCGCGACGTGCCGTGTGTGCCACGAAGAGGTGCTCGCCGGGGATCTGAGCACCGGCTTGGCTCGCCTGTGCAAGCAGACTCTCCTCTGCCGGACCTGCGTCAAGTCGAAAGCCGCCCCCGTGGACATCAAGGTCGACTACGAAACCGCTGCCGTCGAATGTGCGGCCAAAGCGATGGCCCTGGTTCGCAAGGGGAAGGAGCAGAGCCAAGCCATCGAGAAGCTGGAGGCCGAGCTCGCGCACGAGCGCACGCACAAGGAGCGCACCGACGAGCTACCGGCTGCGTTGCGCGCGAACAAGGACATGAACAAGGACATGCTACTCGCGCTGACCCGCAAAGACGAGCTGATCGCCTCTCTCCTGACAAAGCTCGACGAGGACGCGCAGGCGAAGAGCCTCTACGTGACGGTGGCGGCCTTTGAGAAGGCGGTTTTTGAGCACGACCAAGCCCAGCCCGTCTGCTGAAGCTCTACAGGTCACGCAAGGCCTCTTCCACCGTCTCCTTCATTTTGGCATTCCCAGTCCCGTTCAGGTGCAGTCGATCCGCCCCAAAGTCCTTGGCCGCAAACGTAGGAGTCACTGTTCGAATGTTTCTGCGATCTTCGATCAACGTTGAAACGGACCGGTTGATGTCCAGCATGTAGTCGAGGCGTTCCCGTCCGAGGAATTCCTGGTAGCTGCTCTGGATAATCGGTATGTACAAAATCTGCCTCGCATCCAGCGTTGTGAGGATGGTGTGTATGTTGCGAGCAATCTGACGCGAGTCTGTGCCGCGAATCATGTCGTTGACGCCAATGTAGACGATCGCAGTGTCCGCCTTGATCGTTTCCACGTGATGGAGGCTATTCAGAATGTGCGTCGTGCACAGCGACGCGACGCCCAGATTTGCAAAGACTTTGCCGTCGAACGTGTTGGGCATCCAAGCGATTGTCGAGCTACCGAGCATGATGTTCCGGGTCGTCGGACGGTCGATGTACCGATTCAGCTTTTGAGAGAAGCGAAGGTTCAGCACCTTGTCGTTCAGGGTTGAATGGTGTGCGAACCACCTCGCGATGGCGGTCCAAATGAGACGGGACCGGACGAGGACGACGACCAGGACTAACGCCAGGATCAAAACATACATTCCTTTTGCATCTGCTACATATTTTCTTTCCACGAAATCCAAGCTGTAAAGAGGAGCATGGCACGGATGGCTGTTACAGCCCCTTCAAGATTTCCAGTTGATTCTTGATCTTATCCAGCTCATGAGTGATCTCATAAGTGATACTTTCTATAGCTTCATCTCGAGTCTGGGCGCCGCCGTTGACCGCTGCACCGCTGCTTGTGCCGGCGACGGAGTACGACGCCGCGGAGAACAGCGGAACCTCCCCGGCCTGCGCATTCTGTTGTTCTGTCGATAGCAGACGGACGTCATATTCCGCACACCTACCTCCACATGAGTTCGTCATACAATACTGCTTGTGCTCTGGCGAGTTGTTCATGTTCGAACAATCGTCGCTGATACCTTGACATGCCCGCTCTGTGTTGTAGTCAGCGTACGCTTGGATATGGTTACGACATTTCAATTCAGGCACCAGATGTAGTCCTTTGATGTCTTTGATGTCGTGAGGTCCATGGTACCTCTGCAATCTTGAGATCGTATTATCCTGCTGTTCCCATTTCTCATCATCTTTTTCAGCCCAGGCTTTTATGTGTTCTTCCTGGCGGTAGGACAACATGTGCTTGTTGTTGTCCATCGGATAAAAAAATTACGCTATGATCAATTTCACACGTGCCAGTCGCTCGCAGAATCGCTTTTTTTTGCCGGTCTTGTCGAAAAAAAAAGATGAAGGACACGACCTCGCGCTACTACGTGCCGCGTTCCGCAAAGGAGCGCGCGTCTTTGGAGGCGGCGGGTGTCCACGTCGACACGACGGTTGGACCCGACGACGCCATCTTCTGCTCCGTCAAATGTGAGGCGGAAGGCTGCGCGGACGTCTACTTTCGCACGAGCCAAGGAAGCCAGGTTCGCATCCGTCGCGTACCGGTCAGCCAGTTCTATGCCCTCTCGGTCATGGACATGCTGAATGTGCAGCTACTCGTCGCGCTGCGCCTGGCTCACGACACGGCCATCCACTCGTCGAGTGACGCGCGGCTGCAGACATTCTTCGAGCACGCCCGGGAGATGGGGGACCTGATCTGCATGACGAGCATCGGCGGATGCATCGATGTGGTCGCCCAAGTCTCAAACGCGCGCGCAAAACGACTGCTCGAGGCTCTGTCGTCGCACCCGCCCAGCACCCAGTTGTCCTTCACGGGCTGGGAAAGCTGGATGGCGGAGCGCCGGCTCCCATCGGCCTATAGCATGCTGCTCCTCGATCCCGCCAGACTCCCGAGCTTTGTATCGGATGCGCAGGCATCCGCGCTCCTCCACAAGCGTCAGGTCCGAGCCACGATACAGACGCTCCGTCATCGGCGGGAGATTTTGCGGATGGCCGCCCCCATCCTGCGCGAGTACCTTCACGAGGTGGACCACGTCGTCTTCCAGCCGTATCACGTCACCAACCTACACGATCCGGACTTTTACATCAAGGACAGTAACATCTGCGAGCTATTCGGTCGACGCGAGATTGGCCGTTCCCATGTGCCGCCCCGACAAAGGCCATCCCTGCGACGCGCCTTTCAGCACTGGCACAGCGTGCCACTCTCTCGTCCCGCATCTCCGCTCGACGAACCGACCCGCGCCGCCCCTCTACGTCGACGAGCCACATCCGCCGCACCACAACCCATGCCCGTCCCTCGCCTCGTCGACCGGCCAGATGCGCCCCGACGACCACTGTGGTTGGAAATCGCTCAGACAAAGGGGCTGTCAAAGGATTTGGCGCGAATCCAGCAGAGCGTCGGCGCGTCGTTGGTGTCGTCGTGCCAAGCCACCTACGACGTCTGCCAGACCATCTGCGTCGACATTCGTCGATGGAAGGCTCAACGCCCGAAGCTAGACCTCCCGTCCGTTGCGCATCCGACCCTCCTGCGACTTCAGCGGAGCATGGTGGGCGAAGAAGCCACTCTGGCGGCGATGCTGCTTCGATTCGACGCGGACTTGACGCGGACTTGACGCACAAGGCGCTCTCAGAGCCTCGACACGCAAAAAGAAAACGCGTCCGAGTGTAGACTTTTATAATCCGTTTTACGCATTAATGGGCTTACGCAGCAGAGGAGATCTCACAAACCGCAAGTCGCTGCGCGAATCGCTATTGCAGACGCCAGAAGAGGACGAAATCCACATGGATCCGAACGTGTGGGGACCCGCCTTGTGGGACTTGCTTTTCTTCATCTGTCTTCGGAACCCGGACAAGCCGAAGCAGATGGCGCGAATCTTTACGCTGCTCGAGACGATTCTGCCGTGCCGAGACTGTCGGCGCTCGTATGTGGCCTACAAGAATCAGTTCCCGTTTTCGGAGGCTGCGGATCCAGCAATGTGGCTCTGGACCATCCACGATATGGTCAACCAGAAGCTTGGCAAGATCTGCATCTCGTTCGAGAAGCTGAAGCGACGGTACGATGTGTTCAGCGTGACGACGCACGACTTGATCGTGCTGGATGTCTACTGCATCGTCGCGTTTGCGTCGCAGAAGCCGTCCGATGTGCTCGAGTTCATGAAGTGCGTCTCTGCACTGCTGCCAGCCCCATTCTTCAAGCTGCCGGAGCTGATCGCCAAGAGAGTGATGCTAGAGTCGAATTTGCTATACGAGTTGTTCGACATTGCCGTCCAACTCCACCTTCACCATGGACTGCCGACCACCAACCGGCTGGCGTTTGAGACTCGTTACGGACGAGCTCAAGCATAGCTTGGCGCATCCAGCAGCATGTTGCGCACATAATTGTCGCATATGCTTCGCAGCGCCTCAAGGTGGTCGCGCTGATAGTCCAATCCGCCGATTGAGGTGTCCAGCTTTTTCGAGTAACATGCACATCGGACAAGCTCCTCCACTTTTCGCGGGATCTCGTACGCTATTCGATTCGCGGCGAACCCATTGGATGTGGGAGTTTTCGCGAGTTCGATGAGCTCTTCGCAGAGTGCGCAAACCTGATGGAACAGTAGCGGCTGCTCCATCTTGGAGAGGGGGTCGATCACGCCGGCGAGCGAGGACTTTCGAAGGGAGGCATAGTCGGCCAACGCCTCGTAAGACGGTTCCTGCTTAAAGCGCTTGAAGACTTGCATGCCGAGGAACGCCGTCGTGAAGACGGCCACCTCTTTCCCAAGCTCTTTCGTAACGTTCATGTTGCTGCCACGCATTATTTTTTTTCACTGAAAACGCATCTGCAACCGATTCTGACTCGCCATGTACTTTGCATACATGCCAGAGGAGTTTACCGGTTCTCGGCCCAACAGATTCGTGTCGCGATCGACACCGTCCACCCCTCGCGGCTGAAGGGCATCTGCGCCGCTCATATTGCGCATCGCGTCCAAGCGTCGGTCCATGCGGAGCTGATTGACGATGACAATCGCCGCGTACTTCACGGCGTCGGTCACGAGTTCCGACGGCGCTTCCAGCGTGGAGCGATCGTTTGGCACCACACTTTTCACGAGGATGGACTCCAAGTACTCGTTCAGCAGCACGGGCGGGCACGCAGGCTCATACTCCTGCAGCTTCGCGTTCACCATGGCCACATACTGCTGCTTTCCTTTCGCCGTAATCCATGGCGTGGCGATTCTGCAATCCGTCGGGAATCCAAGTGTCGTCTTGTAAGACATCTTTGCTTCAAGGGCCCGATTTTATTTTTTCCAAACCGTGGTGCGGAGTCGATTCCGAGTTGCAGGTTGCAACTTGCAAGTCGAGGTCCGAGCTTGCACAACTTTCTGCTACAACTTTTTTGCACCGTCCCTGGTAAATGATCAGCGAGCAGCCGGGTCGTGTCTTTGCGGTCGTCGTCCTCAGTCCTCTGCTAGTGAGCCTGGGGATACTGCTCAACCAGGACGCGACGAAACACAAGGCGGTTGCCACATTCTTGGTGCTCTTCGGGTTTGCGGCCTCGCTCACACCGCTAATACACGATAGCAGTGGCGTCTGGGAGATGCTCGGCTCGACGGTCTCGCTGTCCGTACCTTAAAAGCCAATCGGCGGTGTCCGTCTCTCCATCACCTCCTTGTACTCCTCCGATGTGCGCCATTTCCAAACGACAATGCCAAACAGCACGAAGTTGAAGAATGCGGTAAGTAGATGTCCGCCGATGAATAGCGCATAAAGGGTGTCTGTGGCGGCGAGCAGCTCGCCGTCGAGGTGGTCCTCGACGCCGTCCCTCGCGTCCACATACTTCTGAAGCAGCAAAGCTGGACCCACCGTCTGCAGAACCGCGCCAATGCACAGCAAGATAGAGCCGTTTGTGAAGCGATCGTTGACCTCGAAAAGGGTTCCAGTGCCACAGCAGCAGCAGCGATTTAGCACAAGCGCCGCTCCGGCTCCGCCAAACAGACAACCAGACGCCAAAAGCCAGTAGTAGACCGAGAACCCAAGCGTTACAAATGCGAAGAGCCCGGCCACGTCAAGCAGCACGACGAACCACGCGAGTCCGCCAATGAACGAGCTGGATGTACAGCAATTTTACCATGTTTTGAACGTTGTTAGATATCAGAAAAACGCTCCCAAATAAAAGCGTTCTCTGTGTCGCCGATGTGTCTTGTACAACTTTTTTATCTTTTCGGTTGGCACCAGACTGGCACCAAGCGTGACTCCACTGGAACCAGCAGTGTGTCTCCGCCGCTTTCTCCACCCGCAGACGCAAGCAGACGCCTTTTGGGAGCATCGAGCGTGGGAACACCCTTCATGCAACTCGCAAGCAGCCTTCTTGCAAAAGTTCCAGTCGACAACTTTGAGCCCGTTGAGACATGCTCCAAGCAGCACGACGATCAATTTCTGCGAAAACCAATTTTAGAAGTCGGCGAGCGCGAGTGCGGCTGTGGCTCAAAGTGCCTCGCGATCTTCATTTCGCGTCTGCGCTACGGAGACAGTTCCCCACATGGCTTTGTGTGTCGCGAGCACTTGACACCGTCGCAACTCGCGACGTTCGAACGAGGCGAAGGCCTTCCGGCAACAAAGCAGAAGTGTCTGCTGTGTGCTCGGTACTTCACACACTACGCATACACGCTCGCGATGACCGAGCCGTCCTTCAAGCCGCCGGCGTCGCTGTCGCTGTCTCCTTTCCAAAACGCGGGTGACTTAGTAGGCTCGTCGATGAACTGCACAAGCGGTTACGCCAGACATGCGATGCTCCACGTCGACGATGCCTTCAGCGACCTCAAGGTTGCCCGGGAGACGGCCCTCGGACAGCTGTTTACAACACCGACGGTGCGATTCAGCTCGAGAGACTACCAGTATGTGGAAGCGGACGGCGAGTGGCGGATCGTTCAGGTGGGCATCGGGGCTGATGACCCGCACGACGGGCTTGCATTCAAAGAAACGCAGCGGGATTTTCGGCGGAGCCTGTGAGTCGTCGCCGCAGGCAAGCTTCAGACGGGAAAAGCGAGGGCGTTGCGCTGACGCCGCAGCCGCTCGCCGGTGACTTTGGCGACGCCGGCGCGGTGGAGGCGCTTCGGCGACTGTATGGCAGGTTGGACGAGCCGCCGCTTCCGGCGTGGATCCTGGAAGTGCGATTGGGAGACGTGGTTGGCAGCGAGGCGGAGACCGGAGCGGACGCGCCAGTGGGCGCCGAGGCTTGGGTGGTCCGACTGGCTGAAATCGAGCGACGGCTGCTTTCCAGCGCTGCTTCGCGAGCGACCGGCCCTGTGGGTCCGATGCGGAACAGCGTGGCGGCGGCGCGCCTGCTTTTGGGAGCTGTTTGCGAGGCTGTGGCGCGTCGCGAGGCGCGGGCCGTGGCGCCGCCCGAGAGCCGGCGGGTGCGCGGTGGTTCGGAGGAGCGACTGCTGGCTCGCCTGTATCAAGAATGCGACAGCAATAGTTGGCAGATCATAGGAAGGCCCGGTGGCGGCGGTGGCGGCGGCTCGCTAGACAGACCAGCCAACGGAGACTGTGACATCGCGACGATGCTGTTGACGAAGCGCATCGCGGCTCCGAGTGTAGTTAGCGTGGAAGTTTTAAGCGACGACGCCTTCTTGGTCGTCTTGGAGATCCTCCTCGATTTGAAACGGGGCCTCGACTTGAAACAGAGCGACGGTTACGAACTGATGTGGCTGCGGTCGCCAGCCCGATTCTTATAAACGCGGCCGTTTCAGCCGCATCAGATTTCAAACAAAAAAAAAGATTGAAAACCATGGACATCGAGGCGGTTCGTTTCAAGACGGACGACAACGCGACTCCGCCACCAAGGCCGCCGCACTTTGATAGCAGGTACCAGCTGCCGATCCATCGGGTCAAACTCTTGGAGCAAATCAACGCCCATCCAAGGGACGAACGGATTGTGTTCTATGAAGAGCCGCACATTTACACGGTCGACGAGTTTCCGGTGCAGGCCAGTGTATCCGGGCTGGCCGCGCCATACGAATCCGAGTTCGATCCAAAGGGCGCGCTGGCCGGCATGAAGCGATCCCGCAAGATCAGATGGCCGCGGCTGCAATACGTCCAAAATCCGCGAAAAGTCGATCGCGTAGAGGACCTCAACGGGATGACGCACGGGGCGATGATCGTAGACAAGGAAACGGGGGACACGGTCGCCTCGCTCGAGCGTGTCGACGCGACCGGCACTGCGCTGCACGCCGCTCTAAGAGAGTCGGGCCTTCGAGCCCTGCCGCCCGACCGAGAAGAGCTGTACATCTTCGATCGGGTCATGACCGACGACGAAATCTGCACGGCGTGGGAGCTCAACGGCGAAGATGCCAGGAATCGCGGGACGGAGGCGCATCTGCAGATGGAGCTCTGGTTCAATTCCGAGCCGGTCAGGCTGGACGAGGGCGAGGTCAAGGTGGGGCTGCAGTTTGTGCGCAAGTGTCTGCTACCGATTGGCGCAAAAGCCTATCGAACAGAGTGGACCATCTTTGGCGAGGACGAGAACGTGGCGGGCTGCATCGACTTGGCAGTGACCATGCCCTCTGGGGACATCTACCTGGTCGACTGGAAGCGATCCGAGAAGCTCGGAAAGAAGATGTACGGATTCAGTCGGATGAAGGCCCCTCTCGACCACTTGGAGGACTGCAGCGGGTGTGCGTACGCCATTCAACTGAGCAGCTACCAATACATCATCGAAAAGTACTACGGCAAGAAAGTGGTGGGCCGCGCGCTGGCGTCGATACATCCCGACAACCCCTTTACGACCGCCGTCCCGTATATGAAAGAGGAGGTCGAGTACCTGATGGCGCGTCGACGTGCCATGGCCGAAACGCGGACCAAGGTGTCCAAACTGGAGGCAGCGAGGCATCTGCTCTGCTCCAAGAGCGGGATCATGGTGATGGAGGCGACCCGAGATGATGCTGGCCATCTCTACGACGCCAAGATGGCAAAGCTTCACAACATCGACGTCAAGGCGACTCCAGAGCTGACGCAAGAGGCCATGGCGCTTCTCGAGTCGCACATGCCGAGCATCGCGATGGCTCCCAATCCGAGCACGTGGAAGAAGAGATTTCCGAATCCCACGGACGACCTGCTCTTCTTCAAGAATTGCGTCAACCAAACCAACCCGCCACAATGAGCATCGTGAGCATAACAACCATGCTCACCACCATTGCCATGACGACTAGCTCGAGCCATCGAAACGCCGTGGTTCTTTCTGATTCCGTCTAGAGGCATTCGTAAGAAAAAAAGAAAGGAGGGTCGACCGCGACGGAGAGTACCTATGTGCAGCGGAGCCTATGCTGAAACAACGGAGGAGGGGATGCGCACCCGTCGAAGCCCAAGCTTTTTTCCAAAAAAAGAAGCGACGGAAGCTACGCCATAAAATGCGACACGAACGAGGTTGGTGGTCGGTCGCTCGACTGTGGTGGAACGCCGCTTTTGCCAATGTCTTTCAAGTTGAGAAACTGGCCACTTGTGTATCCCTCCGGCACCACTACATCGACTACTCGTTGAATGGGCTCGTTTGTCCTCGGTAGCCTTACGCGGACAGTGTCACCCGAGCTTATATGTGATGGGACTATGAAACCAGGCTGATTACTAGCACCGGAAGTCAACCAATTGTACGCACCAAAGCCGGATGATGCTACCGCTACAGCAGCGCCGATCATGCCCAACGGTGTCACCGCAGCCGCAGCCGCCACCGGAGCGGCAGCTGCGTACCCAAGAGCAGCGGCACTGAAACCCGGGGTGACCATGAGCGCGGGAATCGCGGATGTGACTGCGGCGGCGGATGCGGCTGTGGTGGCTGTAGTGTAAGCCGTTGCTGACCCAATGATGGTGGCGGAGAATGCGCGTAGATCGATACGGCTCATGAAACCACCACTGGTTGTCAGATCCACCAATGTTCGTTCGCTGTGGACGATCGAATTATAAGCGTCGACTATCTCATTCTTAACGTGTTTGATATCATGTTGACACGCGATGAACGTAGCTTTGAATTTCTTTCGTGCAAGCATGCACCGTTGTGCAGCTTCTTCGACATTGGAGAGGCCGTCAAGGACGGCCTTCTGAATCTCCATTATGTCTCGCGAATCTGTCGCATTGAGATTCCGTAATAACTTCATCGAGTTTAGCTTGAGTTCTTGCGAGTCAATCACTCTCTTCATCAATTCAAGTTGTTGGTTCGGACTGTGATGTTTACGCCACTCTTTTTTGGCCGTTTGCCGAAGGGTGTCGACTTCGCGTTGTATTGTCACGGGTGCAAACTCTGGCTTATCGGCGTCGATCGTTTCCTGCACGGAGCGGAGCGCAGCTTCCGCCTGCA
>OJEA01000110.1_pt1 | contig 13757 bp, 11 predicted proteins | sample 1593051 | NCBI WGS metagenome assembly OJEA01 (sample SAMN05416699, study PRJEB24817) | seawater metagenome | isolation source: Sea water | place: Canada:Atlantic | collected 2013-07 | reverse complement strand
CTGGAGCTGCATCCAGCCCAACTTCGAGGGCAAAGCTGCACCCACCAAGCTCACCGAGGACCAGATCGACCTGCTACGTCGCGAACTGCCGTGGATCGAGGCGAACATCGCCCGGCTCGTCGCCAAGAGGGCGACGCAGCTTCCAGTGTATCGAGAAAAATTATAGTTGGTCGTTCGAATCTCGGTGGTACCCCGTCAAGCCGTTTCGCGTCGTGAAGACATAGCCTGGTCGTCTACCGACAAAGGTGGCGGAAGCGACAAAGTCATTGCGCGCGCGATGGATGGCGATCAGGATCGGAAGCAGGGACAGGAGTAGGATTAGCACAGCCGACCGCATTTATTGACCCATTCTTTTTCGAGGAGATCAGTGCAACAACCGCATATTCGAAAGCATCTGCGCTCGCATCACTGCCGGATATTTTTTGGAAAGGTCCGAGTAATGAGAGATGGCTGCCTTGTGCAGAGCGTGCAGCTTCGCGTCACGATCTTTCAAGTCCGTTGTCTTATCGTATATCTCGTCTTCCATTCGGTGCAACTCGCGCTGCATTGTTCTCATCTGTTTCGAAACGGCTTGGTTTTCCTGTTGCGTCTTTGTCTCCATGTTTTTGAACTCCTGCTGCTTCATGACCTCCTCCATCTTGGACTCCAGATCGGTTTGGGCTTTCTGCATGGCCTCGATCTGGTGTTTGCACTGCGCTTCCACGTATGTGTTCACCTTTTTTATACAATCGTCGTAGCGATGCATTGTATCTTCCAGCGTCTCCTTGCCTCGAAAGACTATCCCTGTTTCGCGCGTGATGTGGTCTCCCATGTGGTCTCCCATTTTCTTGGGGGCCAAAGAAAAAATACTTGGACGTCTTTTCACGTTCAAGCGGCGTGCCGTCGCCAGAATTCGGTTCCATAGCTGAAGCGTAGCTCGGTCAGCAGGTTGTCTCGAAGCGGCTTTGTCAAGTCGAAAGGCGCCGCGCACGTACCCGAATTCGGAGACGGTGACGTTTGCGCCGTAAGCCAGGTCGCAGGATATATGCTTTGCGATCGACTTGCCACACAATTGGCAGTGCGGAATCCGTCGCTCGGTATCGGAACGCAAACGATCGGGGTCATCGTACACCGGATTGGTCACCAATGCCAACGCCCTCCGCATGGAGTTCATAAACATCACATACATCGAATCGGGCACATTGCCAGGTGCGTACATCCCCCCATGCGTATCTCATCTGTCGAGTGACTTGTGATCGCGATTGCTGCACCACAGACATCTTTGCCCGAACTGCGACAGAATACAACATACACCGCATTGGGTGTCGTTATTCGACGCGATAGCAATGTGCAAGCCAACGGCCACGGGTACGGTGTGTCCGGAAAGAAAGTAGGAAGGCGAATATCAGCAAATTTGCTGATAACGCGGGGAGGGGATAGTCAAATGTGGACATCAGAGTACCGATCGTCAAAGACACGCAAGAAGGACGCCGTATCGATCGTCGTTGATGACCAAACCGTCGTAGCCGATACCGCATTTTGGAACTGGGTTGCAACGTTCAACATACGAGACTCGAATGACAAAATCGTAGACAAGGATGAAAAAATTGGCATGTATCTGTTCGTTCACTTTGTGATGTGATGATACTTTTTGTGATTTGATATTAAAATGGTCCACTTGTATCGTGTACAACCAATCGGCCGCCGTTGCGAAACGACGCCACAACAAGATTATCAGAGACCGTGGCGAAATGGACTGTATCTTTCAAACAAAATATGGATTCCGCTTGGTATGATAGTTGAATACGAATCCGTATACGATTGTATGGAGTTGTGCGTGTTTGAGTTGGAAGATTCGGTCGATTTAGGAAAGCGACCGCACAACCGTGAGTATGGAATTCATCCGATGAATTTGGATGCTCAAAAAAAGAGAATCGACTCCACCGACGGTGAGGCTTACACACAAGAAGAATTCTTTGAAGAGTACGGTGGGTTGGAAGAGTGGGATCGGTCATTTCCACATGGAAAAGTACAGTTTGCATTTCATTCTTTGGACATGAAAGCATGGGGCCAAGAAGTATTCGTCGACAAAAGCGCAGTGGCAAAACTGAAGCTCTTGTGGTCGATCACCGTGTACACATTCGAGGCGGACGCACTCATATGGAATTTTATTGGCACGCAGCTGCCAAAGGTGTCACATTTGGAGTCGGATGTATATTTTGCAAACCAGAATCGAACACAAGTTTTGCGCGTTCACATGAATGATGACGTACTCGACAACGGTGAATCCTATTACTCTGGGAATGTTACGGTTCGACAATTCGTCGATTTGATGAAAGGGACGAAAAGCAATCACGTCACAACAGATCGTCGAGAAAACATTCAGCAATTGTTGCTACGCGAGAATGAGAACGTGATGGACGACGCGTCTCGTCGTTGGAAAAACATTGTATGGAAATTGTTTCGAGCCACGCGCATGAAGCGCATGAAGGCAGACATCGAGACATAGTGAGTGGCACTCGTAACGCGTGCCGCGCGGGTCGTTGACATATTGCAGGAAGGGGTGGCCGTCCACAACGTCCCATCCAGCGGTGCTGCGTCGGGCCAGCAGCGTATCGACGCCCGCACTGACCAGCTGCTGCACTGGCGTCGCTCGCATCGCCGCCTCTCGCGTCTGGAATCTGCCGACAACATTCCCCTCGTACCTCGCGATCAGATCGTCGCGTCCGAACCGGTGGGCGGCATACAGCCCGAGTTGCTCGATTCCTAGCTCGGCCAGCAAAGCGGAGTCGCACACCACCAGCCATGGCACCCATTGGCGTGCGGGTCGCCTCACGTACACGTACGTCACATACCCGCACCGCGCATGCGGGTAGCTCTCGCGGTGTCCCATTCGCAGGCGCGCAGCTCGGTCGTGCTCTGCAACGTAATCTGACAAAAAAAAATCAATAAATGCTCCTCCTTCTCCTGCAGTACCTGCAATTGTACATCGGTGCATTTGGGCCGCCTGTGCGAGTGCCGAGTGCAGCTATGACGAGGAAGGACGGGAGTGTGGCAGGGCGGATTGTCCCAACCAAGAACCTTTCATTTCTGGTGTGTCATGATTCGGATACGAATCTGGTGCATCATTTCTGGCACTCGAACTTTACGATTTGCAGATGCGCATGGGCGCCCCGCACGCCGTCCGTCTCGAAGCCACTCCTTTTCAAGCAGCTGAGGCGGTGGTACGAAGACGTCGCGGGAAACCTGAGCACGCCCCTCCAGATCGGCGTGTCGGATGGAGAAGATCTGTTGGCGTGGCACGGCGATGATTTCAACGGGTTTTAGTTGAATGTGAAGCGCTCTGACTTGGCAGCCTGCATCATCACGCCGTCACTCTCATCGAGCATTGCGCGCAGGAGCAGGAAAAGCGGCCTCATTCTTAGCAGCAACCATTTTTTTTCAAGCCTGACTTTGTCTCTTCGGCAGGTATCGTGGCAGACAAACCAGCAGAGTAACGCAAAGGACGGTGAGAGCCATCAGAGAAATATTGGCAGTGCATCTCGGTGTAGACGTGGGTGCAAACATGCTCACGAATGTTTGAACCGTCTCTTTTTGAATCCCATATTTCTCTTGGACTTGGATGCCTGCAAAGCCCATTCGTTGTACTGCTTCTATGTTTTCAGGTCGGTCGTCCAGAAGGACAATGTTGCGCGGGTGCACGCGTGTCTCCTGCTGTATGGCCTGCATGTTGATGACCTTGGATGTTGGTGGGGACGGGTGGACGAGGCAATGATGCTTATCCTGCGATGCGAATTGCAGGCTGAGCCAATCCGGCTCCTCGCAATACCTGGGCGGTCTGGCGGTGTTGATGTAGACGCCAATAGTTTCTTTTTTTACGAAGCGTTGCAAGGCGCGCAATGCAGACGGATCTGCCGTATCTAGTGTACCATCAATGTCCAACACCAAGACACCGCGCATTTGTAAAAGAACAAGAAAAGAGTCCTCACAATTCTTTTTGAGCTACTGTGAAATGGCGCTTGTGCTTGAGAACCAGATCTCGCGCTGCGCACGGATTGCAGACTTCATCCGCGACGGGGCAGCCCGCCTGATCCAGAAGGCCTTTTACAGGCCACTCGGGCCGTGGGTGCGATGGGTGATCTCTCAGATGCAGTCTGGCACACCGACATGGGAGCGTGACTGGCAAGCCGAGCTGAGAGCGGGACCGACACGCCCCGGGTCGTAGAGGAGGGCGGACTCGACCGCGTCACGCGTGGCTTGAGAACGGTGGCAGCCTGGACGTCTGCCACGCCGACGCGGTGACGGCGATTATCTTCATCGCGTCCTTTGCGCATCGCGATTAGTGAGGTCTCTTCGCACTGCATCAGAAATTTGGTGAATACTCTCGCCACTCAAATTGTGGTAATGTGTCGCCGCGATGCAGCACGGAGATCTTAGTTCCGTCAATGAGCTTTTTTTATTACTCTGGGATTGGAAGCTCCACCACATTCCGGCACGCTTCCAGCTCGTAGATGCAGAACAGGTCCAGCGTGCAGTACAGGAGATGATTCTCGTAGTGGAGGACGTCTCTTGCCGAATGGGGCAGGACGACCTTCTTGACCACCGCTTCCGAATCGATGTCGAAGAAGACCACTTTTTGGTGCGTCGTATTCTCTAGGATGTTGATGAGTACGACGCTGTCATTCACTGGATTCGGAAAGTCGCCCGACGCTTCTGGGTAGTGTGTGCTCTCCGTCAGCGCCATTTTGGCGAGGTCGATCCTGTCCTTTCGGAGTTCAAACCTCGGATACGTGTACTCGTCGCGTTTGGATTGGAGAAGGGCGGACAGGTCCTTCACGTGGCACACGCGTACACTTCGAGCGTCGAATTCACCTTGTCGACACAAGGTGCAGCACGTCGCGCCGGTGTCCACAACGTACGACCTTTTCGTCGTGGTGTTGTAAATGAGCCACTCAAAGTTTGCGTCTTCGCGAAGCGGCATCGGCAGCTCGTTGCTCAAGAAACGTCTCCAGTTGCCGACCCTGGTCGAAAGGATGGGAAACACGTAGAGGTCGGCGGTCCTAGCAGCGGAGTGGACGAGGACAGGATACGTGTCCAACGGCCAGGGGATGGATTCGCCATTGGCGACCAGCGGCGTCCGTCCGTACGGCCTGTATGCAAACTCGAGCCCGTCCATCGCGTGGACGGCGCTCGGCGTCTGTCGAAAGAGCCACTCTCCGCTCGCCAGCCTGCAGTCGACAATGTTCAGCCGAAACGGCTTCGAGAATTCCTCAACCGCCACAATGCCTTGCGCGCTCTCGCGCACTGCCGTGTTGGCTGTCCCCGTGTGCATGACGGATTCGAACCACATCCCCAGCCAGACGGCCTTTGCATACCGTCTCTGCATCATGTCAGTCAGCGTCACCCGGATGCGCGGCGCAGGAACCACCAGCTCTGAAACCGTCCGGCTCTGCAAGTGGACTGCTGTGATGTGTCCCTGCCCATCCAAGACGGCGGCCTGTGGGTTCTGGATGGCACCGTTTTGAAAAAAATACAGGCTCGGGAAACACCAGACCCACACTCGAAATGAGCCACATTTGTGAGAGCGCGTCATTTTTTTGCTCCGCAGCCGGGCGCACATGTCGGTCATAACTCATCTTTTTCCGCCGGGTCTTGAAGGCCTTTAATTTTTGTTTCCCAGTCGGCTTCAAGTTCTTGAAAACGTTTACGTTTCCCAAACATTTTGTTGACATACTCGGCAGTCACATAAGTGCGAGTAGCGTTGTCATCTACATAATATGCTAGAGTTTGACTCGTTGTAACATAGCCGACATATCTGCCAAGCGAGTGGTTGGTATAATCCGAGTGCAGCTTGGGCGGCTTCTCTGTAGCGTTTTTAAAACAGATATACTTGTTCGCCAAGGCGAGTCCAATGATCACATTCTTGAGTTTAGGAATCTGGCTTTCGTTGTACTCTGGAATGCGCACAATTGTTTCTTCGACATTTTTATATTTTTGGAATGTCTCCAAAATGACTTTGGGGTTCATGATATTTTTCATATTATCGTCGTCTGTTTCATTTCCAGGATTAGAAATTTCATTAAAGTCAAACAACTTCCATTTGCGTGTTAACTTAAAAAATGATTCCTTATTAGACGACTGAAGGCCACTTTCTATGAAAATGCCCTCTTTTTTGTCAGGCATCTCTTTAATGAGGTCAATAATGAGAGGAAGAATTATCTGAAGGGTTTTCTCGTCGTTCTCCTGTCTATCCCCTGCGTTGATCAGACATTGCACAACTTCGACTTTAGACCACTCCAGTTCTTCAAGTACTTTCTGCAAGATGTCTTTACGTTGTTCCCTTGATATTTTTTTTCCGGACCGTTTCAGAAGCTCTATATTTTTCAGAACAGAAGCTCTATATTTTGTGAGAAGCTGCGTAATGTCGCGTTCAATCATGTGAAGCAATTTAAGCGAATACTCGTCGTCTTGTATGCGCAACCTTACCCAATACTGCTCGTGGATATACGGAGCATACACACCACACGTGAGTAGTGCTTCGCCTTCGTTGATCATAGCAGCATCGGTCCAATCAATACAGTTGGTGGGGAGACAACAAGGATCCATCGTTTTATTCTTAACATTCCATCCATGTGAGGGAAGAAGAACATATGATTGAAGTCTTCGAAAGGGGAGCAGGTGCTTGTAATCTGTGGTTGCAGACCACAAGAAACGGACTGCCGTATCCAAAAGTGTGTAAAAATATGTACTATTTACAAGATTCACATCGTTCGCCTCGATTCGGATGCTTATTGTTTGATCTGATACAGTGCTAAAGCGATCTAGAATTGTCTGTATTGCAGTCGCAAATCTTTCTATGTTTTGGGTGTCTAGTATGTTGTTCATCGACGAGTCTTGTAGCAAGAAATAGAGCACCGACTTATCTATTCCTTGGTCGTCTCTCCAATTTTGCAATGTGTCATTGATGTCATCATCGATCTTGAGGCCGTTGGAAAATTGAAACGCTGTATCACTAAAGTTGATTTGGTTTCCAGCATTATAGTGTGTGTCTCTTTCTACTTTAGTAAGACGAATCGTTGGCGAATCCGTGTATGCAAGAACTATTGGGTTTGTGCAAATCTTTCCGATGTTTCCGATGTCCAATGTTTTCCCCTCCATAGTCGCGATGGCCTGCGCGTACTCCAGGAGGATACGACCACGCTCACTCGTTTGGGACAGCACGGTCTTCGGCATCTCATTATATATAGCCGTCACCGCATCTATAAAGCCCTGCAGTGCCATCTGTCTGTCAAAGTCATTTATCTGTTTGCACTTTTCTGTCAGTGATTTCAATTTGTGAATCTCGTTATGCATGATGCAGGTGACAAAGTTCTTGTGGTCCCAGGCCTTTGCGCAAGTATTGGACAGGATTGTAAACTTGGCCCCACCGTTTTCAAAGGCGCTTTGTATCCACTGTACGACGCCGAATACATCGAGCATGTTTTGGAATTCGGTGGCGTATCCTTTGCTGCTTTCGTACAAATACTGAATGTACGGCTTCATGAGCTCATCCGTATCGACAGAGGAGTAAAACTTTGCGTCCGCCCACATGTCCCCAAAGAGAGCCTTGCACAATGCGAAGAAGTATCTCATTTTGATTCCCTCCTGCCTGAGCTGCACCTCGACGTACCTCTTTGAATAAGGGAGTCCGTACCCGTCAAGCAACTTGATATTTTCTGTGTCTTTCAATGTTATGTTTCCGATGCAGGCTGCATATATGACGAGGCATGCATCTTCGTACTGTGGCGAGAGTATGCGGATCGCGTTGCCTTTTTTGTTCTTCAAGGACCCGACCTCTGTTAGTAGTGGATCTGTTTCTGGAATATTTTTTTCCGTTTTGTATATTTTGTATACAACCCCTTTGTGCGAAATACTTCCACGTTTCTTAATCGAGGTGTCGATTATGCTGTCGCTAGTTTGGAGTTGCGAATGCTTTATACAAGTCTCGAGGTCCTCTTTGTATTTATCGCTCGCATATGCAAACTGGTATACCAGTTTACCTTGTTCATGTTTCAATTGGTATAGAATGTCTTCAACAACTTCAGTGTTTTTAACATGCACCCTCAGAAATTTGCACTCGTAGAATGGAAATGCAGGCTTATAATGATCCAAAAACGTTTTCCGAACATATTTCCAAATAGCTCCGACAAGCGGAATGTCATCGAGGGTGGGTGGTATGCTGTCTCCTAATAATGCGTGGTAAGAAAGCATGTCAAACATGATCGTCAGATTTTGCTTGAGCTCGCCGCACATGGACCAGTCGCGCATGAGAGAGTGCAAAGCCGTCGTCGTATTCGATACTTTGTAGCTCCATGCCATCGATTTGATGTAGTTCTTCATCGCTTTCACGATAAAGGGTGCGATGCCGTTCATGATGTGGCCAAAGCCACTCAACGCCTGTTGTGCGGCCTCTCCCCCGACATTCGTTGCAGTACCGGCTTGTCCGACCAAGTTCATATTCGCCTTTAGGATTGCATTGTTCACTAGTCGCGAGCCACCGAGCAGGATAGTTGAGAATGATTGTATTGCTGTTTCGCAAATCCTACTCAGAAGTTCTTCGTCGGACAAGACAGATTTGACCGAGTGTGACATCACCATCATGGCAAACGTTTGACTATTCTCGTCAGCTTCATTCCTAGCGATTTGTTTGTATGCATCCCGATGGATCTCTTCGTCTCCGTGAACTAACCAGCCGTTGATGTGAAAGATTGCCTCGTTTGTGAGCTTGCAACACGCGTCTCTGGTAAAGTTAAGTATTCTAATGCATTCTATCACGATTTCCAATGTAGTTTTGCCTTCTTCATAATAAGGTGCGAACATATCCTCGAGCCATTTCTTGAGTTCATCTTTGGTATGATACACAAGCAGCCCAGCCACCGCTGCACCTATACCTAGAGCTATACCTTTCATTTTATCAGCATCTGCGGGTTCAGCATCGGTTGCCACCTTGGAACGAAAATAAGGAACTACGGAGGTAGCTATTGCAGAAATAGTCTCCGGCCGCCAATACATTCCTGCCGCCGTAGCAATCGCAAAAGCTGCAACAGCAGCAGTTTTTTTGCCTAAGAATTTACGATACCATGCCATAGTCTCTGCCTCTGAGTTGAATTGCTCACAGTTATTCCCTCTTCTCTCGTTGCATTCTTGAATGTAAATTCGTCGCATCAGCGTTAGCATGTTTGTCTGAGATTGGGGTGAGATTTTCGTCATGTTCGACGACACGTCAACATGGATATTGTTGTAATCATCTACGTAGCAGCGTGCGCCTGGATTATTGAGGGGCTTGTCAGAAACAGAAAGCTCTAAGATGGGCTTGTCATCGTGTGTGAATACAATTTCTTTTTTATGCTGCACTTTCACTCCGTTGAAGACTTTGTAGTACAGACGCGGCTTCATTTCAAAGTACGTACCGTCCACCAAGAGTATATCATTCATCGAAAAGTCAATGTCCTCGTCTGCTAATTTAGATTCCAGTGTTGTCAATTCCGACACCGCAATGTCCTTCTCACTGCTGCTGCTTTGAATTACACGTTTTATCTCGTCAAGGTCTTGCCTTTGCACTATGTTCTTTGTCGTTTCATCGGTTCTTCGCATTACGAGTGGTGCAGCTGGCGTCAGCTGCTCAACACTACCATTTATGTACATGTACTTGCGCGTCGAAATCAGGATGTCACAAGGACTTGCCGCGTATTCTTGTGTAAATACGGTTTCGAATCCATTGACATTGACTGTGTGCGAGTCAGTCCCCAGAGTCGGTCGTTCTTGTTCGTGTTGGTTTATAAAGTCGTAAACCGTTGCTGGTGTGTCATAGTCCTGCGACAATTTCAAGAGAACCAGTGCCGTTTTTCCTGGAACGCTCATCTCTGAAGCAGAAACGCCCAAATCGTACTTTGAAGTGTAAATTATCGTCTGGACAATGTGATCAACTTTCCGTCTCATGTCGTCAACATTATCATTGAAGACACGGCTTAGTTTTGCCACAAATGTTTCGTAATCAATGAATTCTTCGGGCGAGACATGTACTAAGGAAAGATCGTGTTCGTGTTCAAAGTCATCCCAAAATCCGTGGGTCGATGTTTCTTTCGGCTGCTCAGGATCTGGAGCAGCATCAACTGTTTTGGAACAAAACGCCTGTATCTCAGGCAACATCGCTTTTATCTTGGTTGTAAAGTCGGTCGTCGCAGTCATAATCTGATCGACAGTCACCTCTGGATTGGTTTCAAGGAGTTTGAGAAACTTCTTTTTATTCTTTGCGTATTGTTTCCTGCACTGCTTCAAACTCAGTTTCTTTGCTTTTCGGACAGCATATGCCGTTTCCCAGTTGTTCTCGGTCCGTTTCTTGACCAGTGCATCGATCTGCTCCACGGTTGTCTGCATCTGTCTTCGGCAGTTCAAGACCCCCCTTTTTTGAAGTTCTTGCAAGACCTTTTGTGCATTCTCTTTGTGATCCGGGACCGACGGACGCCTCGCGTACTTTTCTTGTTTGCGTTTTTGCAAGAGCTCCTGGTACGGACAAGGTACATTGGAGAGGAATATATTGCCGCCTTTTTTATCCACTCGCTGCCATGCTTCAAGGCTTCCGACTTTGTATATACTAACCGGATCGTTGTTCTTTTTCGCACCAAGATCTTGTACTCTCACTCTTTTGACAACTTCTGGATTCTTTTCGTTGTACGAGTAGGTGTATTCGTTTCCCGTGTGTATGTACATTTGGGTAAGGCAAGGAAAAAAAAAGTTTTAGTTATCGCTATGATGATAGCGGTTTCTTTCAAGTTTAGGCAGCGTATGGTAGTATACCGTCCTGATAGCACCAGGATGGGAAGATCAATAATGGAATAAGAGACTATAATAATCGCTCTTTCTAAATGTGGAGGGCAGAATACACGATTCTATCGAGGAGCGCAAAATCACATCGACAAGGTCACATCGACAAGGTCACATCGACAAGGTCACATCGACAAGGTCAAAAGAGAGATTTCGTGGCTCATCCAGTTTGAAAAGTTTACAGATATAGATTCTGGAAGTTTGAATGCTGATTTGGTGAAAAGCCACCCTCTCCCAGCGTTTACACATAAGGGACAAATAAGGGACACAATGACCTCTCAGCAGCAATGTTCGCGCTTCCTATACGGCGCGCTTTGCGTGCCGCTTGCGGACACGGGTGAGGGCGGCGCGCTGGTCGAGGCGTAGGTGCGTATGTGGCGGATAGGTGCGTACTAGTCCTCGATGTACATTGAGAAGCGGCCCTCACCGAGAAGTGCCAAGTGGCCGTCCTCGGTACGGGTGTCCGCACTCAGGAAGACCTCGTGGTTGTTGAACTTGTACTTAATGGTGAAAGTCTCGTCTCCGTAGTATACGCAGTAGTCCTCGCCGCGCTCGGTCTTCTTCCCCACGGAGTACAGGATCTGAATGGCGGCTACGAATGCTTGCTGGATCTTGCCACAGGCAATGATGTGCGTAATCCCGATGGATACCGCCTGTGCAGAGCAACCGAGTACAGTTATAGGTCCACCGGTCTTCCACCGGTCTGGCTGCTATACGCGCACATGCGCACCTGGTCCAACTCCTCGTGGGCGTAGTTTCCGGTGAGGAAGTACTCGTCCCGAAGCAGGGGTTTCTGCACAATGAACTGCCAGCCCGACTCCAAGAAGTTGTTCAACACATCGATCACGTTGGAGTGGTTGTCCGTAAAGACTGCGCCGACGGACAACGATGGTCCGTCGATGGGCGAGTCGTCTTCGCCAGCATTCCCCGTCGAGCTGAGAGAGTAAATGCCGTCCTGGATGACCTTGTTGAACGAGTTGTACTTGTACTCGTCCTCCTCCTCCTCCTCCTCCTCCTCCTCGCTCTCCTCACCCCCCGCAATGAGTCGCTTGACTTTATCGGGGAGGCGAGTCAGGTCTACTTCCTGCCAGTAGGAGGGAACAGCGCCGCAGTCGAAACGGAGGACGCCGCCCGGCGTCACATACGCGGTCGCCTTGTTGCCCGCATCGTCCACGCGCCCGCGGAGGATGCTCTCGTGAAGGTGGACCACGTCGTCGGTCACTGTGTCGCAGATGGTGGCAGTGTCGCGCGCTGCTGGGTTTGTGTTAAGTGGAGCGTGCGAACGCGTGGAGAAGGGAAGGGGAGAGGAGAAGCCACAAGTGCACATCTGCATGTGTACCGCACAGCTTGACGCACAGTGTGCCACACACAAAGAAAGGCGACGGCGCGGGTCGCGGGACGCTGCGAGCGCGTGGCGCACTCGAGATGGACTCGAGATGGAAAGATTCACACTTTCGCATTCACACGAAAAAAAGAAGGGCAAGGACCGTCGGAGGTCCTGCCTCACTTGTATGGGACTAGCGATGCTCGACAGCGTGTTCGTGGCATCCACGGCTACGGAAGCTACGGCGTCAGCAGCTGCAGCTACGGTAGCAGCGCGCTTGTCCATCGCGATCCGTGCCGACCCCCTCTCGCGACTCTCGCGACTCACGGGATGGGGCGGTCGCGTCTTCGCCCCAGTATCCGAGTCCACCGAGTCCTAGTCGGAGGAGGGTCGCGCACCGGCTCGAGCGATGGAGCGGTAGCTGTTCGCGGAGATGATGCAGTAGAGCTTCCCGTCGACGCAGTCGAGTGCGCCACCCGCCTTCTCCAGCTCGCGGCGAAGCTCCTCCGCCTCTCGGCCGAGGTGGCGCGCGACGGAGGAGAGGAGGGGGCACATGAACAGCTCGAGCTCGCCCGGCGTCTCCTTGAAGAGTGGGAAGGAGCTGCTGGTCGAGTCCCTCTTGAAATGCAGGGCGAGGCCTTCGCATACACCGCCGAAGCGAAGCTGCAGGTCGTTCTCGACGTAGGTGGCCATCTCATCGATGGTCCAGCCCTCATACACGAGCGAGGAGGGCACGAAGATCATCTCCTTCCCCTCGTCGCCCTCGTCGGCGGGCGTCAGGTCGAGGTACGCGCCGCTCTGCTTGTGGCGAACGACGCAGTGGATCGGGGCGACGAACGGCAGGTCGACAACAGCTGGCAGCTGGTCATCGCTCCACATGACCCAGAGCTTCAAGCCGATCACGGGCTCGTAGTCCGCATTCTCTCTTGCGAAGCGCGCCGCGTTGAGAACACACTGCCCGCGCTTGGCGCCTGGAAAGCGTAGGCGGCTTGACGGCTTGACGACTTGCGGCGCCGGGTCAGACTTGGCGCGCAGCTTCACGATGAAGCGCTTCGCGGTCGCGTACTCCTCCCTCCGAACGAGCCTCTCCATCGCGCCTGTGGGGCAACGATGATGGCTGTGCTGGAGGCGGTGCGGACGGCGCGGGTGGCGCGGGGCGGACTCTGGAACAATGTGCGCCACAAGGCACTGCGGCACGTAGCTGCTGCGCGATGACCGCTTCCGAGCGCGCGGAAGCGCCGGGCGTTGGCGGCGGAAGCGCGGAAGCGCGGAAGCGCGGAAGCGCGGAAGCGCCGGACGGAAGCCTCGCGGGTGGAAGCGCACCGGGCAGGGTGACGAGGACAAAGAAGCTGCGACCGACGCTTCACTCTTCACACCATACATATTTCACGGCATACTCGGCGATCCTTTCGCAGCGTCCGTGCATGTTTCCAGATTCTTTTTTTTTTTCTCCTCGCTCATTCACGACTCTCCCACGGCTTGCCGTGCCCGCGCCCGCGTTTGCGCCCGCGTTTGCGCCCGCGCCCGCGTTTGCGCCCGCGCCCGCGCCCGCGCCCGCACCCGCGCCCGCGCCCGCACCCGCGCCCGCACC
>OJEA01000105.1_pt1 | contig 13996 bp, 14 predicted proteins | sample 1593051 | NCBI WGS metagenome assembly OJEA01 (sample SAMN05416699, study PRJEB24817) | seawater metagenome | isolation source: Sea water | place: Canada:Atlantic | collected 2013-07 | reverse complement strand
CCAAACCGAGGCGAGGTCCCGCGAAGCCACTGATTTGCGTGCCGCAGTGGAAGACATCGAAGCGGTGTCCCCCATTGCGGGGGAGGATGTGACACTTTCGGAAACCATTTCTCGTTTAACCAACTCGGAAGAACTTCGCCAGGCGGCGCTGATGGCCTCCCAGGCGCTCTCAGCGGATGATTCCGGCTACGACACCAAAGATGCACTTTCGCTCGTGGACCAGGCTCTGAAATCCTGGGAGCGCGTGGTGGGTTTTGACCCTGGTGCCGAATCGCTGCGGTCTGCGCTGGCCGAGGCGTCTTATCAACTCTCGGAAGCATCGTTGGGAATTTCGAGCTATCTCTCTTCTCTCGAAGGCGAGGGGGAGATGTCGCTCGAGCACACCCACGAGCGTCTTGCTGCGATTACGGCGCTGACGCGCCGATATGGTCCCACGCTCGAGGATGTTATCTCCCTCTGTGAAGGATCCAGTGCGCGTCTTTTGGAGCTCGATACCGACACGGAACGCCTTGACACTCTCGATGCGGAACTAACCCATGCCCGTGACGAGGCCTGGGAGGCTGCTTCGCTCGTTAGTAGCCGGAGAGAAAGTGCTGCGACAACACTGGCGGAGGCAGTCACCAAAGAATTAGCCGCCTTGGCAATGCCCAACGCCTCACTTCACGTCACAGTAACCAGAGAAGAAACGTTGTCCGCCCACGGAGCCAACCAGGTGTCCTTGCTCTTGGCTGCCCATCCGGGCGCAGAACCACTGCCCTTGGGCAAAGGGGCGTCAGGAGGTGAGCTTTCCCGGGTGATGCTGGCGTTGGAGGTGGTTATCGCAGCGACCGACCCCGTGCCGACTTTTGTTTTTGACGAAGTAGATGCGGGTGTTGGCGGGGCTAGCGCGCTGGAAATTGGCCGACGCCTGGATGCTCTGGCTCAAACCTCGCAGGTCATTGTCGTTACCCACCTCGCTCAGGTCGCAGCTTTTGCCAATAATCACCTTCATGTGGTCAAAGACACCGACGGCCAGGTCACCACATCGAGCGTGACGCGGCTCGAGGGCGAGGAACGTGTGCGGGAATTAGCGCGGATGCTGGGGGGCATGGAAGACTCCCACAGCGCCCTGACCCACGCAAAAGAGCTCTTGGAGCAAACTCACTCGGTGAGTCGTCGCTAGTGGGAGGGTTTAGCCGGTACCGTTGAATTTCGTGAAGGCGTCTGAAAAAAAATCTCCGTCCGGTATCACCAAACACATCGTTGTGACCGGTGGGGTAGTGTCCTCACTCGGTAAAGGTCTCACTGCGGCATCGCTGGGTAATCTCTTGTCCGGCCGCGGTTTACACGTGGTGATGCAGAAGCTCGATCCCTACCTCAATGTGGATCCCGGCACCATGAACCCTTTCCAGCACGGAGAAGTGTTTGTCACCGATGACGGCGCGGAGACAGATTTGGACATCGGTCACTACGAGCGTTTTCTTGATATCAACCTGTCCCAGGCCGCCAATGTTACGACCGGTCAGATTTATCAGGAAGTGATCGGCCGCGAACGCCGGGGAGAATATTTGGGCGACACCGTTCAAGTTATTCCCCACATCACGGACGAAATAAAACGACGAATGCGTCTTCAAGCCCATCAAGAGCCCCGACCCGATGTCATCATTACCGAAATTGGCGGCACCGTGGGCGACATTGAGAGCCAACCTTTTATTGAGGCTGCCCGCCAACTCCGACATGAATTAGGGCGAGACAACGTCTTCTTTGTTCATGTGTCTCTGGTGCCGTTCATGGGAGCGTCCTCGGAACAAAAAACTAAACCCACTCAGCACTCGGTAGCGATGCTGCGCTCGATCGGAATTCAACCTGACGCCTTGGTCCTGCGCAGTGACCGTCCGGTGGAAAGCGCAAACCGTCGAAAAATTGCGTTGATGTGTGACGTGGACGAGGCGGCCATCGTGAACGCCGTGGATGTTTCGAGCATTTATGACCTTCCCTCCCTGCTCCACAGCCAAGACCTCGATGATTACATCATCGACGCCCTGGACCTGGACGCGGGGGAGATGGTGTGGGATGGCTGGAAGGATCTTCTGGATGCCGTCCATCGCCCCCGTCACACCGTGACGATTGGTGTGGTGGGCAAGTACATTGATCTTCCCGATGCCTACCTCTCGGTCATCGAAGCGATCCGCTCGGGTGGTTTTGCGCACCAGACCAAAGTTGAACTGAAGTGGATTGCCAGCGATGACTGTGTCACCCCCGAAGGTGCTGAAAAAGCACTCGACGGCGTTGATGGTGTGTGTGTGCCCGGGGGTTTTGGAATTCGAGGTATCGAAGGCAAAGTGGGTGCACTCACGTATTGTCGAGAAAACAACATCCCCACTTTGGGCTTGTGTCTGGGTTTGCAGTGCATGGTGATTGAATATGCCAGAAATGTGGCAGGCCTGGAGGGGGCATCCAGTAGCGAGTTTGATCCCGACGCTCCCTTCCCCGTCATCGCGACTATGGCCCAGCAGGTCGATATTGTCTCCGGCAACGGGGATATGGGGGGCACCATGCGCCTGGGCCTCTATGAGGCACAGCTTGCCCCCGGCTCTGTCGTAGCGGAGCTCTATGGCAGTGACGCGATTCATGAGCGCCATCGTCACCGCTATGAGGTCAACAATGCTTTCCGCGAGAAAATCGGAAAGGCCGGCCTGGTGTTTTCTGGCACGTCTCCTGATGATTCCCTGGTTGAATTCGTTGAACTTCCCCGCAGCGTCCACCCGTTCTATGTCTCCACTCAGGCCCATCCCGAGCTTCGTTCCCGGCCCAACCGCGCCCACCCGCTCTTTTCTGGTTTGGTGGAAGCGGCATTGGAGAGGCAGGATTCCTCTGCACTGTTTGCTGTCGCTGGTTCGGAAGGCTAATGCCTCAAGGATTCTCCCTGGGGGATGAAACGCAGTCCCTGGAGATCGTGGAATCCAAGACCGTGTATCGAGGCGCCATCTGGGATGTGCGCAGAGAAACCTTTGATTATCGGGGTGAGAAACTCACCAGGGATTTTGTGGACCATCCCGGCGCGGTATCCATTGTGGCGCTAAATGACAACGCCGAAATTATGATGATCCGGCAGTATCGCCACGCCATTCGTGCACTCGATTGGGAAATTCCGGCCGGGTTGCTCGACATCCCTGGGGAGGATCCGCTGGTGTGTGCGCAGCGGGAATTGGTCGAGGAAGCCGATTTGGAAGCGGATACGTGGCAACACCTCACCCGGCTGAACACCACGCCGGGCGGGTCAAATGAGAGCACTCATATTTTTCTCGCCACCGGGCTCCATGAGCGTGAGCACGACTACGTTCGCACCGGAGAAGAGGCGGACCTCGAAAAACGTTGGGTGCCGCTATCAGACGTGGTCGCGGAGATCCTGTCGGGAGAGATGACCAACCAAATTTCCGTCACTGCGGTGTTGGCAGTGTATGCAAGTAGACACTGAGCCAGAGCGGCCCCCTACCGCCCTGGAGCGGGAGCTAAAACGATACCTGCGAACGGTGGCGTTGGAGCGAGGACGCTCGAAACACACTGTGTCGGCGTATCGCAGTGATCTCACCCGTTATCTGGAGTATCTCGAAGTTGCAGGGGTTCACGATGCCCCCAGTGTCACTCCTGAGCTGGTCACCAGCTATGTCAACTCTCTCCCAGGTGCCGCGTCAACGATTACCAGGAAACTCTCCAGCATCAAGAATTTTCACCGATTCCTTGTCGAGGAATCAGTGAGTGTGGGTGACCCCAGCTCCGCGATTCGTGGTCCTGCGCGAGTTGCCCGATTGCCGAAAGCACTGACTATCGAGCAGGTGCAAGCGCTCCTGGACTCTGTGGTGGGGGAGGAACCCGTTGCGCTCCGAGATAGGGCACTGCTGGAGTTCCTCTACGCCACAGGGGCGCGGATATCGGAAGCGCTGGGGTTGAGCGTGGACGACGTCTATGACGACCAGGGTCGAGTTGCCGAGGTGATTCGGGTCACGGGAAAAGGGGCAAAACAAAGATTTGTGCCGGTGGGCTCCTACGCGCGGGCCGCCGTGGAGAGCTATCTCACCCGAGCGCGCCCAGCGCTGGTAAAAAAACAGAAAAAGTCTTCCTCAGCGCTGTTCCTTGGAGCGCGAGGTGGCGCTCTGACCAGGCAAAATTCGTGGCTTATCCTCCAATCTGCCGCCAGGCGGGCAGAACTGGGAAATCTGGTTTCTCCCCATACTCTGCGACACTCGTTTGCCACGCATGTGCTCGCCGGGGGCGGAGATATCCGGGTGGTGCAGGAGCTGTTGGGGCACGCCTCCGTTTCCACTACTCAGATCTATACAAAAGTGACGATTGACACTCTTCGGGAGGTTTATCGCCAGGCTCATCCGCGTGCGCGGTGAGCCTGGGAGCTAGACTGGGGCTATGGCAGGCGGAGTGAAAGAAGTGGGTCCTACGGGACGCCCGATACGGGATTTTCGTGAGCCCCCACCGCTCAAGAATCACGGTCCTGCGCGGGTTATCGCCCTCTGTAATCAAAAGGGTGGCGTGGGGAAAACCACGACCGCGATAAGCCTCGGCGGTGCACTAGCGGAATACGGCAGATCCGTGCTGGTGATTGATTTCGACCCCCAAGGGGCGCTGTCGGCCGGAATTGGTGCCAACGCCCACGACACCATCACTATTTATGACCTTTTGATCGGCCGAGAAAAAGATGTCCGCAAGGCGATTCAGTCGACAAAAACACCGGGAATTCACGTGATTCCCGCCAACATTGACCTTGCCGCCGCGGAAGTTCACCTGGTCAGCGAAGTCGCCCGGGAACAGATACTTTCGAGGGTGTTGAAGCCGATCATGGATGACTATGACGTGATCCTGATTGATTGCCAACCCTCGTTGGGACTGTTGACGGTGAACGCTCTGACCGCTGCGCACGGGGTCCTCATTCCTCTGGAAACGGAGTACTTTGCTCTTCGCGGCGTCGCCTTATTGATCGACACGATTGACAAGGTGCGCGAGCGCCTCAATTCCGCCATTCAAATTGATGGAATCGTGGCGACAATGTTTGATTCCAGGACCCTCCACGCTAAAGAGGTCATGGAGCGGGTAGTGGAAACCTTTGGAGATACCGTCCTGGATACCGTTATCGGGCGAACCGTGAAATTCCCCGACGCTTCCGTTGCTGGGGTTCCCATCACTGAATTTGCCCCGAGCCACGCCAGCGCACTGACTTATCGCGCGTTGGCGAGAGAGCTTGTTGCTCGTGGTGCAATCGCCTAGCGGGCTACACCCCACAGACACCGAACAATCGCTAGAGCGTGAATTTCGGGTCAGTCTGTCGAACTTCGATGGGCCCTTTGACCTCCTGCTTTCTTTGATCGGAAAGCGGGAACTCGACATCACCGATGTTGCCCTGAGTGTGGTTACTGATGAATTTCTGGGTTACCTCGCCTCTCTTGACGGCCCCGAAGAACTCGATGCCGCAAGCGAATTTCTGGTGGTAGCAGCGACCCTACTGGACATGAAAATCGTCGGCCTCTTACCCCAGGGTGAATTTGTTGACGCCGAAGATGTTGCCCTCCTGGAGGCGCGAGATCTTCTTTTCGCCCGGCTTTTGCAATATCGGGCCTTCAAAGAGGTATCGGGGTGGCTGGGAGAGAAACTTGAGCTCGAGGCCCTCCGGCATCCACGAGCGGTGCCGTTGGAAAAAAAGTATCTCACCAGCATTCCCGAGCTTCGGTGGACTCTCAGCGCTGAAGATTTTGCTGCTCTCGCACTTCTTGCCCTTGCGCCCAAGGAAATACCTTTGGTGGGGCTCGACCACCTCCATGCCCCGCTGGTCAGCATTCGGGAACAGGCCGCGCACGTGATTGCCCTTCTGAAAACTGGCGGGCCCGTCAGTTTCCGCTCCCTCATCGCCGGTGTCACTGAGCGAGGAGTTGTCGTGGCCAGATTTCTCGCCATTTTGGAGCTCTATCGTCAATCAGCTTTGACCTTTGAGCAACTGGAGCCTTTGGGGGAGCTGACCCTTCAGTGGGCGGCTGGCGATTTTGGTGATGAACAACTGGCACATCTGGGCGATGAATGGGGCGGCGAGGAACAGAATGACTGACACTCAAAAAGTGAGCATCGAGACGGTTGCGAGGAATATCGAAGCCGTCATGATGGTGATGGACGAACCGATGAGTGTGGTGGCACTCGCTGGGGCGCTAGAGGTGCCGGTGGGTTCCGTGAACGCTGCCTTGGAGAGCTTGGTGGCCGACTACGACGGTCAATCTGGGGGTGTCGAGCGCGGGTTTGAGCTGCGCGAGGTGGGCGGCGGCTGGCGTTTTTACGTTCGAGCCACCTACGACGAAGTCGTCACTCGCGCGGTATCCTCCCAGGCACCGGCGAAACTCTCGCAGGCGGCGCTGGAAACCCTCGCGGTGATTGCCTATAAGCAGCCGGTCACCAGAGGACACGTATCCTCAATCCGCGCGGTGAATGTCGACTCCGTGATCCGCACCCTCCTCTCGCGCGGGTTGATTCGAGAATCGCACACCGATCCGGAAACGCAGGCAATTTTCTATGTCACCACCGACGGTCTGCTCGCCGAGCTGGGGCTAGATTCGCTGGAGCAATTGCCTCCGCTGTCGCCGCTTCTTGATGATGGGTCGGAGGGTTTTGACGATGTTGACTGAGCCTAATCCAGAAGGTGATCGCCTGCAGAAAGTATTGTCCCAGGCGGGGGTGGCCTCGAGGCGTCACGCAGAAATTATGATGTCCAAAGGGCGTGTCAGTGTCAACGGTGAAGTCATCACCGAGATGGGTCACCGCGTGCATCCCGAATCAGACATCGTGGCGGTGGATGGAACCGTTATTTCCCTGCAGACCGAAGCGCTGTATGTGATGCTTCACAAACCACGTGGCGTGGTGAGCACGATGTCCGATGAACAATCGCGCCCGGATCTCTCTCGATATGAGAAGGAAATCGGTGAGCGGGTCTTCAATGTCGGGCGCCTTGATGCGGACACCACAGGGTTGTTGCTGATGACCAACGATGGCGAAGTTGCCAACCGCGTCTCGCACCCCTCTTTTCAGGTCGACAAGGTCTACACCGCTGTGGTGAAAGGCGAGATGGAACAGCCTGCGGTGGCAAAACTGTTGGCCGGGGTGGAACTAGAAGATGGGGTTCAGAAAGCGGACAAGGCAAAACTTTTGGATACCTCCCGTGGCGGCCAGAGTTTGGTGGAAATAACGCTTCACTCGGGTAAAAACAGGATTGTGAGAAGGATGCTGGAATCAGTAGGACACCCCGTCGTGGAGCTCCACCGCCGACAATTCGGTCCTTTGCGCTTGGGGGGACTCGCTGCGGGAAAGTGGCGGGAGCTGACTAGGGTGGAAACGCAGGAATTATTGACGCTCGCTTACCGCGATCAGGTGCCCCAGGAAAGAAAACGATGAACACCTCGACGAGCGAGCCTTTCGCCCTGGTTCATATTGTGGGATGCGGACTTCTCGGCACCAGTCTTGGCCTTGCCCTGACCCAGCGCGGTGTCACCGTCACGTTGGAGGATGCTTCCCCGGCCGCGCTGGGGCTAGCCCTGGATTATGACGCAGGAAGTTCCCGGACTGCAGATTCCCTGCCCCCGGAATTGGTCATTGTTGCCACACCCCCTGATGTTGTGGGCGATGTGGCGCGGCGCGCCCTTGAGGAATTTCCCGAGGCCCTCGTCATTGACGTGGCCAGCGTGAAGGAAGCAATCTATCGGGCGTTGCCGGGCGTGAGCGCAAGATTTGTGGGTACGCACCCTATGGCTGGTCGAGAACGAGGCGGGGCAGTATCTGCCCGCAGTGATTTGTTCACCGCCCGCCCGTGGGTAATCTGCGAGGGCGAAGACGTCGCTCGTCAGAAAATCCGAGCCTTTATTGTGAGCTTGGGTGCTATTGCCATTGATATGAGTGCTCGGGAGCATGACGAAGCCGTTGCCGTGGTGTCGCATGTGCCCCAGCTTGTTGCAAGTCTTACCGCGGCCCGCCTCGAAGGAGCAACCCCGGAGGCTCTATCGCTGGCGGGTGCGGGCGTGCGAGATGTCACCCGCATTGCCGCCAGTGACCCCGCTTTGTGGGTTCAGATTGTGGCGGCAAACAGCGAAGCGTTGGTGGGGCACCTCAAATCCCTGCACGGCGACCTCGAATCCGTTATTGCAGCGCTGGAAGATACCGCCGCCAAGGGTTCGAAGGCGATTGTGTCCCAAGCGTTTCACCGCGGTGTAACTGGGGTGTCGAGACTGCCGGGAAAGCACGGAGTGTCGAGTCAGCTGGCCACTTTGCTTGTCGTCATTGATGACCGCCCGGGAGAGCTTGCGCGTTTGCTGACCCAGTTGGGGGAGTGGGGGGTCAACCTCGAGGATTTGAGGCTTGAGCATTCACCCGGCGCTAATGTCGGTTTTGCGGAACTATCGCTGAGCCAGTCGGCGCTAGCCGACGTTGAATCACAACTGGTTGACAATGGATGGAAGATCGCGGGTGAGGGCGAATGAGCGCACTGGTTGTTGCTATCGATGGGCCTGCGGGAAGCGGGAAGTCGAGTGTGTCAAAAGACGCTGCGAGGCGCCTGGGCTTCAGCTATTACGACACCGGTGCCGCATATCGGGCACTCGCCTGGGCTGCCATGACCGCAGGCATTGACCTCACGAATCAGGATGCGGTCTTAGCTCTGCAAAAAGGAGCCGATTATCGGGCGTCGGAAGATCCCGATAGCCAGACGTTCCTCATCAATGGTGAAGATGTCACCCACGCCATTCGCGGAGGCGATGTCTCTGGCGCGGTTTCTGCGATCGCCCAGCACACGCTGGTCCGCGCAGGATTGGTGGAACACTTTAGAAAAGTCCTCGCCGACTGCGAGAACCCGGGCATCATCATGGAAGGCCGCGACATCACCACCGTGGTGGCACCGGAGGCCCCTGTCCGAGTCCTTCTCACCGCGGACGAAAGCGTTCGGATTGGGCGCCGCCAGGCAGAACTTGCGGGAACAACCGCGGCGCCGGTGGCGGAATCATTAAAAGCCAGGGACAAGAGCGATTCGAGTGTTGTTGATTTTATGAATGCCGCACCCGGCGTGACCCTTGTGGACTCAGGACCCCTCACATTTGAGCAAACTGTTGATGCCCTCTTGAGCATCATTGCCAATGTCAGGAGCGCTCAGTGAGCGAGAACAGCCCGCCCGAAGACGATTTCACCGACCCGCAGGAAGTCGACGCCGGTCTCATCGAGCGCCTCCAGTCACTCGATGACGAAGAAAGTGAGCGTCGCGCGCTAGCCCTTCGCCAGGGGCTCGATGACTACGAACTTGAAGAGGACGATGCTGATGTCATCGCCGGTCACCTCGAGAGTGAAACCGAGCTTGTTTACGGGAAAGCCCTCCCTGTTCTTGCCATCGTGGGCCGTCCCAATGTGGGGAAGTCCGCGCTGGTTAACAGAATTTTGGGACGTCGGGAAGCCGTGGTGCAGGACATGCCAGGCGTCACACGAGACCGGGTGTCCTACCGTTCGCTCTGGAACACGACAGCGTTCACGGTCGTGGACACGGGGGGCTGGGAACCCGACGCCAAAGGGATCGCCAAATCTGTCGCCATGCAGGCCGAGGTCGCTATTGATTTGGCTGATGCCATCTTGTTCGTGGTCGACGCCACAGTTGGTGGAACCGCCGCCGATGAACATGTCGTCAAGCTTTTGCGCCAATCCGCTAAGCCCGTGATATTGATTGCCAACAAAGTGGATGACGCCCGCCAGGATGCTGCCGCAAGTGTGCTCTGGAACCTGGGCCTCGGGGAGCCGTGGACAGTTTCTGCCCTCCATGGCCGGGGGGTGGCAGACCTTTTGGACCATGTCATTACGATTCTTCCCAAAGAGTCTGCGGTGGCCAAGGCAGAAATCGGCGGCCCGCGACGTGTGGCACTCTTGGGTCGTCCCAATGTGGGAAAGTCCAGTCTTTTGAACAAAGCCGCCGGCGAAGAACGCGTGGTTGTCAACGAGCTAGCGGGAACAACCAGGGACCCGGTCGATGAATTAGTCGATATTGCCGGGAAAACCTGGAGGTTCGTTGACACCGCGGGAATCCGACGCCGGGTTCACATGGCCCAGGGTGCTGACTTTTATGCCAGCCTGCGCACCACAGCAGCGTTGGAAAAAGCGGAAGTCGCCGTTGTTCTACTCGATGTCACGGAACCCATCAGCGATCAGGATATTCGCATCATCGACTTAGTCCTCGAATCTGGTCGGGCACTGGTGTTGGCGTTCAATAAGTGGGACCTTTTGGATGATGACCGTCGTCGCTATTTGGAGAAAGAGATTGAAAAGGATCTCGCCCACGTGGCGTGGGCGCCACGGGTGAATATTTCTGCAACCACTGGCCGCCACCTAGAGAAATTGGTGCCAGCCCTCGAGCTCGCTCTCGCGTCGTGGGACCAGCGCATCCCTACCGGCAAGTTCAACGCGTTCTTGGCGGAGCTCGTTGCCGCGCACCCTCACCCAGTCCGGGGCGGCAAACAACCGAGAATCCTCTTTGGCACACAGGCTTCGACGAGGCCGCCGACTTTTGTTCTCTTCACCAGCGGGTTCCTTGACCCGCAATACCGCCGTTTTATTCAGCGTCGCCTGAGAGAAATCTATGGATTCCTGGGAACACCGATTGTCACGAATATGAGGGTGCGGGAAAAGCGTGCCCGCAAGAAGTAAATCGTTATGACAAGACCGCCGCCTCTTCCCCCGCCCCATCTGAGGGATCCTGGTGATGCTTGGGTGGAGGGCCCTAACGGCAAGAAATACTGGGGCACTTTTGGAGCGGCCGGACTCTTGTTGCTACACCCACCGTTAGGTGTCCTTCTGCAGCTTCGAGCAGAATGGTCCCATCAGGGCGGGACGTGGGGGATTCCTGGGGGAGCGCTCAAAAAAGGTGAAGACGCCGTCACCGCGGCGATACGGGAATCCCAGGAAGAAGCAGGAATTCCCGATGACGCTGCTCGAGTGATTGACCACAGTGTCTATGACCTTGGGTTTTGGTCGTACACCACAGTGTTGGCAATCGCAGACGCCTACTTCGAGCCACAGATCACAGACCTGGAGAGCGCTGCTCTGGAGTGGGTTGCCCTGGATGATGTGCACCACCGCGACCTTCACCCTGCTTTTGCCCAGTCATGGCCTGACCTTCAATCACGGCTCCGCGAAGAGCACACCTAAGCCCAGGGCTTGGAGCAGAGTGTTCGCCGAGCCCGCTAGACTTTCGTAGTCGCGGCGGTACGTCGTCGCTTGCCACGGGCTGTGGCGCAGCTTGGTAGCGCACTTGACTGGGGGTCAAGGGGTCGCAGGTTCAAATCCTGTCAGCCCGACTGGGAAGTAGAGCACCTCGACCCGTGTGGGACTCCTTTTTGGGACTCCTTTTATTCGGAGTTGAGAAGCCGCCCGAGGGTCTCCATGGCGGCTTTTGCTCCATCATCAGACACGTGTCCGTAAATATCTACCGTGATGTTGATGCTTGAGTGCCCAAGTTGACGGCTGACGACGTGGATAGGGATTCCTGCCTCGAGCATTGTTGTTGCGGCTGAGTGTCGCAGTGTGTGAGGGCTAACCGAGGGGAGTCCGGCTTTTCTGCAGGCAATTTGAACCGAACGCTGCAGATTTCGCGGGTCCACCGGTTCGCCGGCCTTGGTGGCAAACACAAAGCCCTTCTGGATGTATTGGTTTCCAGCGTGAGCAATTTCCGTGTTCTGCGCTAGTTGGTGGGAGGAAAGAAGGTCGACAAGATGTTGCGGAAGATGGAGCTGCCTAATCGATGTTCTGGTCTTGGGGCTTGTGAGATACAAGCCTCGATCGCTACGCGCAAGGGTTCCTCTGACCCACAGAGTGCCTTTCTGCAGGTCGATATCTTCCCAGCGGAGGGCCAGAGCCTCACCTCTTCGCAATCCTGTCTCCGCGAGCAGCTTCACGGCCACGTAGTACCGGTTATCTCGGGCTGCATCGACCAGCGCGATGGTCTGCTCTCGTGTCAGGAACTTGGACTCGACCTTTTCTCTGGGAGGGGGCTTTACGTCGGCCATGGGGTTCTCGCCAATTTGCCGGTCGATGATGGCGTCGTTTAAGGCGACTTTCAAGGTTGCGTATATGTGCCTGATTGTCGAGCTCGAAAGCGATCCCTTTTTTAGGCCCGCAAAAAAGTTCTGAATGTGGCTGGGTAGGACTTTGCGAAGTTCCTTATGCGCGATTGGGCTGGCCAGGATGTGTTTGGCCATATAGCGGTATCCGTCTTTGGTTGTTTCCTTGCGGATGGAGTGTTCGAGCGGACCAGTTGACCACTCTTCGAGCCACGCACCGAGCGTCAGGCGGGCATCTGAGGCAGGTTTGCCCTGTTTGACACGCCTTTTAGCAACACGCATCTTCTCGAGGGCCTGGGCCGCTGTGGGCCCGTAGAACGAGCGTCTCTTGCTCGTGCCCTCGTCGTCGGTGAGTCGGGCGGTCACCCTGTAACGGTTTCTAGTGGGGTCGAAGTAGACAGAACCTTCCTCGTTGAGTCGACGCTTCATTGTTTCCGCTCCTTCATCAGGCGAGCGAGTGCCTCACTATTTTCTTGCTCTGATGCTCCGGCAGGAGGAATGAGTGACTGCGCACGGGCCTCTTTTACCCGAAGGGAGGCCGTCGCTCGGGAGCCGTAACCCATAGCATCCTGGACATTTTTGGTTCCTCTGGTTGGGGCTTGAAGATAAAGGTAGGCGACTTCTCCGAGTTCGTGGTCTCTACCGACGCTCGCTGCGTTTTTGGTCCACGTGCGAGAGTCACCACTAATTTTGGCCTCGTTGACCAGCAGGCCAAAGACTGGGGAATCGAGCCACTCCTCGTAGGCCTGGCGCCCGATGGCGTCGAGGTCAAGGGATGCCATCTTTGCCTGATCGATCACTCCCGACCATGTAATTGAGGTGCAATAAATCGAGTGCCTCTCGCCGATATTGCAGATGATGTCTGGGTCTCGCTCGGAGTAGCGGATAGTGAACCGCAGTTTGATCTTGTTCGCTCGCGCAATATTCTCCGGGCCAAGATCGGTGTCGGGAGTGGATCTAACTGATACCCATTGGGGGACAAGTCGGTCCTCGAACCATATTTGCGACTTCGAATGTTCGGTTAGCTTCCAGCTCATGACGGCCTCCAATGTGTAAAGAACTTTACATGCAAACTGTATCATAATCTGATACAGTAAGAGTATCACCTAGGTGAGTTACTAGATGCTTCACCCCCGTGCGGTAGGTGTGTGGAGGGCAGAAGAGCTCTCTCGAAACTGAAAGTAGCTGAAAGGAAAACACACGTGCCTGAATCTTCGACAACGACATCCCCGCGAGTGCTCCACTCCATTAGTGAGGCAAGTCATCGCCTCGGAGGCATCTCACGGAGCATGATCTACGTTCTGGCAAAACGTGGGGACCTCGAGATTGTCAAAATCGGCAGGAGATCTTTTGTTCCCGAGCGCTGCCTGCAGGCGTTTGTCTCACGGCTAAGTAGATGATGAGGATGGAAGATACCCGTCTACCTGAGTGCTTGTTGGACAGCGGCGCGTTCATTGGGCCCGTTGATCCCGGTTGGGGTCTGCCGCGCCGCGGCCTCATGTGGTCGAACATTGAGCGGTATGAAGGAGTCTTTGCGCCCGGAGAGCCACAAGAGCTCGACCTAACCTGCGATGTCCGAGCCTCGACTCTTGTCGGAACAGTGCGAGGTCAGAATGGTTGACACCAGATTGCCCGACCGGTGGCTTACCGATCCTCGGTACCTCTGCCTCTCCGACCCCGCCTGGCGCTGCTTCACAAATTCAATGATGTGGTGCAACACCCATCTCACGGACGGTCATGTTCCCACTCCAGCGCTGCGCGTGATTGGCTACGCCACGCCCGATGTTGTGGAAGAACTTGTCTCTGAGGGGCACTGGAAGCCTGTGGAAGGGGGCTATCAGTACGTCGGAGACTGGGAGGCCGATTTGGGCCAATCAACTGCGGAGTAC
>OJEA01000104.1_pt1 | contig 14287 bp, 17 predicted proteins | sample 1593051 | NCBI WGS metagenome assembly OJEA01 (sample SAMN05416699, study PRJEB24817) | seawater metagenome | isolation source: Sea water | place: Canada:Atlantic | collected 2013-07 | reverse complement strand
CGAGGAGAAGCCCGAGGAGAAGCCCGGCGAGAAGCCCGGCGAGAAGCCCGTTCCAAAGAAGAAGCGCAAAAAAAAAGAGGTCGACGCGTCGACGGAGATCTCGACGACAAGCACTGCGGCGAACACGGTGGCGAGCACGAACGGCGGGAAAAAGAGTCGCGTCGCCTCAAAGACCAGCACCCGCACCCCATCGAGCTATGTTCTCTTTTCAATGCAGCACAGGAAGCAGATCGTGGAGCAGAATTCGGCACTCACGCTCGGTGCGATTTCCAAGCTTTGTGGCGCCGAATGGAAGAAACTCAGCGACGTCGACAAGACGCCCTGGATCGATCAAGCATTGGAGCTGAAGAAGAAGCGGATGGAGCAAGTCATGGAGCTGCGTAAGAACGATCCGCCGAAGAAGAAGCGCTCGCCATCGAGCTACCTGCTCTTTGCCATGGAGTATCGCAAGCAGGTTCTTTCCGAATCGCCTGGTATGAAGATAGGCGAGGTTTCCAAGATATGTGGCGCCAGGTGGAAGGAGCTGCCGGATGCCGAAAAGGAGGCGTGGAAGAACAAGGCGGTCGACATCAAAACCGCGTAGCGAGAGGTCAGGCATTCTGGAGGTGATTCTGCGAAATGGCATAGAGTTCCTGGACAGCACGCTGCAAAACCGGTAGGAAGTAGGCGCGAAACACCTCTGCGTCGAAGTGGCCTCCATTTTTCAAGACAGTTTGTAGCTCTGCCAAGGTCCACCATTGAACCTGTTGCTTCTCGATGAAATCGTCGTTCACGACCACATTTCTGATTAGCCCTTCCTTGTCGCGACTAATGGTTAGAATATCAATGTTCAAAATGCTAACCTTGTCGCACGCGTTCCGCATCGCCGCCCTTGCGTTCATCCACCTCACGTAGAGGTCAATCGTTTCGGCAGCAATGTTTAGGAATTCGTGCACATGCGACTTGTTCTTCTCGTCCATGTACTCGATGACGAGGACCGTGTCCAGTACATCGGCTCGTTTGACCGTCTCGACCCGCGTCCCCTCATGGAGCTGGCCTTCCAGCGGAAGTGGAGTCGCAGACGCGTGCGCACCGAGCTGTTGGCTGATGCGCTGAAACAAGTGTACTTTGGTCTGCAGCTCGACTACGCTCCGTCGCCGCTCCGAAAACATCAAGGCACACCGCTCGTCGTACGGAACCTGCACCAGGTAGGTCACATGGTATCGTCGTTCGCAATCGTTGCCGTGGGCAATGCACAACACGATCCTTGCTATGTAGTTTCGCGAAAGCAGAAACTGCCTCACCGAGTCGACCGACGCGGCTTCCCCTCCGACGGGCACAACGCCGATGCTCTCCTCCGCAAACTCGCGAGCGGCTGTGGTTTCGATATCCTCGCCACTCTTGCGTCCGCCTTCAAACCCTGACCATTTCAATGAGCCCCGCCAGTGGTTTATGTACCGCTCTTTTCCCATCAGCATGCGTATGTTGCCGTTGTTGTCGACAGCGACGGGCAAGATGCCCGCCCCTATCATCTTGTCGTTGATTTCCGTAAAGTCAAATTCAGTTTCATGCAAAGGAATCATTCGACCCAGCTATTTCATCTACATGGCATATTTGGCGCATGCGTCCGCAGCTTTGAATTTTGCTGCTCGTCAGAAGAAAAGCATGAGACCTCGCATCGGAACGTTGCATGTGCTTCAGACGGCAGTGACGCTCCAGTTTGCCGCGGTCGTCGCGCTGTGTTTGGCGGGGGTCATTTCCACGAATGCGCCCGACGCGGGTGCTGCCTTTGGCGTGTTGAGCGTGTTCGAGATGAGTCGTCGAGTCGCATTCGTACACCTGCGACGATTCTACCTTCGTCGTTTTACGAAGCTGACGGCAGATGATATAAGCTTCATCGACGGTCCCCGCCATCTACACGAAGCCGAGGGCGGCGCGTCAGAGGGCGGCGCGAACGAGGGCGGCGCGAACGAGGGCGACGAGGCCGGGGACGGCGAGGCCGGCGACGGCGAGGCCGGCGACGCAGCGACCAATGCCGCCGCCACCGACAAAGACGCCATACCCCTGCGGGTCGGGGATGTGCTCTTTCGCAAAGGCGGGCATGTGCTGTCCATCTTCGTCCTCTTCTTCTTCCACCAGCTTTTCAAAGAGGCAGCACTCATCGTCGCGCTTAGCGGTGGATCCTTTCTGCTAGTCACCCTCCAGATCAGCGTGCTGCGCTCACAGCACCATTGGCGCATCTTCCGTTACTTGTTCGGCGCCAGCGACCGGGTTCGCGACGGACGCCTCGCCAAGCACAACGCGGCCTCGGCCAGCGTCGCCCTCACGTGTGGCGTGGTCAGCTCATACGCGATTGGCCAAGTACTCGATGTGCGCGAGTTGGATCTGGCGACCGAACTTGTCATTCTGCCGCTGACATTCGGCGACGCACTTGGCGAAATCATCGGCACGCCATTCGGCCGACACAAATTCAAAGTGTTTGGCCTCGGCGAAACGAACGAAAAGTCGGTGGAAGGGTGTGTCGCGGTGTTTGCCGGCTCGTTTGTGCCATGTATGGTCGCAGTGGGACTGGCCGACGTGCGCCCACAAACGTGGGCCCTGCCACTCCTGGTGTCCATCGCTACGACCGTAGTCGAAACCATCTCCTTTCGGTCCACCGACAACTTTACGATCCCGCTCGCCAACTCGCTCATTCTCCTCCTATGGACCCGCTTCTTTCACCTGCACTGATCGGTCAGGGATCCTCTTTTTTTATTGAGCACGTCTTTAACATGAAAGCGGCTGCAATCGCGGTTGCGATTGTCGTATTCGTCGTTCTTTTGAGCTGCTACACGCCGCGCAGCTTGTCCAACCTGTCCTGGCGGATGAAGCTTTGCAAGGCATACAAGATAGACGGCGAAACTGGCTTCCGAGTGATCAAGTACTTCCACGACAAGACGGACGGACATCGTCTGAAGCATGATATGCAGACAAAGACGCTACCGCGCATGGTGCACATAAAGAAGCCGCCAGAGTATTGTCAATTGTGGACGCGCGTGAAGCTACCGCGCACCAAGCTCGAGGGCAGCTCTTTCCTCCGGCTGGTCACCGTATTCCTGTCCAAGACGCGCCACATCCGCGAGATGAGGCAGGTAAGCACGAGTATCGTCGTGAGCACTCGGTACAAGTTGACCGAGAAGGAGCGATTCAAAGACGGGTGTTTCTTGCGGATGGCCTTCACCACTGTAAGGCCTGACTTGTCGCTCCAAGGCATCCTGGACGCGCACTCGAGTAGCATCCAGTCCATACGTGCCGCCCCCGCCCTCGTGGACAGCTTGGCCGACCGAGCGTACTACACATCGACGAACTATACGTTCAACAAGTGGATGTTGAATACGATTGAGTTGGCCGATGGTCGCAACATGAGGCTGCATCATGGCGGTGCACGGATCCGGCTAAAGGACCTGCTTGCCATCAAGTTCCCGCTCGATATCAAGTGCATCGCAGAGGGGGACGATGTGTGGACACTGCTCGTCAATCCATACTTTTATTCGATCGGCGCGACGTGAGGGGGCCGTCGACGTCCACCAAGACTTCTTGAGGGTGAGGAACTATGACGGTCACGTTGCGTCTGCCGACGAGCGCAGGATTCGATAGCGTTCCGACGAGAACTGCGTCCTCATTCTTTGACTGGGCAAACCTGACGTAGACGTGTCCATCTTCGGACCAGCATTCGTCGAGCGGCGTAAGCGGAACACGACCGTCTTGAATTATAATATAGGCTCGGGTCATGTGTCTCTTTGAAAAGAAACCCGCTGAAATTGATTCGAATTTTGTATGCCTTGCAACTCGCGACTCGAATGTTCTCTGCGAGTTTGCGAATCCGTTCCGAATTTTCAAGTCGGCCGCAACTTGGTTGCAAATTTTCCTGCGAATTTGCGACTCGGTTGCAAGTCGGTCGCAACTTGGTTACAAATTTTTCATGTGAGTTTGCGAGTTTGCAGGCTCGGCTGCACCACCCAGAAAAGGTGAGGTCGTTTGTTGCACCACTGACGGTTGCAAGCACAACATCAAGCAGTTCTTAGCACCGCGTTGCCCTAGCCTCTCCCCCAAGGCCGCCTCGCCCGCGTCGCCGATGTCGTTGCCGGCGATGTTCAGGTTGTTCAGCACCGCGTTGAACTTGAGGGCGTCGGCAAGGGCGGTGGCGCCGGTGGGGCCGATGTCGTTCGCGTGGAGATTCAGGTCGGTCAACACCGCGTTGACCTTGAGGGCCTCGCCCAGCGCCGTGGCGCCCGCGTCGCCGATCTCGTTGCACCACAGATCCAAATTGTTAAGCACCGCGTTGACCTTGAGCCCCTCTCCGAGGGCGGCGGCGCCCGCGTCGCCGATGTTTGGAGTTGCATGTCGCAGGGTGCGACTTTGAGCTCACGGATCGTCCCTAGGCCTCGAGCTACCATTCTGCGAGCTAACCGCGGCGACACTACGATTTGCATCGTCCGCTGCACTCGACGCTTGCAATATGCATCCTCGTCTTTGCGAAAAATATCCACTCGCGGAACCAGACGGCAACACCGATGCACATGATGCAAACGAGACAGAGGACGGTAACGAGCACCCAGATCCAGATTTGAGGCGCGTCCTCTTCCTTTGGATCCTTTGGATGGCAGGAGGCGTCGCAGTCCGCTCGTTGAATGAACTCTCCGCTCCCGAGCGTGCATGTATTGTCGACGCACGCCCACCGTTGGGTCGTCGTCCGTTGCCACTCGAACATGGATAGAACACCATCACCAAAGTGGTCGGGGTATATTTCGGATATGTGATCCGAAGAAAGCGTCACCGACGCGACATGGGCCGACGCGCGAATGTCGGCCAGGAGAACAATCTCCATCGAGGCGGACTTGTTTTGGAAAAAGGTTTCGAACAGGCTGATGAGCATGAAGCTGATGGTCGTCTGGTCCGTCATGGAGCGCGACGCCGAGTTGTTGGAGTGGACGAATCCCAGACCGGGCACGATCAGATCAAACGGTTCATTGGCGAGCAGCAGCGTTGTGCCATGCTCGTCCCGTATTGGATGGAAGCCGTGTGGAGGGGGTGTTGCGGCGACTGGCCATGCAGCGATGGACTCCGTCTGCGGCATCTGGAAGTGTAGAAACACTGTCACTCCCCGGACTCCCTGCACGTCGTCGCGTGTGATTGTAAGGCGTTTGAAATCCGATGCCAGTGTCACGAACTTTGCCAAGCTGTGGCCAACGCACATCAAAAAGAAACAAGTCCTCATTTCTCTTTAGCTGCACATTTTCTTGGCATCGTCGTCGAGACTCGTGGGACTTTCGGTGCACACGAATTCCTCTTGATCATCGACTCGACCTTGAAGTCTACGGGTTGATATACTTGCCCACTGCGCGCGGCGTGTAGAATTTGAAGAGGTGCTCTCCTAGCGTCGGCAAAGACGAACAAGTCAATCTGTTTTCTTTTGGTGTCGTCGGCTCAAGCTGAAATGGAGTCGGGCGGCGGCCGTGGCCGCAATTTCTGCGAGTCATCAGCACTGAGTCATCAGCACTGAGTCATCAGCACTGAGTCATCAGCACTGACGATTGCTCGGAAGCATGTGCAGTATACCGCTCTTGATGTATATCATGATGTCGTCTTGTGTCAGCTGGTCCACGGGATCTTGCAGAGATGCGATGCACATGTCCACGCTGCGCGACTGCTTTGCAACGAACGCGTCGCTGCTCGAAATGTGCTGAAACAGTCGAACCACGGTTTCCGTGAAGGAGACGCCGCAGCCGTCGTCGGTGCACAGCGGATTCTTGATTGACCGCCCTGACGTGCACATCTGGCACCAAGCTGACTCCGCGACGTGCTCGATCTTTCTCATCTTTCCCGGTACCGGCAGGCCGAGTCCGGTGGCGGCATCAAAGTCCGTCGACTCGAAGTCGAGCCAGAAGGCGGGCGCCTGCTCGATGCTCACTCTCACGAGCGACTCTCCCGTCGCATTGAAGTACTTGAAGCAGACCCAGTCCTCGAGCTTGTCTGAGAAGATGTGCAGCTCGTAGTATGGCTCGCCGCTCGGCAGCGTGAGCGGTCGGAAGCTTGACCCAATCATCGTGCTGCACGATTCGTCAAAGGCGAGGAGCCGATCCGAGGCGTGATGGCCGCGCGCTTCTATGTGCATCACGGCATGATGTGGCAGGGTGCTCCACATGGACTCGCTCTCCCAGCTCTGGTGGGGTGACGGCATTGCCATCAAGAACACATGTGCAATCATCTTACTGTATCGTCAATAAAATGTCGAGTGGGTTCACCTGTCGTACTCTCGTTGGTGTAGAGCTCGCAGCATCCGAGCTTCTGCATAGCGTTGCGGGTTCGACTTCCAGCCCGGATCCGCGGCCAGCATCTGCGTCAGGCTGTACACGAGCTCACGGATGCGACCCGTCAAGACGATGGCCGGTGCTTCGATCAGGAGCTGGCCCATGGCGGCCGCTACATTCGGCGAAAGGCACTGCAGCGTCACTCTTCTTGCCGTCGTCGTCGACATGTGGCGCATCGCCTCGTACGCATATGCCCACGCAGTGGATTCTCTGACTCCTTCGCTCTGCGAAATCTCGCGGATGGACAGGCCGGTCCGCAGCCGACGCATTACCCTCGCGAAGCGAGGCGGCGGCGGGTGTCGCCTCTTGTTGTCGAGCAGCCTGACGACCTCTTCGAGGTTCACGACGCCGAGGCGTGGCAGCAGTCCAAACTTGAAAGGGCCAACCGCATACGTACCATCCACGACGACGCGGCCGGTCTTCAGGCAGCCGCAGCGAGAGACCTTGTGGCCTGGAAAGTCGCACCGGATCACGCCGAATTTGAATCGCAGCGCCAGCCATTCTCGCCGTAAGTGGCGTTCCTCCGAGTCGCACTCGGTCTCATCCTTCCATAGCATGTTGTGCGCCACCACCTCGTCGCCCTCTGCGAGGCAGATGCCTCGCATTCTCCGCGCGGGCGTGTAGCGTGGCAGCCACGCCAGTGCAATCGCCTGTGTGATTGTCCGAAATGTGCCGTAGACATAGAATCCCATCCTGCCGCGCGAATCCGGAATCGGCAGACGGACATCGCCCCAGACCCAGTCGTTTGTGATGACATCGTAAAACCGCGGACGCACGACTCCGACCTCGTTCACCCAGAGGGCGTAGGTCCACGGGAGCTGCCTGCTCGGTATCTGTCGCATCGCGCGGTCGTCTGGATCGTCTACGATTCCATTCATTCCCATTGGCCAAGAAAATGTAGCGGCGCCGACTTCGCCTCACTTGGCAACGGTTGCGAAGATGTCCCAGGGACGCAGCTTCCGATGCCCACTCTCTGCCGGGAGTTGTCTCGCGAACCGCGATCGGATCGCGACCTGGAAAACATGCTCTCGGAACCACTCGTGCGAGGCGGCGACCATACCAGTGCTCTTCTTCTCACCCTTCCCCCACGAATTCTGGATCAGCCACCGCGCCGGCTCTTTCGTCGCATCGTCCAGCGTGACGCCGACGAAGAGCATGGCGTGCACGGGCGCCGTGTTCCGATTTCGTATGCGATCTATCTTGTTCTGCGAGTCTCGCGTCGTGAGGCCTAGGATCGTGTCCGTGTCGTGCAGGTTGTGAGCCGCCATTTCGGACTTGGAGGAGAAGTCGTGGTTGATGTCGGCGGACATCCAGACGGGTACGCCCTCTGCGAGCTGATCGATGCAGCTCTGCACGAGGACATGCATGTCTACGCAGCAAAAGCGGTCTTGCCAAAGGTTGTCGGGGTCGTTTCCGTAAGGGCCTATGTACCACCCATCCTCGCGATCGGGTGCGTGGGTGAGGACGACAAACTTCCAATCGTCATGAAGTAAGGCGAGCATGTTACTCGGAGCGATCTTCCGGTCGATGCCATGGGCGGCTTCATTCAGGGCCACCGTGTCGGGCGGGATGCTGTAGGCGCGTAGCAGAGCGTCGTGCACGCGTCGCATGACGTCATCTTCGCCGATCTGGCCATCGATCACATCTCTAGAGACGCTCCGCAGATAGCGGTTGAGATATTTGTTGAGGTGTCGGCTGTGCGTCGATTGATATGTTTCGGGCATGCTTGTTAGCGGCACAACCCCATATGTCTGGATGAGGCGCATAAACATCGGCCAGGTGCCGCCATCTTGGATGGGTCCGTCTTGCAGATAGTGCCACAATGTGCGATCGTCGTGGTCGGTCTTGAGGAAGCGCAGGAATGTGTGCGCCTTGTCCAACTTATCGAAGAATGCGAGGTATGCGCTGGAGAAGCCCAGCGTGAGCCCTTTGTTTGCGGCGAGCACCGAGAGGAATGAGAGCCCCGCTTGCATCCAGCACGTCCCGGTCTGCTGCTGGTCGATGATGGGGGTTTTCTTGCACACGTGCGTCATGCCCGTCTGCGCCAGGCGGATGTTCGGGTCGAGAGAGACCGAACGAATGGACTGGTTGTACAGACTCAGTGCGGCAATTCTGTGCTCCGTTGTCGCCATCAATTCCCTGGACCGATCCAAGACAAGCCGTAATTTGCGCGACGGCACGTCGTTTTCCACGACGGTTTCGCAAGGCTGCGCGGGTGCTGGTCGCTGCACGACCGGGAGGTGAAACGCACCTCGAGCCAGCATCTTCTGAATGAGCACCTGGCGCATCAGATGCTCCATCGTCTTTGCAGTGAACAGACATAATAATCATGTGCGTTGGTTTTTTTATCCAAAAATTTCTGACTTGATAGAAAGGATGGCCGTGAAATTGCCTCCAACATGGGGGTCGAATTGGTTTCAGAATATGAGCAGCCTGTCGGAGTGGTGCAAGTGCATCAAGGCCTTCTCGGCCATCACAAAGGAAGACTACAAACACTACGCCGACCGTCGCGCACACAACATCGAGGACGTGTGCGCGCGGGAGGCGGTGCTCGTGCACTCGCCGTATCTGACCGATCTTCTTGTGTACTGCCACTATGGGCTAAGGGATCACAACGAAAGAAAGGATGTCCCAACGGCATGCCTCTTGCAGAATGCTGATATCCTGGCGTACGAGACGGCGTGGCAGAAGCACACGCTCAGCGAGCCCCAGTCGCTCGTCGAGCTTCAGACCGTCGTCAAAGCGCTGCTCGACCAATTAAAGACAGTGCGACGCGACTTCTTGGAGCAGGAGTCTGGTGGGTACAGCAGCTACTCGGATTACTCCGATTCGGAGACGGTGAGCGAGGAAGAGCTCGAAGACAAGTGACGTGCGTACGAAAGTCCTTTCTTTTTGTGCAAGGCTCATGGAAAGATGAGCAAGGTCGGTCCGGGCCTGTCGGACAGCGTGCAAAGCATGTTTGCCACGCACCATGGCGAGATACGCCGAAGGTCGGCGCTCTTACGAGAGGGCGAGGTCAATTCCTCGACGTTTGCTCGCGTCGACTCGCATGGGCTCGACGACCCGTATGTAAATCCGGAGCAGCAGTTCGTCGTGTTCTCGCTGAGCACGAAAGAGTTTGCACCGGTGCCAGAGAAGCTGGAGAATCCGGCGGTCTGCATATATGGCACGTTCGAGACGATGGCGGATGCGTATGCGTACGCCCGAGTCGTGCAGACGGAGCACCCCGAATTTTCGATTCTCGTCGACGCCACCCACAAGTGGATAGTGGCCGCGAGCACGATGGAGCATCTGACGAGCCCGGCCTTTGTCGAGACTCACACGAAGAAGCTGCTCGATCGCCACTCGATGCAACTGCAAAAGAATAAAGAGGAGTTCGAGGAGAATGTCAGGGAGCAAAAAGCGGGGGTCGTCAAGGTTGCGGAAGAGAAGCCGGTCGCGTCCACCTCGACCATGCCGACGCGACGCATACACGACAACTGTCGTATCCACGAGCAGCGGCTTGTGGCGGTCAGCTTCGTGCAAGACGACGGCGACGTACCCGAGTTTCTCTTCCGCGTGTACGCATGTTACGACACGGAGGATGCGATGAACAAGTATGTGTGCAATACCTGTGGAGATCGCGTGAGCACGTTTGACATCGACGTCATCAAAACGGGCACCTGGGCGCATCCGCAACGCATGATCGACGGAAAGAGCGTGGCGAGGGAGGTGTACCGCTCGTCGGAGCTCAACAACGTGATGAACACACACAAGAAAACACCGCAGGAGGTCGAGCGTTTCTATCAGGATGTCGGGTCTCAGCCGTCGGCGGAAGCATCGGCTGCACCGAGAATGCAGGTGAGCCACGAGCTCCGCGGCGAATGGGAGATGGTTGGCCAGGAAAGCGTTGAAGCCGAGGCTGGCGTCGAGGCGGGCGCCGAGGCTGGCGTCGAGGCGGGCGCCGAGGCGGGCACAGAGAACTCTTCTTAGGAGACCGTTTTCAACTCTTTTTTTTTGTTGGGTATGTCAACTGAAAGCTAATGCTAAATGTCTCCGCCCCACCGTCGCAACCGTCATTTTGGGACTTTGACATTCCCTTCAACGGAAGTGTGTGTGAGACGTTGGACGCCTCGCTCGTCGAACTCGTTGATCGGCGTAAATTCGCGCGGAATGAACTCCTGAATCCAACAGGCATAACGATGCCATCCATCATCCTGCTGGCATCGCTCGTCTTGCTCACGATCGGTGCGCGCATCTTCCGCGTGACCGCGGCATTGTGCTCAGCTGCCGTCACATTCTGCGTCGTCTACTACTTTGTCCGCACTTCCGGTCGTGACATCTCATGTGATGCAACGATTGCGGGAGCGGGCTGCGTTGCCCTCCTCGTTGGGCTTGCTGCCGGGTGTATCTTGAAAGCGGGTCTCTTCTTCGTCGGTGCTGCGGCCCTGGTCGGCGCAGTGCACATGGCTTTTAGCGCCTTTCCGACGCTGCACACTATCGGGAGCCAGCCGACATTGGCCGACAAATCGGTGTCTTATTGGATCCTCATGCTTCTCTCGGCCGTTGCTGGCGGATTGGCGGTACGCTACAACGACAAGGCCGTCTTGGAAGTCCTAAGCTCGTGCGTGGGCGGAGCAGGCATCGCATACGGACTGCGCAGTTTAAACGATGTCTTGGATGGCGCCGCGCCGCGTTGGGTGTTTGTGCTCGCCGGGCTCGTTGCCGCCGCGACCGGCATCGTGGCGCAACGACGATGCCGCTTACGACGCGAGGTTGGCGGCGGACGCCCCCGCGATCGTAATCGCGAGCCGCGTCCCGTGCTCGTGCGAGGCATGTGACAGCATGCGGTCGCGACAGTAGACGACGGCCTGTGACGCAGGAGGCATTTCCCGAGTCTTATGCCACGCAATCGCCGCCAGCACGGCGCCGTGTACTCGAACCGCCAAGCCGTCGACGCCGTCGATGGACGACATGTTGAAGAACTTCCACGCATCTTCCCTCTCGCGCGCGTCGAGACGGAACTGTCCCATCGCCTTAAGCATCTCAACATCCGGTCGTCGCGTGGATGCCAAAAGCCGCGAGACGTCCTGCGAGAGCCAATCAAAGATGTCGGACTCGGCCTTGACGATGTCCGACTGACGGACGACGAAGCTGTGCTCCACGTCGAGAGACGACATCACGCGCACATCTACCGCCTTTTGTGCGAGCAGAAAGCACACGGCCGCTACGCACCGCGCGTCCAACTCCTCCCCAAACTTTGGAGCGCACAAGTCGAAGATGACCAGCGCGACGTGCGGGAGAGCTGCGAAGAGGGAGAAGTCCACAGCGAGATCCCAATAGAGCTGAGCAACCGTGCACCGGGTCCGTAGAGCAGATGCTGACGTGACCATCTCGAACTTTTTTTACCGCGCTTAAGAAAAATGGCGGCCGAGTTCTCAAGCAAGTGGGGCATGAAAAAGCGGACGTGCGCTGTGCACAACGCGTATACGATTGCCGCTGCGCAGTTCATCGTGACGATGCTGCTGCTGTGCATCGTCTGCCCCAAATTCGTGCTCAAGGCCGATTCCCACATCCACGTAGGTCGTGTCTGCTTCGCTCGTGTGATAGCGACCACCGTCTTGATAACAGGTCTCACGTACTTTTACCCGATGGTGAAATCGATGTAGGGAGCCTTGCAACAGCTTTGGAAAGCCTTAATGCGTATGCGCACGCCTTTTTTTTTCAGCAGGCTTTAACAATATGAACCAGTACAATGTGTTTTCTGGAGTGTTTGCCGACGAGATTTCGCAGCGCTTCCTGCGCATCATGCACGAGTGCACGGATAACGCCTTCACCGAACTGTACAAGCATAGCATGCCACAGAACCCGACGCAGTACAGAGCCGGGCTCGACCGCGTCGCCCTGTGGGACAGCGAAGTCGTACGCGACGAGTACAGGACGCTCTGCAAAAAGTATGCAGACGTTGACGACACCTTTCGATGCGTCTACGTGAGCTTTGTAAAGGCAATGCGTGGCGGAAAGACGGTGAAGCTCATGGTCAGCATGCCAAAGTTCGAAGCATTCCTTCGCTGCTTCTTTGCGCAAGTCTCTCGACATAAGTGCTTGAGCACGGCCAAGTATTTTCAACAGGCGTCCCTGCTCGACCAACGAGTCACCTGCTTGGATGCGACCCGCGACGCATTGTTCGAATTCATCGGCGATGAGCATGTGAAGCTTGAAGATCGCTCCGTCATATCGGAGGCGAGTACGAGCAGGAGCAGGGAGGAGCAAGCCGAACGTCCGGCAAGTTACAGAGGTCGCGCATCCAGCGACGTTTCAAGCACGCACTCGAACAGAAGCGGCAGTCGCGTCTCCGTGCAGCAAAGCAAGGTGATTAGCAATGTGTGCAGCCACCCGCCCATCCAGGAGAATGAAGAGTACAACGACGACGATTCGGTCGCGCCAGAGGACTCGGTCTCCAATGTCGACTTTGCTGATAAGCAGCACAAGGCCATCCAACGATTTGTGAGCGAGCAGCAACGAATAAACGAGGAAGATGAGAAGAGCGAGCGTTCCAGCAGGACGAGCATGTCGCTATCCAGCGTCGAACTTTCGCAGTCTGGCGCATTCGTGCGGAAGCCACCGCCGACCCTGCCGGATCGACGTCACCGAGAGTCCGACAACCTTTCAGAGGCGTCGCTGCGTTCGGAGAGTAACCGCGCCCCGCCCAAGAAAGGGTCGCCGGTGCGGTCTTACGTGACAAGCCTGACGGAGGACGAGTGAAAAAAAAAAATGACGAGCCTTCCGCAGTTTAAGCACGGCGGCAGTATCCTCGTCGAGACCGCTTTCCGCGTTTGCCCGATACCCAGGAGCACCGCGGACTCTTGGAGCAGCTCTTGCGCGTGCGCGACTTCCCGCTCTTGTACGAGTTGCACCTCGACCGACGCGTACGCTTGGTGCGTTTGCCGCTGCGCCGTCGCTTTGGCGAGCGCGAGCGCGAGCTCGAACGCGACGACGAGCACGAGCGCGACGACGAGCGCGAGCGCGACGACGAGCGGCACTTGGTCTTCAGAGTACGGTAGTTCTGCTCAGACAAGAACTTGTACAACTTTTGCGACCCGATGCGTGACGATGCCGAATAGTATTTGCCGGTTCCGCGCCCTCGCGTGGAGCCCTCCTTCAATACCACCTTCACCTTTTCGGCGTTTACCTTCACGGGCTTCCTCGTTCGCACATTGTAAAAGTGGACGGTTGGCCACTTGTCCTTTGGCAAGCCCATGTGGTTTGGCACTCGAGCACAAAATAAATTTGCTGCAACATGGGGTCCGGGGGCGCTTCCGAGCGTCGACCCTCCAAAAGGGGGCGTCCAGCTTTTTTTTTTGACGTATATTTGGTTCTTACTTCGGGCAAGCTGTCGGCCGCTTTTCACTCTTCCTCCACGTGCACGATTTATTGGAACGTTTCTTGCCCGACTTCAGTGAATTTGAAAAAGGTAAGTGTCATGAAACGACAACTTTAAGTAATGTATACCTGCAGCGATATATTGAACGAAGGTACAAACAATCACAAGTTAAGCGTGCAGATATTATGTTTCGCATTCCTTCTTTTAAAGAATATTTCGACTTGAATTTAAAAGACGAGTTTCGTTCTTTTCTCACGGAAACAACGGAAACAACATTTGCTCGTGAAGAATTATTCAGTATGATTCGCTACACTCAATGGGCATTTGACCAAAAAAATGGCGTAGGGACTTATCATCTTGCAGTTGTGGACGACCAACGAAACATCGACACTGATCTGATTTTCGCTCCTTTAATGGGCTCTTCTCAATTGACATTTCAGAACTATAATTCAGTCACACAATTTTTAACACGCTTGCGGGAAAGTAAGATGTTCGATTGTTTCCGACCCTTCCGATCCTTCCGATTTAATGAGTATTCGATGATACTAATCGGCTGAGATTCTCTTGCTGAACGTTGCGAATTTTTCTTGCCCCC
>OJEA01000101.1_pt1 | contig 14542 bp, 17 predicted proteins | sample 1593051 | NCBI WGS metagenome assembly OJEA01 (sample SAMN05416699, study PRJEB24817) | seawater metagenome | isolation source: Sea water | place: Canada:Atlantic | collected 2013-07 | reverse complement strand
CACCTCTCTATTCGTCGGCAGCGTCAGATGTGTATAAGAGACAGGAGGAAGGTGGAGGTGGCGTCAGCAAGGGAGGCGTCGAGTGTGGAGGTGGAGGTGGAGGTGGCGTCGAGGGCAGCGTCGTAAGTGCCGTCGAGGGAGGCGTCGAGGGCAGCGTCGTGAGTGCCGTCGAGGGAGATGTCCAGGGAGGCGGCGGCGGTGGCAACGGCGACGGTGGCGGCGGCGGCGACGGTTGCAAGGGCGACGGTGGCGGCGGCGAGGGCAACGGTGGTGGGGACCGTGGTGGCGAGGACGGCGGCTGCGGTGGCAATGGCAACGGTGACGACCGTGATGGCGAGCGTGGCGGCGGCGAGGGTGGCGGCGGTGGCGATGGCAACGGTGCTGATGGAGACAATGGAGATGGAGACGGTGGAGATGAAGACGGTGCCAAGGACGGTGAACTGGAACTTTGGCTCGCGACGCCAATCGCAACTCCAATCGCAGCTCCAGCTGTCGTGGCGATGCAGACAAGCGCACCACACACAAACATATGTACCTTTCGTTTCTGCTGCGGCTGTTGCGACCTCGGTTGCGGCTTTTGCGGCTTCTGTTGCGGCCTCGGTTGCGACACCGGTTGCGGCTTTTCCGGCTTTTGCAGCTTTTGCGGTTTCGTCATCCTTATTTTATGGCGGTTCATGTGCGCGTTCGCCGAATTACGTGCTGCACACGGGCGCCATTTCACAGTAGCTGTAGCTCAGTAGCTCAAAATAAAATTGGGGAGACGACAGTGTCAGAAATATGTTTGCCACGGCCCGCATGGGCCGAGGCAGCGGCAACACGTCGGGCGTGCGAGACACCACGAACCGCCGCGCCAGCTTCCGCATCAACCCGACGCCGATGCAGGGAGGGCTGCCACGGTTGCAGACGGCTCCTGCCCTGCCCGCGAGATCATGCCCCACGCACCGTAGGCCAAGCACGACCCGGCGCGCGTCGCCCTCCTTTTGAACGCCCTCCCGTCGCTTGTAGAACTTCTCCTCCGACTGGCTGCGCCTTGATCCCCGTCTTCCACCTCCGCCGCCGGTGGCCAATGTCGGTGTACAATAAATTTGTTCTTCACACAGGATATTCGTGAAGGCAGTCGATGCACATATAGAATATTGTCTCCCATTTGGAAATGGGGGGACGAATTCGTGCCGCCATCGTAGGAGTCGGAAATTGCGCGAGCAGCTTTGTGCAAGGGATCCGGTATTATGCCGACAACGACCCGGCCGGCCTCATGCGCGACGACATCGGCGGATACAAGGTCTCCGACATCGATGTCGTCCTCGCGTTCGACATCGATCGGCGCAAAGTCGGCCAGCCTCTATCTGAAGCATTGAAAGCGCCTCCCAACTGCGTATCCCACGCGCACATCGACCCGATCACGAGTCCGGTGGTCAGAATGGGCAAGGTCTTGGACGGGCTCCCACCGATGATGAGCGATCCGCGATGGCTCGACGGCGAACGGTTCCTGCTCGCCGCCGACGCCGAGCCAAGCAGAGACGACGTGGTGCGCGAACTGCGCGAAAGCCGCGCGGATGTCCTCATCAATTACCTCCCCGTCGGCAGCCAGAAAGCCACCGAGTTCTACGTCGAGTGCTGCCTCGAGGCGGGGACGCATCTGCTGAACTGCATCCCCGTCTTCATCGCAAGTGACCCGGCGTGGGCGTCGCGCTTCGCCGCCAAGGGGCTCGTCGTTGTCGGCGACGATATGAAGAGTCAGTTTGGCGCGAGCGTGCTGAGCCAGGCGCTCGAGGAGCTGGCAGGAGCCCGCGGACACGCCGTGCAATGCCACATCCAACGCAACATTGGCGGCAACACGGACTTTCTCAACATGATGGATCCAGCTAGGCTGCGGTGCAAGAAGATCAGCAAGGAGAACGTCCTGCGCAGCGCACGAGCCGGCGGCGACGGGTTCGTGCACGCCGGTCCCTCCGAGTACATTTCGTACCTCAAGGACACGAAAGTGGCAAACATACACATGGAGTTGACCGGCTTCATGGGTGCTCCGGTGACACTCGACGCGCAGCTCACGGTTCAGGACTCGCCAAACTCGGCCGGCGTGGTCGCCGACGCGCTTCGCTACCTAAAAGTCGCGGCCGAGCTGGGCGCTCGCGGCCCGCTGCACGGACCCAGCTCCTTCACGCAGAAGACGCCCCCCTCCTCCCTATCGCTGGATGAGGCACAGAGGCAGTGCGCTGCCTTGGCGCGACGTGAGCTCTAATGCTTCGGCTTTTTTTTTCCTGCGCCGAAGACAATGCTCGGAAGAGTCTTCCTTGCCTTGAACCCCTTCTCACCCATGAATTGGTTCAACGCGTTCATATTCGCGTGCGTGTACTTCCTGACGCTCAAGGCCATTCTCAAGAAGCTGCTACCCGTCGACCCATCCGTGAGCGGGTTTGCCATTTTCGTGGTCCTCCAGCTGCTATTCTACGCGCTCGCGTGCAAGCTCATCGCGCTAACCCCGCTCTTCTGGCTCTGTCACGAGTAGGACTGGCTGAAATCCCAGCATCCCAGGCATCGACGAGGTCAGATGCGAGAACATTTTCGGAACACAAAGGCCACATTGTTCGGATCGGGCGTCGACGCCTTCATCGATGCGTAGAGTTGGGCATGCGAACGCCTAGCAGCATCGCAGAACTGCGTAAACGGCGTCCACCTCTCCAGCTCAAGCTGGTAGGTTAGGCAGAGCCCAACCAGATCCCCCTTTTGGACGCTATACTCCAAACACCTTCGCGCATCGCCGGGGTGGGTCACGGTGATCGGCGTATACGTGGCTTCCGCGTGAAGCGGCACGACTCCGATGAAAACGCCGTCTTCTTTGAGCACCGCGGAAATGCGCGAGAGGACGTGCTCCGCGTGTGGACGAGAGGCAAACGCGTACTGTATGGCAAACTGGCAGCTCACCGCATCGACCGATGTATGCGTCGTCCAGTCGTGCGAGGTAAAGTCGATGCACTCAAGCTTCACCCGACACCTCAGCTTGATTCGGGTGATGCGCCGCGAGGTGGCTTCGATGGCTGTGTGTGACACATCAATCGCGCGATAGGATCGAAGCGTCAGGCGTCTATACTTGAGCAAGTCGCCGCCTTGTCCACAGCCAAGGTCGAGCAGATGACTATGTCTCTTTAGATGCTGCTCAATCAATACGGCCTTGACGAAATTGTGCGTGTTGCGCACTCCATCGCCTTCGGCGAGACTTCTGCGCGACAGCGACCTCTCGTTGTAATAGCTCGTGGCATCCATGTTGACTGTCGGCCTTTAAACAAAAATGGCTCCACGAACGACTGAAACCTACAGGCTCGTGCGCTGACGTTTCACTCTGCCCCAATTGCACGCATGCCTCTTTTGTTCATACGGCGTCGACACGATAGCCTGGCATTTGAAGCAGCGCAGCTCGCCCCACTGCTTCGCATTCGGATTCTCGCTCGGCGTCAGCACAGGCAGCCGCTGCCCGTGCTGCACACGGGTCGCCAACTCGTCCAAATCGAAGTGCTGCTTCACAAACGGGAAGAGCAGCGCGGCCAGGCAGCGAACCGTCGTCGCACCGCGCTTTGGGACGAGGGCGCGCTTCTTCGCCGCCTGCACCTCGCATTCGATCAGGTGCGTGCCGCCCGGAAAGTACGAGTTCCAATGCTCGACTGCCTCCCCGACTTCATACTCGTGGTACTCGTCGCCCACGAACTTGGAGGCGTTGCGGAGCCACAACGGGACGTCGTCGCGCACCTTGCGCGATAGCAGGACCGTTGGCGCTGCCTCGAAGGCGACATTCGCAGGGTCCATGTACGGCTCGGTGGCGCCACAGCGTGTACAGACGATTGTGGATTCGCGCGCGTCGATCACGCGCTGGCTTTGGCAGCGCGCGCAGGATCCCACACATGCCGCCGCCGTCGCCCCTCGACGCTCGACGCTCGGCGCATCAAACATCTCGACGACGCACTCGTGGATCGCTTCGGTCGAAGCGCCCGTGATTCGCACGAGGGCATGGCCTTCAAAAAACGTCTTGACGCAATCGAAAGGGAGCAGCACCATTCAACCCGAGACACATTGGCGAACGCGAATCAAATTTGATGGTTCGACTTTTTTTTGGGGAGAAGGGGTGCGAATGAAGACCATCTTCTGCGCGGTGCACGGTTACACGCAGTGGGAAGCCCCCCTCCTGCAGATAATCAACACGCCAGAGTTCCAACGCATGAAACGGATCAAGCAGCTTGCAGCCGTGCACCACGTATTCCCCTGTGCCGCGCACACTCGGTTCGAGCACAGCATCGGCGTAGGCTTCTTGGCGGAATGTTTCGCCAAGTCGTTGATGGACCGCCAGCCCGCTCTCCAGATCAACATCCTCGCGCTGAAGTTGGCCGGCCTGTGCCACGACATCGGACACGGTCCGCTGAGCCACGCATACGACCGTTTTCTCGCTGCCCGCGACAACGAGCTCGAGCTGACCCGGCACGAGGAACGGTCGACGATGCTGCTTCGGCAGATTGTCTCGACATACGGCATCGACCTCGGACCGCGCGCCGTCGATATCGCGTGCGAATTGATTGACCCAGTGCGCCACGACCTTCCCTTGTACATGTACCAGATCATCGCCAACGACGTCGACGGCATCGATGTCGACAAACTGGACTATCTCTGTCGGGACTCGCAGAATACCGGGATGCGGTATCGAGTCGACATTCACCGTTTCTTCCAGTACTCGCGCGTGCTGCATGACCGACTCTGTTATTCCGGCAAGAGCATGCCGTACGAGATCAACAACTTGTTCACCGTGCGTCATCAGATGCATGCGCAGGTCTATCAGCACCCCGTCGTGCGGGCCTTTGAGCACATGTACATCGACGTGATGCACCTGCTCGGCTCGTCCATCTGTCTCGACGGCGTTGTCCACAAATTGATCGGCCTGACCGACTTCATCTTCACCTCCGAGTTCTGCGAGCTCTGTGTGCACCGGGGACAGCTGGGCGCCGAAGACGCGACCAAGGTTCAAGCGCTGCTCATGCGCATTTCTTGTCGCGACATTTACAAGGCCATCCACCAGGTGTCGATTCCGACGCGCGCATGTATCCGCGAAGAGCGGCTGTCCCATTACATACTGGATGTCGTCGACATCGGATATGCCAAGAATCCGCTCTTTGACGTCCACTTTTACGACGAAAACGGCAGGGGCCGGTTGGAGTCCCACCGGTTCCATTCGTTCGCCATGCACCCCAGGGACACGATTCTCCGCATCTACGACAAGTCAGCGCGAACCGAGAGCGCGGATTAGCTGGCCACATATGCTGTCGCAATCGCCGAGGATCGTTCTCAGCCTGTTTACGGGCTCGTTGTTGATGCAGACAACTTTGTTGGAGAACGACCGGACGAGGCTCGCAATCGGGTCGACCTGCAAGCGAGTGCCGATGCACAGGATCAAGTCCGCCCTCCTTAGCTCGTACTCTAGCTCTTCAATGTGCCTCGCCCTTTCGCCGTACATGACGAAGCCGGGGCGGAGATGGCAGGCGTTCGTCCGATTGTACTCATCGAGCTTGTCCGCTGCCGCCAGCTTCTCCATGGTGGCTGCCGCCACGCGTCCACGCCCGCATCGCGACGGATCGCTCCTCAGCCCGTGCACGGCGCGGATGCGATCGCGGGGCAGCACAGCTGCTTCCAAGCCGTCGATGTTCATGGTGTAGCAGCGGAGAAGCCGATCTTGCTCATGTAAGACGCGTAGGAACTTGTGCGCCACGGTCGGCTGCGACGCCGAAAACGATAGCAGAAACTTGGTCAAGGCCTTGTAATTCTGGCGTCGTCTGTATCGTTGGACGTGCAGCGCGTTGCCGAGGTGGCTGTCGTTTTGGTACAGCGTCTTGAAGTCTGGTACGCCACCCGACGTCGAGATCCCAGCTCCACAGACGACGAGTAGTCGACGGCTCTCAGAAATCGTTTTCGAGACGCTTTTAACCGCGGCGGTTGGCATTTTGCTGCTAGCCCTTAAAAGATTTCTGATGCGACGGCGAGTCTAATTGGAGCAGAGCAGGCAGCAGGCAAACAGCATAAACATGCAGAGCAGCACGTATCCGAGCTGCGAGTCAGCGTCACGAAACAGGCTCGTTCGTCTGCAGCGCATCTTCCACGAGAGTCGATCGACGCAGAACGCGTACTTGCGAGAGGTGCACAGGGCGACGTCGTGGTTGCGACGGTCCAACTCGGCTTCCACCCGCTGCAGAACATCGTCGTGATCGCATGCGTAGGCTGCCCTCTGGAAAGTAAGCGTGCTCACCGAGTAGTGGGAAGCCGCGGCCCCAAGCAGCGCCGCCACGCTCAAAACGACAAAGACGACGCCTCCGCGGGCGCGCGGACGGATCATTGCGAAAAAAAATATTCAGGGAGTGTCGCGCTCATTTTTTCATTTTTTCCATCGACGCGCCAGCACGAAGAATAGCGTCACGCCAATGGGAGATAAGATGCTCGTCGTCAACGTCGCCGTGAGATTCGGACATGCATCGTACGCGTCGCGTTCTTTGGACTCGTCCACCTTTGTGAGGATGTCGTCATACTCGCGACGGCATGTCTCGGTGTCGTAGCATTGTCGCATGCTTCGACACCGAGGGCGGCTCGAACTCCAGCCCACGATCTTGCGTCGCGTCGGGCACTGAAACGTCTCGTCCGTGCCCGACGGAACATAGAAATGGGCGCTCCCATTGAACACGATGTATGTGTTGCTCGCATATTCGCTGCAGACCGCGTCCCAGTGGTTCGTCACGACCTCGCCGGCGTAGTAGTGCATTACGTTGCGCGCATCAAAGTCTTGCAGCCCAAGATTGAGCACCCTTTTCAGATTGTTGGGCGAGCTCAGCTCCGACTCCGTCGCTTCTTCGGCAAGGTCGTCGCACGCGTCGCTCGTCGAGTTGCAGGGCGCGTCGACATACAGGCTGCTGATCTCGTCGTTTTCTTCGATGTACCTCTCAAACTTTGCCGTGTGCGGGTTCGAGTCGTCGTCGAGTTCGTACAAGACCGCGGTCCCCCCAAACCATTTCCTCAGAAACTTGTTGTCGTCGATGGCTTCCAGCATCACGTACGCGTCCTCGCGAACGGGAAGAGCATCCTTGAAGAGTCGCACGCGAGTCTGGACGGCGAGCGGGGCCGCGATGTGCTTCCGGAAGAGGTTGTACGCATCGATTTCGCCATCCGCGACGACTTGATTCTGCAGCGTGACTTTGTTCGTCGCCCATTTGTTGCTACTCTCTCCCTGTGGACAATTGCCGTGACACTCGAACTCGCCAAAGTCTACGTCACCAAACTTTTTGATTTTGAAGGATGGCTTGTCGAGGAGGTCCCTCCACGTGCTGCTGCCCTTCCGACGAATCTGGCACGCGTCCGTCACATTATACCCGGTCGTCAGGTTGTGGAACGTGCAGGTGATCTGCTTGTAGTCGCACTTGCTCGGACGATTCACGGACTTGTACTCTTGCTTGGAGCAGGACGCCATCTCGTCCCATGTCTCAGAGGTGAAGTGCAGGCTAAGTTCCGTCTGGATGGAATGTAGCATCGCCGGCCGACACTTCTCGTAGACGCCAAGCGTGCAGTCTTCGGCAGCAATGCTCAAGACAGAGGTTGTGGAAGCGACGCTCAGCAGCGACGCAACAGAGAGCACGCTGAACGCAGACGCCACCGCCAACGCCGAGCAAAGACTGACGAGGCCGCCGATTGAGGCGATCCCGCATGTACTTGCGATGCTGGACAGGCTGGCAAAACTCAAGATTGCCAGCAGGCTACACGGTCTGATCACACACACGCACCACCGGACGCGCTTGGGTACTTCGGGTACTCTGGGGCTAGGGGCATCGACCGTGACGCGCGGAGCACGCGTTGGTACGACGGCGTCGCCGAGGAAACCCAGCGACTTTGCCCTCATTTAATAGTGTCCCCACAAAATCGTGAGCGGGCCATCAACTCGCACAACCGGCAATGCGGGTTGCAGCAAGACCGAGAAGCCTGCGCTACAACGACTAGCGCCGAGGAAAGGACGCAACGCGAATCACGGCGCACTCCAGCGCATGTTGCGGTCACACGCCCTGACGCGCATCAAGGGGCCCTGCTCGTAGTTTTCGGACTCAGTCAGTAGCATGGCAAAGCAATCGCCAATGCGCGCGATGCTGCGTATTCGGTATCCCACATCGAGCGCGGCCATCTGCAGCATGTTGTGGCGGCTGTCAAGAGTGGCGGCGTACAAAGTGTGGCCTTCGAGCGACGCGATCAAATGGTAGCCATCCCAGGTTTCGCAGACGCCGATGCCATGTGACCCAACCAGGTCGTAAGGGAAGAAGGCGATTGGCTCGGTGTACAGAGGCGCGTGCTGGTCTGGGATCATGTCGCCGTTGTAGTGGTCGCCGTAGGACACCGCTGGCCATCCGTAGTCAGCCACCTGCGAGGTGTCAAGGGCGAGCACATTGACCTCATCGCCGCCTTTTGGACCGTGCTCGGTTTCGAGCACGAGGTTGTTGTCGATCGCACAGAGACCTTGCGGATTCCGATGACCCTTGCTCAGCATCGAGAAGTCACCACGCTCGAGAGGCTCCTTCCCCAGCGGTGCGCGCCATATCTTACCCCAAAAGCTGTTGTCGTTTTGAGCCTGCGAAGGATTTTGCAGAAGATCGCCGACGGTGAACAAGAGGTGCGTGCCCGTCGTCATGAGCTGCGCCCCCGTCGCGTGCGTGTTCATGCTTCCGCATGCCGGGTCAACGGTCTCCGAGTCGTACAGTATTGCGCAAGTGGCGCTCGATGTGTCGCCAAGTGGTGACGCACCAAAGGCGCACACGACGATGGAGAGCGAGACGCAGATCGTTGACAACTGGCGCAAGAAGCTGATGTAGACCTTGTTGCTGCCTCTATCGAACGCTGCAAATTTGAGCGTGTCGGTCGGTGCGATTACAGCTGCTAGGTTCGATGAAACGGGCGTGCTTTGCACGGAGTCGACGTCGGGGTCGACGGAGTGGAGGAGATGCAGGTTGTGACAGTTTGATATGTACAGCACCCGACCGTCCCCTACGGACTCTAGCACCCCCGCGACACCGCGGAACGGAAAGTCGCAGCCGGCATCCGGATAGGAAGCGATGTGCACCACGCCAGGGATGCGCACCGCGCCAGGCCCATGGGTCACGCCAGACCCGGACCGATGGCATCCGTCGGGATCGAGAACGATCGCGGCGATTGTAGAACCGGCCGCGCAGCCGAGTATCAGCGCCGCCACGATGGACACCATGCAGGCCTTACTCTTGGCCCGGTGAGAGTCACGCCCTGCGCATGTGATGTACAAAGGGCGGGAGCGATTACGTGCTTGTGGTGCTTCCACAGTAGCGTGCCGATCGCTTTCGGGCGCGACGGCGTCGCCAAGGAAGCCCAGCGACTTTGCCCTCATTTCATAGTGTGTACCCGCAAAATCGTGAGCGGGCCACAAACGCGCAATGCAGATTTTTTGTTGGAAAGAGGCGACATGGCCTCAATACAACACATAGATGATGCTTATCTGATCGGAAAGAAGTCGACCTAGAACAAATGGAATGTCTTGCCACCCTGGTGTCAAACTTTGTTGCAAGCGTGGTATAGCCCGAGTTTTTTTCGTGTGACCGAGGACGACTCTCATGACGTCGAACCCAAACTTGACATTACCTCCGTTGGTGCAGATCCGAATCGATGCCGCCGCGCTCGTCGGCGCGATACGACACACGAGCGAGGGGCTCCGATGATGGCTCGCGACAAGTCAATGTCCACCCCGTGAAAGTATCTGTCGCGAAATGTTTTGGCTTGCTCTGGATCTGTGAGCGCGGTAAGCACCCCTGCAACTTCCTTTCCCTTTGCGGAGTCTGAAACCTTGCACAACTCGTCAAAAAATATGACCGGGTCCATCGTTTCGCTGTTCTGTAAGGCTTCGACGATTTGCCCGGGTATCGCACCTTCGTACGTGTAGGAATGTCCTACAAGTTGACTCACGTCGCTGCTTCCACAGAGACTTATGAACTGAAACGGTCTTCCAAGACATGCAAGGGCTGACTTTGCAAAAGTTGTCTTCCCGATGCCGGGCGGACCCACCAATCCGATTGCGAGTGACCGTGAATGTGGAGAACGCAGTATCTCGCAGAGCATGCAGAGAGCTTCTTCTTTTGCTTGTTCATGGCCGTAAACAGCATTGTCCATGTCGTTTCGTGCTTTGGCCAGACAAGTGTGCACATCGAACTGGCGCACGGGTGAGTATTTGCCGAAAGGAATTTGCATTAAACTTTGTGCCCACGCATCGTTTTTCGGATTTTCGTATTTGAATTTCTCGAAGAGCTGCAGCTTCGTCTTGTCCAGTATGATTTGCATATCGAGTAGCCTAAATCGGAGCGGCTTTGAGGCGTTGGATCTAAACATAAGCGTCAGCTTCTCTACGAGCTGGTACTGCTCGGCCTTAGACATGTCACTCAGGTACTGAATTTCCTGCATGCTCAGCGCTATAACGCAATGGAGGAGGTGGTGCTGCAGGTGAGGGCGCGTTTGGGCCGTTAAATACGAGTCCCGACGGCATACAGCCTGCAGGCCTGTTTCTCTTTTGGCCGCGGCCATGGGTGCGTGGTATCGACGGCGCCATCATCCAGCTTTGCTTACCAGTTTGACAAAATGTCTTCTGTATTTTTTTTTGTCAAGGCAAGTACACGCTGCACTGCTAACATAATTTGTGACGGACGCACTCCTGACTTATGGTCATTGTATCGGCATCTCACAGGCACGTGCATGAGTCATGAACACTTGCGTTCTGCAGTGCGTTGCGCCTAAAGAACTGTATTGCTCCAAAAACACATTGCGGCCCGACATGAAGCTTGTGGTTGCCACGTCCGACGCATTGGCACGCACTTCATCAAAGAGCAAGATCACGCGAGGAGATGTTGTGCTGCGTTTCATCAGACTCATCACCCGTGCGAGGGGCGCGTACACAACAAAGTCGGGGCCAGAAATTTGGAAGTACCACTCGTGAAACTGTGTCGTATCTACATTTTATGACAGTTTGGCATGCCCGTCATGACACCTAACGCACAAATTTAACTTTTTGTAGTCGTACAACCCACTTTCTGCGGTCATAACAGACGCAAACATCCCGGCTTTGTACTGGACAATAAAGACAATGTTGCCCCTGTCTTCGTCTAACCATGACTGTATGGGCTGTCGCACATGCATGACTGGTTCGAATGCTTTTAAATTCCACACATCATCACTTATCCCTACCGGCTCGAAGTCTTGTGCAGAAGCACAGTTGCTGAAGAGATCGATGACACAGGAATACAACCTGATCCTCTTCATGATCTTGTCCAGATGAAATTCGAGCTGTAGGCTGCTCATGTGATCGTGCAGCAATTCTCTCAGCTTGGTCACATATGCGACCAGGGTCTCACTCTGCACAAGGAAGCCTGTGCCACATTCCTGGTTGGAGTGCTTGGCGGCGTCTGTACGGCGCGGGAGATGTACGGCGCATATGTCTCGATATCTCTTGTCAATTTGGACGGAAGATGAGGGAGTTGGGTGATGAGTCCGCTGTAGGTCGTGTAGATGTTGCCGATGTAAGCAACTGCGTCAGCTTCATCGGCAAATGGCACATCCCGTAGTGGAAGGCGTAGAACATGCGGCGCTGCTCGCTCACGGAACTCCGGCCTGAACCTCCCCTGTTCTTCTAGTCGAAAAATTAGTCGAAAGATTACGGTATCGTTGCCATTGTTGTGGGTGTCTATTGCCGGTATTCATTGCAAGTACCGCAAGTGTTGCAAGGGTTGTTGCACGGGTGCAAGGGTGGCAAGTTGTAAGTGCTGTTGCTATTGTTGCAAGGGTTGTTGCAAGTGTTGCAACAATTCTGCGAGATGGCAGCACTCAGGGATTGTGAAAAAAAAGTCGACGCCGACAACCAATCTTGCGCGTCGCCAGATGTGCAGCAGCCACTTGTTGCACCACTCTCGCTGCACCCCCCCGTCCGTTGCGTTCAAAGTCAACTCGGTACAAACGTTCCTGATACAAAAATGTCGAAACTGAAGCCCGAGAAAGCAGGTTCACTGGGTCGACACATTCAGCCGGGGCAAAAGGACATCATCGTCGAGACAGCCGTGACTCCGAAACGACGCGTGAAGAAACGAGCCGGGCCACCGCAAGCGGACTGCTCGTCTGTACGCGAGCTGCCGATGCCGTGCATCCTAGATCGCCACAAGGAGGACTGGACCGAGAACCTGTTATATGCCCACTTCACAAGCGCCAAGGAATATCCGTCGCTAGTCGAGATCGAGGACATGCTGGTGCGCTTGCAGGGGGTGCACAAGTTCAGGTGCGGGTTCCTCAATCGGGCCGGCCAGCTGTGCAAAGCGTGGGTGACGGCGAGCATATTGTACGAGTCGTATCCGACCGAGTACAAAAAGTACATCCTCCTGTTCTTCAACAAACTGCAAAAAGCACATCAGCTCTCCTCGCGCAGCTGACCGCATTGAATCACATGCGCGAGGACAGTGCCGCCCGAAAACACCAATCCGAGGACGTTCTGCGTATCCATGTCGTACGTCTGGAGCTGGCGAAGCAGAAAGCGAACGGTCGCGTCGTCCGTGTCGAATGTCTGCACAATGTCCGACTGGCGATATTTCGTCGGCTTCACATCCAGTGACATGACATCGCTGAAACGTGCGAGGAAGACAGCTCGCTCTGGACACTTGACGTTCTTGTACTTGCTGCCGTGCAAATCGACGAATCTGCGCAAGGCGACCTGCTCGACCTGCATTTCTTGCAGCGTCGCCAAAAAAATAGTTGGCGCAGAACGCCCTTTTTTTTCGGAATGGACAAAGCCGCACTCGAGCAGCTTTTCAAAGAGCACACGCGTCTATGCCAACGCGTAGAGGAGTACGAGAAGCGGTATGCGTCCGTGGTTCGTCTGGATAACATCGTCGAGATGCTATATAGCCACTACACAAAGCAGACCAACGTGGCGCGGACACCTCTGACGAGCAAGTTCTACGCGCACAGCGACGTAGGCGTCGTGGTGGCGTTACCGGACGATGTGGAGTACCTCATCGAGACCCTCTGGTTGGGTCGTGTTGACACGTGCTCGATCGACTTTGAAGGTGTTCCTGCCACGTTGAAGCTGCATGCAAAGCGGCTGCAAGACGACCTGCCGCTGCCCATCCTCGAGTGCCCTGACGGAAACACAACAAAGACGATCCCCATCTTAAGACGTCTTGAACGGCACCAGCACACGTTTATGATCAAGCACGACCCTGCTCTAAACGGAGTCATCATCAGCAATGCGAACGCGAAGCAGTGGGCGGCCGACTCGTTCATTGCGACGTCTGCCGAAGTCTCCGTGTTCCCGAGGCATCGCCTTCTCTCTCAGATGATCGACCTATGGGTATGTCGCAAGCGCTCGGAGCCGTACGCCACGCTGGTCGTCGACGCGGCGCAGTTTCGGAGCTTCGTTCACAAACTAGCCGAGAACGACGAGGCTCGGTGCCACTTTACGTGCACGGGACAGACGCAGCTGCACGCATACCTCTGCCTGTCCTCGGGAGACGGCTGGCACACCGACCTGTACCGACTCTTCATCGGGACGGGCGAGTCTTGACATTTCACTTGACCAACAAAATATTGGCTCCTTGTAACCAAAAGTAATGCCAGCCGGGGCTGGCGGCAGACGCTTCAGTCGCAATCCCAGTCGCAATCCCAGTGTTAACGTTTCTGATGTTAACGTTTCTGATGCGACAATTAGTTCGCCTACTTGTGACCTATCACCTCTTGACGGTCTAGAGGGACTTGAGGGGATACGTTTGTTTGCAGGCGATTCCGCCTTGACAGGGACGTCTCTCCTCGTTGAGCCGGACTGGTCCGACGAGGCGCAAATCACGGGTGTACTCTCTGCGAGCAAGTACAGGAATTTTTCAAGTGACGATAGAAGCGTGCCTGCTTTTATCAAGAGAAAGGAGGACTACGATGTTGTTCAAAAGCAAAAGTATAGCGGGTTTCGCGACGAAATGCGTTCGCTCGCTGTCGCGCCCGGGTGTCAGGCGATTATATACTACGATACTCACGCTAGCGGTAAGACTCTCACCGTACCCGAGGACATTGACTATGAGAATACGTTCAAGATGTGCAGTACGAGGAAACATGCGGTGCACGAAGATAACGCTTCGATTCGAGTCACCTGTGATGTGCCCGGATTTTGCAAGAAAAAGCTCGCAAAAGGGGAGGACTTTCAGTTTGTGGATCACGACGTGAATGGAGGAGAGAGGAGTGGGCTGAATACATACACGAGCGGCACGACAGTGAATGTGAAAACATGCATGGAGTTTTGCAAACCCAGCGACAGCAATTGTAACAAAGAGTACAAGGCACATCAGAAAAAACTGGATGACGATAGGGCGATAGAGGTACAAGTCGCTGAAGAAGAGCAGCGGGACGCCGAAAAGGCGAGGCAAGACGCAGTTGCCGCCGCCGCCGAGACCGAGGCGCTTGCCGCCGCCGCCGAGACCAAGCTGCGCGAGGCCGC
>OJEA01000100.1_pt1 | contig 14679 bp, 13 predicted proteins | sample 1593051 | NCBI WGS metagenome assembly OJEA01 (sample SAMN05416699, study PRJEB24817) | seawater metagenome | isolation source: Sea water | place: Canada:Atlantic | collected 2013-07 | reverse complement strand
ACGAGATTTCTGCCTGTCTCGTGGGCTCGGAGATGTGTATAAGAGACAGTCCGAGAAGTGTTCGGCGTCATACATGACGGTGCCGGCAAAGTGCTCGACTGTGAAGACCGTGTTGCACCGGCTTTGCCTGACCAACGGGATGGCAAACCCCGACGGGCGCTGCGAGTCGATCCTTTCGACGATGCTCTCAGCCGTTGCCTTTGCCTGCAGCGCATCGTTCATCGCGCTGAAGATGACGCGGTCGCACAGCTCGACGATCCGGTCGTTCCTGTCGAATTCGATGTGGTCGCACACGATGCCCTCATTGGCGAACTCCATCTGCTGTCTCATGATGACGTCGTTCACGAACAGCTGCTGCAGCCGCTCGTTGCAGTAGTTGATGCAGAGCTGCTCGAATCCGTTTCGCTCAAACATTTCGAAGCCGAAGATGTCCAGAATGTTCAGCTCGGTGACCTGCCCCGAGACAGGGCCGACCGCGCGGTTCATCCAGCCGACGACGTTCTCAAACATGTGCTGATACAGGGCCATCGCCAGAGCTCGCGTCCGCGAACGCGTCTCCTCATTCTCGCACTCTGTCCAGATTTCCTCATCTGCGACGTAGATTCGTCTGGAGCTCAGCGTGCGCGTCAGGCTACGATGGTCTATGCCGAGTACCAACGCCGCGTTGGCGTAGTCTCGGATGTTCAAGAAGGAGATGCTGATGACGACCGACACGATCGAGGCGATCTGGTCCGCGTCGAGACCGACGCGCTGTGCCGCGAGCTCAAACTTGGGCCAGGACGACTGGACGGCCGCGTGCCTGGCGCCGAGCACGCCCATGTCAATCGCGTGCAGCGCGTGCTCGTCACGAAGCTGCGCGTCCTCGTGCACCGCGTAGAAGATGCGAAACGCCCCTTCGTTGTGCACGCCGGTTCTGGCGACACGACTCTTCTCGAGCAGATATGTCTGGATCGACGCCCCGACTTGGTGGCATCGGTCATAGTGCAGTCGGAGGAATTTGCCAAAGCGAGAGGAGTTGCCGTTCCGGACGGTCTGCGCGTTGCCCAGATACTCGAGGACGGGGCCCGTGTTCAACACCGCCTGTATCGTCTCGCCGGCGCCGGCGGCGTTCCGAAATGCAATGTACTCCAAGCACAGTCGCGCCACTTCGGTCTTGCCGGCTCCCGATTCTCCAGTGACGAGGATCGTCTGCGATCGCCAATGGACGCCCGCCCACGCGCGCTGCGCCGTCAGGTAGATGTGCGCGTCCGCGTGTCCCTCGCTGTACTTGGCGCGCTCTTCGGCACCGTAGATTGGGAGCCACGCGAGCGGGTTCACGGAGATGCACACCTCGCGGCACATCGCATAGGGCTGCCCTCGCAAGTGTCGCACGCGCAATAGCTCTACGATGCTGGGCACGTCCACCGTCTCGAGCGTCGCAATATCGTCGCAGGCGCTGGGACGCTGCTCTAGCTCGGCATTGCCCACGACTTCCGTCGAGTCCATGTTTACCGCTCTTTCAGAAATAATGAGAGAAAAGACGAACGAAACCGCGGCACGAGGACAAGCAGCGTACCACTCGCACCACGCTGTCTTTACAAGGTTATCGCCAAGCACAAAAACACAAGAGACAGACGTTGTCGCAGGCTGCGATCACAACCGCAGAAAGAAAGAGACACCTCATCGCGCTCTCGTCTGCTTGAGTTTGTCATCACACTTGGGTGCTCGCCAGCACTCGCCAGCGTCAAGCGGCGACCCAGCACGAGGCGACGCTCGCGAGACCCCCGCACACGGCGACGCCCGCGAGGAGGACCTTGGCTTGTGGCCTCCCCCGCCCTCCCCGCCTCTGCAAAAAGAAGATCTGGAGAGAGGCTAGCGGACAGATGGACCCACGCGGTCAGTTCCAGCCGAGCATCCTCATCGCGGCGTACAGGTCCCCCCTCGCGTCTTGCACTACGCGAGAAACGACATCAGCGGGCAGGCCCATGTCGGACAGATGGGACGCGCACACTTTGTACAGGTCCGCGCTCGGCATCTCGTCAAAGGCGACCTCGTTGGTCCGGTCCAGCTGCCCCATGATGGACCAGAACGTGTCAAGGCGTGTCTGTGCCGGAAAGATGTTGGCGCGCACGAGCAGGTCGAACTGGCGGACGCGAGTCGACGGCTCGATGTGCGCGAATATGGGCACCCACACATCAATCGGCAAGGCGTCCATTTCTTAGCTTGATGGATTTCTTTTTGGGGGCATCAGAATGCATTCGATATTCATCGGCCAACATCTTCATGAAGCGGCGATACTCGGCCGACTTTGTCGAGCGCTGGCGGAACCGTCCTGCGCCGCCCCTGCCGGGGCATCTCGAGCAAAGACGCCTCGTGGCACGGCGTGCCTTGCGCCAGCTAGACGAGGCGGCCGACTTGCGACGGCACCGCTGCAGGCAACATCTCGTCATGCACCGGCCACGGCCAGCTGCCGTGTTGGCCGGTATCTTGTACGATTTAGAGGCGCACGCCCGGTGCCATGCATGTCCCCGGCTCTGAGTTTTTTTTATGGTCAGGTAGAAACAGATGGGTCGGGGCGTCCACATAGCTGCGCGAATCGACACGGATACTCTGCTGAATCATCCGGAGCAGGCCATGCAGACGCTTAGTCTCAAGATTTTTCAGAGACGGCAAGAGCTGCTCAACGAGTTGTGCCATACACGGGTGACGTTTCTGGACAATGGCGAGACTCGCAGCGGCATCGTCGACAGCATCGACGGCAAGTCCGTCGTCATTCGGGATAATAAGCGGAAGTACAAGATTCTGCTGCGAAGCATCGTGTCTTAGCGGCGTGTCGGAAGTCGTGGCACTTTAGAAGCGTTTCGCAGAACACTTTCATCGACTCGATGCACGAAAGGTTGAAGTCGTGCACGGCCTTTGTGAAGGCCTCATCGGAGTCGGCGAGATCCAACATCTCCACTCTCAAGAACCCCATGTCGGCGTGACGGTTGTCGACGGCTAGAATCTCTAGGTGTTCACACTCATTCTGCTGCATGAAGGGATGGCAGCGCGACTTGTGGATGGCGAGGTCCTGCTCGCACATGAGCTTCTTCTGCAGATCGTCTTTGTCATTCGAGATGTGCTTCTCGATGAGAAAGAGCAGCGACGTATTATTGTCGCACTGCTCCTGCAGAAACTCGATGATGCCGTTGGCAAAGGACAGTTTGGTGCGGCTGTGGTTTTCGCCCACAAGGATCAGGGTGCGATGGCTCAGCTTGACGCACTGAATGTGAAGGATGTCGCTGTGCTGGCACAGCTGGCACACGCCAGCGCATATATCGTCGCGGTCGTTCGGCACGACTTCGGCGAGCTTCGTCTGGAGCAGGTAATCAGCGACATTTTGCGTGTGCGCCATACCCGCGTAATATATAATGTAGTCTTTGCTGGAGTTCAAGATGTGGCAAAGTGAATATGCATCCATGCAGCGTGCGCGGAGCTCGAACCATAACTTTGGGTCGTGCAGAGCCCGATTCTTCAACGATTCTTTGCAAAAGGCGCCCAAGTACTTGATGGCCTCTATGCTCTTCTCGCCCGAAAACAGGCTTTGGATATGTTTCATCTTGCCGACCGTCGCATCGTCGTGCGCGTATTTGCAGCCAGCGAAGAACTCAACCGCGCACGAGATGGCCTTCTGGTTCGTCGGCTCCCGGTGGACGGCATCGATCATGAGTTCGACCAATCGTCGGAGATGTGCGCGCATTTTGCACTTGGACAGCCAAGCCCGGAGTGTCGGTACCCATTCTGGTGCCACTTCTCGAAGGTCTCTCATCTGGTCGATGAATAAGTTGTAGTTTGCCTCACATGCGGTGAGCGTCCACGAGTACATTTATTTACCGGTGCATAAAAAATTGTCAATCCGTTCATACTATTTCATAAATAGTCCGACTCTTGCCAAGATGAGAGAGGCAGCGCAGCTGTTGCGGTCCATGGCACTCACAATCGTCACATCGCTGCTCCTTTACGTCCTGAACACGATTTGTTCGCGGATGCGAGCCGCGATGAATGGATCGTCGATCTGCCTGCCATTCATGCCGAAGCACATCGTGATGAGCTCGTACGAAATGCAGATAGCGCAGCACATCATACGACCTTTGGCGATTGCGGAGCGCCTGGATGACATAGGCGGCCTGGCGGAGGTGAAGGAAGAGATCCGATCGCAGCTCTTGCTGCCGCTCAAGTACCCCAAGGTGTTCTTCTCAGATGTCAAGGCGCTTCATCCCGCCAGGGGGATCCTGTTGTACGGGCCGCCCGGAACAGGAAAGACCATGCTCGCACGAGCCATTGCTGCTGAAGCGGGTGTGCCCTTCATTTCGCTGTCCCTTTCCAACCTGGAGGACAAGTTCTTTGGCGAATCTAGCAAGTTATTGAGCGCGACCTTCTCCCTGGCCGCCAAGCTGCAGCCGTGCGTGCTCTTCTTCGATGAGATCGACGGCATGATACGCACCAGAAGCGAGCACGATCAGAGTTGCGTTTACGGGTTCAAGACCGAGTTTCTGACGCACATGGATGGCATCAAGAAGAAAGAGACCGACGCCGTGATTGTCATCGGCTGCACAAACTGCGAGAGCAAGCTGGATCCGGCGGTTCGCCGCCGTCTACCTCGCCAATACAAGGTCGACCTGCCCTCGCCGATTGAGATTGTGCAGATTCTCAAGTTGCATCTCTCCGAGACATCGATCTCGGCGGGAGACTTGCGCGGCGTCGTCCGCCAGCTCAGGTCCGGATGCTCGGGCAGCGATGTGGCAGACATTGTGCAGACGGCGTGGTCGATGCGCATGGTGAAACTTACGAGGGGAGAGCATTTTCTCAGGAGATTGGAGGCAAATGCGACCGCTACGGAGGTGGCCAAAGCCGTCGATGCCCTGACGGTGCAGGATCTGCTAGACGCGATGAAGCGGAAGGGCGTCTGGCGAGGCGTGGACGACCCTCGGTGCGATGACGCAGAGGAGATGCCGCCACCGGAGTGAGGATGTCCCCCCCAAAAAGAATTTGCACAATGAGGGCGAGAGGCAGGGGAGGGGGGCGCGCGCCGAGTCGACTCGACGAGTCGCCAAACGCGTACTCCTCGGAGACGAGCTAATTCATCCTTCACTATGTCGGACATGTGCAAGACGCACTCGTCAATGACAGTTCCGTCGACCTGCTGCATCTCATCGAGGGAATCTTCATGTTCGTTCCTGTAGCTGCGCCGTGTTAGCTGGTCAGGTCGGCCTCCAGTGGCATGCAGCGACTGCGCGAAGACGAGACGGTCGGCGAGGCCCTGGCCAACATCGACGTCGAGCGCGCACATCGCCGACTTTTTTTCCATGGCGGAACAGCCGTCGACGCTGACGCTGCTTCAGAAGTCCGGTCTTCGGTCTCACGGAGCGGCAAAGACTCACAGCCGTGGACGCGCGTCCCGGCCAGCTTTTTTTTTGTGCCGACGACTCAATGTCCGACGTCGCGCGCTGCTCCGTATCGCTCTTCTCTGGCGGTGGATTTGGCGACATCGGCGTCGAGTATGGAGCCGGTGTGCCTATCTTAGCCATGTGTGAGCTTCTGCCGGAACGGGCGAACGTGCTCCGACGTTTGTTTCCAAACGCCTGCGTGCACTGCGGCGATATATGGGAGTGCAAGCAGGGCGTCGTCGACCAAGTGCGGAGGCACCTCGGCGAGGGGAAACGCCCCCAACTCCTCGTAATGTCGCCGCCTTGCCAAGGCATGTCGAGCAACGGCGTGGGTAGGATCTTGTCGGCGGTTGCCAGGAAGCAGCGGCCGGAGTTGGACCCTCGCAATCGGTTGCTCCTCCCGGCCATTGAAGTAGTCGAAGCGCTGCAGCCAGAGTGGATCGTCCTCGAGAATGTTCGCAACATGCGAAACACGGTGATCATGAATGAGTTCGATGTGCTCGAGAATGTGCTGGATGTGCTTCGCCGACGGCTCGCGAATTACGACATTCGCGTCGAGGTGCTCGATGCGGCCTCCTTCGGCGTGCCGCAGCGCCGCGAACGCCTCATCACCATCGGCAGGCGAAGCTCGCACGCCACGGCGCGGTCGTACCACCCCGACGTCACGCACGGCCCCGGTAAGTTGCCGCACGTGACCCTACACGCAGCAACGCGCCACTTGCCCGACCTGGATGCGCTCTCCAAGCGCGTGGACGAGTTCGACCCGCTGCACAGGATCCCCGAATGGTCGCACTTGCAGTACATGGCCATGTCGCACACGCCCGAGGGTCATACCGCCTTTGACAACGACTCGTGCGTCCGGTGCCGCACGCGGGTGGATGACCCGCGCGTGGCGGTCTGTCCGACGTGCACCGAGCTGATGCCTCGCCCTCTCGTGAAGAAAAGCTACTGGCGCTGCAAGCACTGCGCCTCCCTCACGCCCCGAACGAGGACGGTTTGTGGACAGGCTCATGCGCGTAGCGACGAGGAAGACATTGTCCTCCACGACGTCATCCGCGCCTTCAAAACCGCATATCGTCGCATGCACCACGACCGACCGTCATCCACCCTCACCACCAATAGCGGCGTGATCTCGAGCGACGTAAAGGGCCATCCGCACCAGAACCGCGTCCTCTCGCTTCGCGAGGTTCTCATTGTCGCCTCGCTCTCGAGCCATCCCGGTTTCGATGCTCCATGGGCCAAAGCGGAGTCCACACTCGAAGGCCTACCCGATCGTTGCATACGACACATCGCCGGAGAGTCTATACCGCCCCTTGTCATGTTCCGCATAGTACGACACTTGTTGTCCTACGACGCTGATGTAGCTGCTGCAGCATAGACGGACGGATTGCTGACGATTGCAATTGTGTTTTATCATCCTCCCCTCGCAGCTTGTTCTAGAATCTTGCCGCTTGCAACTTGCAACTTGCAACTTGCAACTTGCATTCTGGCAAGTGTGTATGTCAGTCTCGCAGGTACTGCTGCAAGTGGTGTTGTCGCAAGTGCAGCTGTTATTGTGCCGTCGCAAGTGCTAGTGTTGTTACAACTGCGACTGTGCTGGCAAGTGCGAGAAGAACCGGCTGGCCCGCTTGAGGAGGGACGGCGCGTTTCGCGGACTTGAATGTCGGCGTTGCGGCGACGGACCCATGTGGGACGAGAACTGCTCAGAGCTCCTCACGAATCATGACTCACGGAATACGTGTGCATGGTGCGGTGCGTTCGTTCGAATGTCAACGTCAGATGTGGACTCCCGAACCGACTCGATGAGCGGAAGCTCAATCGTACCAACTCTGCGCGTGCTCTGCATGAAATCCGTGTTTTCCTGCTTCAGCTGCCGAATCTTCACGACGATGGCGGCATCGTCCACATAAGTCTCACAGAGATTGTTGAGTCCGACCATCGAGTCGGCAAGCGCGTGCATCAGGCGCCCGCACATCTGTATCTGCGTGGCTTTATGTAGCCTGTAGGCAATCGTTTCCGAGCTGTCGTCGTCCTGCTGTCCGTAATCTGTTAGCACACTCGTGAGGAAGGCGCGTGCATTTCGCATGGCGCTGCTGACGCGCTGTACATTCTGCTCCCTGTTTTCTCGGTAATACATCCGCCAAAAAGCCCGGAATGTGGTCGGCGTGTATATCGTGAAGAAGTCGCCCTCTGTTATGAGCTTATCGTTCTGTTTGATCGCAGCGAGTACGCCGAGGTTACGAAGGGTCGTATCCACGTCCGCTTGCATCTTAGCAAGCAGCCCCCTTTTTTTCTTGCTTTGGCGCCGCGGTCTCACGCATCCTCCTTTTTTTTGGACTGCACCCTGCAAAGATGGAGCCGCTCCCGATGTTGCGGGGCATCGCGTTTGGCGCTTGCATCACCCTGACATCCGTCATCGTGCGTCTCGCTTGCGGTCCACTCGAATCTCGCCACATTCCATTCCAACCACCGCCGTGGGCGTTTCGCGTGGTTTGGCCTTGTCTCTACGCGACAACCGGGGCTGGCTGGGTCATTGGAAAAGCGGACATCGCATTGGGAGGAGTGACAGTCTTCTGCGCGGCGTGGCTCATTGTCTTCGCATGCCTGCGGCAGAAGGTCGTTGCGGCCCTAATGCTCGGTTTGACGGTCGTTCTGGCCTGTGTGGCCGCTGCGGCTTCCGACGGGATAGGGGGGTGGCTGCTTGCCCCTCTCATCGGCTGGACGTCCTTCGCCACATACCTCAACACCTACGACGCGTACCGCGACGCCAGCGGCGCACGCTGAGTCAGATTCGGATCGCAATCGGAGCGCCGGATGCATGATCTATAAAACGCAAACCCTAGCCCAACTCTGGGGGCAGCAACCGCGAAAGAGCGTGCTGCCCCCACCGTCGGAGGAACAGCGCGCGATCGTAGAGGCTGTCCGGGGGAACAACTGCGTTCGCATCACCGCATATGCCGGGGCTGGCAAGACGACGACCGCCATGATCATCGTGTGCGAGGACAAGAAAACAAACACCATCATCACGTACAATCGGGCCCTCGCCGACGAGACGAGAGCGACGATCCGAGAGCTCGGCCTCGCTAACGTGGAGTGCCACACCTACCACGGCAGAGTGGGCGTCGCCGCCGGCAAGCGCGGCAAGGTCAACAACGACAGCAAGCTGCTCGCCATCGTCAAGCAGTGGGACGCGGGCATGCCCGTGGCCGTTCCGATTGCCACGGATCGGATCATACTTGACGAGGTGCAAGACATGCGGCCGTCCTTCCATCGGGCCGTCGTCCACATGGTGGCGACGCATCAACCGCAGATGTGTCTGTTTGGCGACGCCAATCAGATCCTCTACGACTACGGCGCGGACGATCCGGCGCACACTGGCTTCCTCATGCGACCGGAGGAGTATTTCGGACACGTCACCTGCCGTCGCGCGTGGGTCCCGGCCACCCTCAATGTGTCGTACCGGCTGACGCCGCGGATGGCCGAGTTTGTCAATGGCGTCTGGGGCACCCACATCGTCGCGGGCAACATGCGCAGCGACCTACCCGTCGAGTACTGGCATCTGAGCATGTACGACGCGCGACTCGTGAAACGATTGAAAGAGGTGCTCGACTCGTACGCGGCCGTGGATATCGCCATGCTCAGCCCGACTAATCTGCACAGCGCCGACGGCAAGGAGAGGCCGCTGCAGACCATCGTGAACAAGCTCCTCCTCGAGACATGCCCGGACGGGCGACGGCGGTACAACTTCGCGGTGAAGAAGCCGGACGCGGGCACATCCGCCTACAAGAACAAGGTTCGCGCGTGGACCCACCACGCGAGCAAGGGCTGCACGATCAAGGTCACCGTCGTCTTCGGCTTCAACGCGTTCCAGGGAAAGCAACCCAACAAGAATCAGATGGGCGTCGCAATCTCGCGCAGCAACCATCGGCTCATTGTCGTGCATGAGGCCAGGAAGGACGGCGCGCAGCCATACTGCGAGCCTCTCAACGCGGCGGTGATGCGCTCGCTCGTCGAACGAGGCATCGTCGTAGCACCCGACGGCATCCCCGACGAGTTCATCGTCCCGCAGCTCGACCTCCCATCGGAGATGATCCCCGTCACGGGCATCACACACCTGGGGGCTGCGACTGCGGATCGCCTGTTGCTGTACGGCACCGACGTTTCGCGGATCGGCGCGCAGCACGATGTCGCCGTATCTCTGACTCACAGGTTTCACACCGGCTCACGCGAGACCGAGGAGGACGTGAGCGCGATCTACGGCGTCGCCATACCGTTTGCGATGGAGTACAGGCAGACGGGGGCGATACTGAACGTCGAGTCCATCCTGAACCCGGTGCTCGTCGACGCGATGGCATCGTACACGCCAGATCTTGTGATCGCTCTGCTGAAGCGCACGCTCACCAACCTCACGCTCGAGAACACGACGGCGATTCGCGCTGCATTCGCCCCGCCGAAAACGCGAGGCGTCGACGTCATCCAAACTCTCCGCAGGCTCCGCCCGCGATGCCCCTGCCTCGCGAACGTGGCCGTGAGCGACCGGCGTCGCTTCGACCAGATCTTTGCCGAGCATCACCTGCAGCGGGTCGGGGAGATATACGCGCGGCCAGTGAAGACGCCGCCAGAGTTTATGTACTTGGCAAATGCGTACATGGCGGTGGAAGGGACGCACGAGCTATTCGTTCAAATCGGAGACGAGTACAACTGGGTCAATTCGAGCGCGTTCCAGCAGGCGGTGGACATCCTGCTCACGCATGTGCCATCCGGCGAGTACGAGCAGTGCCTCAGCGCGGCGGTCACGCCGCCAGTCCACGGATCTCGACGCATCGTGACGGGCGTCTTGGGCTGCCTCGACGTCCAAGTGACGCCAACTTTCGGCTACGAGCTCAAGTTTGTGCACGAGCTCAGCATCGAGTACGAGCTGCAGGCACTGCTGTACGCAGCGATCCTCGCGGCCAACGCCGACGCCGCGGCCAGGTGCATCCTCTTCAACGCGCGCAACGGCGAGCAGGTCGTGAAGGAGATCCGGCCGAAGGAGGCGTCGCTGCTTTTGCGCGAGGCGGCAGCCTGCGGGGCGGGGATGTGAGTGGGACTCGCCGCTCGGACGCTCGCGCTACCAGCGCGCGACAAAGTCCGTCGCGTCGGCGGACGTGACGCAAATTGCGTTGAAGGGGGCGCCTTGGCGAACCCACTTTGCCGCTCGCTCGGGGTGGAGATGCGTCTTTCCGCCGTGCAGCGGTGCCCTATCCGCCGCGATGGCCGCCTCCGCCGCGCATTTCTCGGCATCCGAGGCGGTGGGCGAGGCAATCGTAGCCATGTCGCGCACCCGCTTAGCGTGGCGTGGGTGGCGCGCGTCTGTTTCCGAGTTGAACTCAAACGGCGCCGTCGTGCTGATGCGTCGCTCGCAGTTGGCATTCGAACCGTGTGGGTAGCCGAGCAGCCACGTGGCGGCGAAGCTGGAGTCGGAGTCCGAGTCGGGCTGAATGTCGAGCTTGTGGATGGACGATAGCCCCTGCTCCGACAGCTTGGCGTTGAGCGCGGCGAGCACCTTGGGCGAGTCCCATTTCAGAAAGGAGGGGCCCGCGCCGCCGGTGAGCCAGTCGTCCACGGTGCGGTTGCCGAACAAGTCGCTGTCGCCAAGTCCGAGCGCGCGATCGCGAATGGCGGTCAGGCAGACATAGTACTTGTGTGGCGTCAGATTGGCGATGGCGTAGGTGGCCCCGTCGGCGCGGCCGCCAGAATGGTGGATCAGCGTCTGCACGCCCCACCTGCGCGCCCAGTCGAGGTTGGTGGCAGACGGCAGATGGACGGACTCGAGGTACTCGATCATGGACTTGGGCCTCGGTCCGTCCGTATGCGCCGCGAGTGCAACGCCGCGCGGGGGCTTGGCGACGAGATGCGGGACGCCGCTGTAGCGGACGGTGATGCCAAGCGACTGAATGGCGGCGCGGGTTGCCGCCATGGCCTGCACGCCCATCGACGGAATCAAATGCGCAGAAAGGCCAAACCCGGTGTTTGTCACCGCCTCTGGAATCCTCGCCTGGCCATTCCGCGTGCCGCCCTGCTTCGTATAGAGGATGCGATCGCACAGGTAGGCGATCGCGCGCTCGTCGCCAGCGACCAGGCCTTGCATCGCCGACTTGCGGCTGGGGCTGTGGAAGACGGTGAGTCGTCCTGTCCGGGTGGACAAATCGCAGAGGCGGAAGAGCGCGTCTCGTTTCGTCGCATCAGCCATCTGCCGCCAGGTGTGCCGACCCGCTTCCCATTCGCGCATCTTGGCGATGGACTTCATCTGAGGCACCTCGTCCTGAAGCAGCGCTAGCTCTAGATTGTGGTCGAACCAGGCCTTGAAACATTCGTCTAGCGTTGCAATAAAGGTGGAGGATAGCTCGGGCAAATCGAGAGCGGCGCATCCGCTATTCTGAAGCTGGGTGGCAAACCCGCACATCGAAAAAAATAAAAGGCCGCGCGCCGAATAAAAGGCCGCGCGCCGATTAATAAAAAAAATCGGTGGTTGTTACATCATGCACGTGTACCCCCAATTCGTCGCATACACGCTTTGGACGACTCAGCAGTACCGGTGTGCATCATGCGAGAAGCAAATAAACGGACACGAGGCGCAGATCGAGAATGTGCGAAATGAGCAGCTGCTTTGCCAGATGTGCATCGACGAACCGACGCCGACGGGGTTCGACGGCGCAGACGCGCCTACGGTGTCGGAGTAGGCGCGTCGATGGCGTGCAGCAGCGTGGCGTCGGCGTGCAGCATGGGCGTGGCGTCGACGAGCACACTCCGCGTGCGCCAGTGTCGCGCGATCTCTCTCGAGCAGCAGCAGATGTTCGCCAGAATGCAGAATAGGAACACGGTGAGGAAGACAAAGCTGACGATGAGCACCGCCATTTTCTTTTTCGACTTTTCGCGGAGACGAACCCACACGAAGCGCTGCGATCAGAATTGCGCCTTTTCTCGTTCGCTGCCCATGCTCGTCGCCGGCCATGCTCGTCCAAGCCCGATTCCTGCGAGATTTGTTCTTCCGTGCGTATGGGCTGCAGGTGGGTAGGGGTCCGTACGAGACAGAGTGCACGCTCACGCGCACGGAAGACGGCGAGTTTGGCATCGAGGTCTTGGAATCGTGGACGCGCGCGGTTTCGGAGATGTATGCGGATGGCGAGCCTATCTACTGCGGCATCTTACGCCGGTACTTTCACGTCGTGGGCGTGCCAGATGGCTGTCCTCTCCGACTCGGAGATCGCATCCTTCGCGTGAATGGCAGCATCGCCTCCGATGTGGCGCGGCAAGCGCGCGCGTCGACGCACGCCATGACCCTGGTGGTCAACCGGAACGATCCGCACTTTCCGTTGTGAGTGGCGAGGCGGGTAAGGTGGCGGGATTGGATGCCGCATCGACATCTTTTTTGTTGCGAATAAGAAAAAAAGATGCGATGCTTCTGCATACTTTTCATACTTTTCACTGCATGTCACGTGTCAAGCGTACCCCTCTACAATGGCAGCGCGTTGGCTCCCCGACGCCGGCTCTCGGTGACCCAAAGTGGCACGTCCACATACTTCGACATCAGCATGTCGGACGGGTCGTCGATACCAGTCGGCACGTATCCGCTGGGTACGCAGCTCTACTTTGATCGTTCGCAAGCATGGACCATTCAGTACGAGAGCGCGCCGACCTCGTTTCCACAATCGCGTCCAGTATGGTGGCAGTTGCAAATCGAGTCGCCCAACGAACCGGCACATAACCCGTCGGCCTGGCAGGGGCTGGTTGGTCATACCACATACCATTTGCCGTTCGATCCAGGTTATGGCGAGTTTGAGGTGGAGTTCCACATGGGCTATGACTGGTTTCACTTGGATCCCAAACCAAATAACCATTATTGGCGACAACGCCATCAAGGAAGCGACCACACGGATTTCACATTTACAATCCCGGCATTGCAAGACTGTCCTGTAGACATCCAAAGTTGGGCACAGCCCGACATCTTTCCAGCAGCTTCGAGTGTGATTTGCACGAACGACGACGGAAGTGCTTGCAGCGCAACGGAGGGACAGTATAGTTTTGGGACGGACACGAACGACATCCAGTTCTACGGCACCCAGCTCGTCATCAGTATAGAGGCCTTGCGCCATCTCCGCATCACCATTCTCCCGCACCCGCCTTCCCCTCCCCTACCGCCGCCGTCGCCGCCGCCGTTTAACCAGATCTATCTGGTGGGCGACGCATCGATGACCGTGGCTGCGCTGGCCTTTGACGACCCCGGCGCCACATCCGCCGTTGCGGATACGATAGTGGCGGAGTATGTGGATCAAGCTAGCGGCTCGTCGGTGTCTTTGGCGACGATGTCCGCGACTCCCGGCACGTACGATGTGACATACTCGTTCGAGCCTAATGTGGATGTGGCCGTGTTCCCAAAGGGGGACTGGAACACCGCGAACTGGGCGCCGTATTCGCGCGACTATGTGCACAACTTCAATTGGCAAAAATGGGAAAGTTGGCGGGCTAACTACCACAACTGGCCGCTCCAAGAAGATTTCAACTTTTGGAACCCGTGGAGAGTGGACATCGTTTCGACGCCTAGTACATATTCTGGGGCTGTCTTTGGAATGGGGCATAGCTATCTGATAGGCACAGGGAGCCATGGAAACAACAAGCTGTGGCAAGTAAGGGTAGAGTGGTCAGGCCCGGGAGTGTTGTATATTTTAATTGAATACGGCAAACCCTATAGCATACAGAGTTTCAGCATGTATCTTAAACTGACCTTGCCCGCAGGGGTGGAGCAGACCATCTCCATCATCCACGACGGCACCGGCTTCGGTGGTTTCTCCTTCGTCAACGATGATGGCGAGTCCTTCACGATTCAGCAGGTCTTGCAGCACACTGACTTTTTGAGCTCGAACTACCAATGGAGCAACGGATGCCACGGAAATACACCAGTCACCACCAACGTTAACCTCCATGTGGAACAATGTGTCGCTCAGCCTGGCAATATCCAGCAGTGCTGTGGATTAGAGTACCCGACCAATAACCCTGCCCCTGACACCAGCACATGGACGTGGGTTGACGCGTCGGTCCTGCAGAATACGAGTGACCCTCATCAATCGCTCGACGAGCTGGCGGTGGGCGGGACTATAATGGGCTTCCCATCCAACACGATAACGGACAATGGTCCACTTTCCGTCACATTATCTGTATATCCCCCACCATCAGTCACATCCACACCTGTCTCTTATACACATCTGACGCTGCCGACGAATAGAGAGGTGTAGAT
>OJEA01000099.1_pt1 | contig 14686 bp, 10 predicted proteins | sample 1593051 | NCBI WGS metagenome assembly OJEA01 (sample SAMN05416699, study PRJEB24817) | seawater metagenome | isolation source: Sea water | place: Canada:Atlantic | collected 2013-07 | reverse complement strand
GTTATAAATGGCCCTGCATTAAAGTTCGTCCACGCAGATATCCCAGCAAGCGCTGTCCAAATTATTGCTATTGGTAAACTTATTGATCTCCATCTAATTGTTCTAACAGGATGGATAAATTTCAAAGGAGTAAACATTGAAGCCGCAAGTATTATTACAAAGACAAGAATAACATAAAAGTTTGGATGAGTAGCAAAAACAACAACGGCAAACATATTCCAACAACCTGGAAAGCCTGAAAAAGAATTATCTTTTGTTTTCATTCTAGTATCAGAAAAATATAAGGCAGAGGTAAATGTTATAATTATTATTGTTACCCATCCTGTCCAACCATCTAATAAGCCAGACTGAAAAAGCGCATATGCAGGAATAAATACGTATGTTAAATAATCAATAATTAAATCTAATAACACACCATCATATTCTGAAGCATTATCCTTTACGTTATAATGACGTGCCAGTGGTCCATCTATACCATCTACAAAAAACGCAATTACCAACCACAGAAACATCATATCCCACCGGGAATCTACTGCAGCTAGCATTGCTAGCATAGCAAAAACTGCTCCTGTTGCAGTTAAATAATGAACTAAAAGTGCTTTGATATGTAATGTCATTCTGGCTTCATATAGGAGTTTAAGAAAAACTCAACCTTTCGATTAATTTATGCTTTGGGGTGAGATTTTTTGTAAACTTCCATTAAGTGAGCTTGGTCTACTGCAGTATATGCTTGTGTTGAGGAAAGCGATGCATGTCCAAGTAATTCTTGAATAACTCTTAAATCACCTCCTGCTTCCAAGAGGTGTGTGGCAAATGAATGTCGCATAGCATGTGGTGTAGCTGAAGACGGTAAACCTAATTGCATTCTAGTTTGCTCCATTACTTTTCTTATTATTCGCTGATTCAATGGACCACCTCTTGCGCCTTTAAATAAAAAGTCATTTGGCAAAAAAGAGTATGGACAATATTTTATGTATTTTTTTACAGCTGATTGAGCAATTGGTAAAATTGGTACAATTCTTTCTTTATTTCCTTTGCCAATAATTTTCAAAACTTCAGGCAAAGGTGTTTCTACAAACTTTAGTGATAAAGCTTCAGATATACGTAAACCACAACCATATAATAGTGTAATAACTGCAACGTTTCTTGCATTAATCCATGCATGTTCGGATTGAATGTCAATTTGATTAATAAGATTTTTTGCTGCTATCTCTTTTAATGGGCGCGGTAGAGGCTTTTCAAATTTTGGTGAACGAGTTGAAAGAACAGCAGTCGTTGAAATTCCATATGTATGGCCTAACCAACGATAAAAACTTTTAATTGCTGATAACGCTCGGGCAAGTGAACGTGGTGATAATCCAGATCGTCGTGTGTGAGAAATCCAGGATCTCATATCCTTTACATCCACATTAGATAGAATAACTTTTGATGGTCTCTTTCCAGTATGGTGCGATATAAAATGTATATATGTTGTAACGTCTTGACGGTATGCATCAATAGTTTTTTCAGCCAATCCACCCACAGCAGAAAGGTTGGATAACCAATTTTCCATTAAATCTATACCGCCATCTGTATTAACCATTAAACAGCCAACGTTGCATAATTTTTTCAAAAATAGATCCATAAAATACAAGTAAATCTGTTCCCATATTAGGTAAGAACTGATCTGGATTTGTAGATCCTAACAGAAGTAAGCCAGGGCTATTACCTTCTCCTAAATCTAGTTTCATTAATGCTTCAGACCTAAGTTCTGGTGCAATATCATTATAAATATTGGAAGCGCCTTTTCTAATCTGGCGTAATGTTACAGGACGTGGATCATTATCTTGGCCTAATGTAATATAATGATCAATTTCACCTTCTTGTAAGAAAACAACGCTTGGACCAAATTCCATCTGTAATTGGGGAATATCATTTTGACTTATAGACGGTGCCTCTAAGCATAACCTAGCGGTATCAATGTTTAGAGTATTTGCCCAATCTGTTTTTAAAAAATTTAAGAACTCTGAAAATGTTTTTGGTTCTAGGGCTTCTAATATAGCTGAATGGACTCTGAATGTTGTTGAAATATTTTTATAAGCAGCAGAAATAATATTACTGTTTTGTCCTTCAATTTCCTCAACACGACCTTCCAGGCGTTTTAAGACAACACTTTTTAAGTCAATAACATTTGTTGGGGTGTTAGATGAACTTGCGGATATCAATGCTCGCATTACTTCTCTATCATTTAAAAGAGCTTCTGGATCTTGCAAAATTCGTTTTCTAATATCACTAATTTGATCTATGTTTGACATATGTAATTCTCATTATTTTTATTTTTAATTCTTATTTTATGTTATGTAATGGGCTTGTTAATTCTATCGTATGCTCTTTAATATATATAAACAAATTTTAGTCTTTGAGGAAACAAGATATTGAGTGATCAAATTAAACATGACTCAATTCAAACTTTCTCGCATGGTGAGTTAGTATCAGTATTAACAACTCAGCCTATTGATAGATTCCTTGATTATAAAGCACCTAAAAATGGAGTAAAATTAGGTTCTTATGTGGAAATTCCATTGGGCCCAAGAAAAGTAATTGGTGTAGTATGGGGAGTTGGAAAGGGTGATTATGACAAAAGTAAAATCCGTATGATATCAAACGTATTAGAAGTATCTGCGATGAAGCCAGAAATGATGGAGTTTCTTTTGCGAGCTGGTCGATATACTTTGACCCCCTTAAATGTGATGCTAAAACTTGCTACACGTGCTCCTGGCTTAGCTAATCCCCCAAGTATGAATATAGTTTATGCAAAAGGTAATAGAACTATAGATAGAATGACGCCAGCTCGTGAAAGAGTTTTAAATGCTCTCAAAGATAATTCTGACATGCAATTTACTGCTAAAGAACTAAAAGAAGCTGCAAATGTAAGTATATCAGTAATAAAGGGCTTAGTTTCTCAGGGAGCTATTTCTGAATTAGAGACACCCAGAGATATTCCATATTCTAAACTTGATCCATATTTTCCCTCAAAAAAGCTAACATCTGCTCAAAAAATAGCTGGAAATACACTTCGTGATTATGTGCGAATGGGGACATATAGTACTACTTTATTAAGGGGTGTGACAGGATCAGGAAAAACTGAGGTTTACCTTGAAGCAGTTGCCGAATGTTTATCATTGGGAAAACAAGCATTAATTTTAATTCCAGAAATCGCTCTAACTGTTGAGTTTATTGACAGATTAAAAAAACGATTTGGCGAAAAACCTGCGCAATGGCACTCCGGTGTTACAATGACTGAAAAAAGACGATGTTGGCGTATGGTAGGAGAAGATAAAGCCCAAGTGGTTGTTGGCGCACGCTCATCTTTATATCTTCCATTTAAAAATTTAGGATTAATAGTTGTCGATGAAGAACATGATACATCATACAAACAAGAAGATGGTGCATTATATTCAGCTCGTGATATGGCCGTTATGAGAGCCTCTATAGAAATGGGAGCAGTAATTTTGGCATCTGCAACACCCTCTTTAGAAACTTGGGCTAATGCTGATGGAGGAAAATATAATCGCATTGATCTGACAGAACGATTTGGCGATGCGATTATGCCTGAAATATTAACTATTGATATGCGTCATCAGCCAATGTTGAAAAACTCATGGATTTCCCCTCAATTAAAAGAAGAGGTAGATTTAAGGTTAGAGCGTGATGAGCAATCCTTATTGTTTTTGAATAGAAGGGGATATGCCCCCATAACAGTTTGCCGTAAATGTGGAGACCAAGTTGGATGCGAGCAATGTGACGCTCGAATGGTAGAGCATAGGTTTAATGGGCATTTGATGTGTCATCAGTGTGGTGAAACAAAAAATATACCAAATGCTTGCCCTACTTGTGGTGAAGTGGATTGTTTAACTGCTGTTGGCCCAGGAGTTGAAAGGTTAGCTGAAGAAGCACAAGAAAAGTTTCCAAATGCAAAAATATCTGTATTGTCTTCAGACATGCTAATCTCTGCTCAAGCTTTAAAGGCGCGTATTAAAGGCATTGCTTCCGGTGAAGCAGATATAATAATTGGAACACAATTAGTAGCTAAAGGACATAACTTTCCTTTGCTGACTTTAGTTGGAGTAATTGATTCTGACCTGGCGCTAATGGGTGGAGACTTACGTGCTGCAGAACGTACATTTCAATTAATGCGACAAGTAGCTGGTAGAGCTGGTCGAGCAGATAAAAAAGGTACTGCATTTTTGCAAACACACCAACCGGAACACTCAGTAATAAAAGCAATTCTTAATGGTGATGAAGAAGAGTTTTGGCGCTCAGAAGCCAAACAAAGGCATCTTGCTGGAATGCCACCATTTGGGCGTTTAGCGGGAATTATACTAAAAGGGCCAAATATAAATAATGTGCTTAGTTTAGCAAATCATATGGTTCGAAATACTTCTATGTTAGATTCAATAAATGCTAAGGTTTATGGCCCTGCACCTGCACCTATTGCACGCGTTCGAGGAAATTATCGCTATCGCATTCTAGTAAAGGCGTCGAAAGATATAATGTTACAAAGTGCATTATTAAAATGGAGAAACTCTTTTAAGGTGCCTAATGATATACAAATTAGTATCGATATTGACCCACAGTCATTTTATTAATTTCTAAAGACTAGAAATCATCCCTTCATATAGGTATTAGAAAGTTAGAAACAGCTAGAGATATTAAAATGACAAAAATCATTACACCAAAACCAGGCATTATGGACATAGAATTATATGTTGGTGGTAAATCTCATGCTATAGGTATCGAAAATACTGTAAAATTAAGCTCAAACGAAAACCCTTTTGGACCAAGCCCAAAAGCAAAAGACGCATATCGTAATCAAACAGATTTCTTGGCTGTCTACCCTTCTTCTGACCACAATGAATTAAGACAAGCTATTGCCAATATAAATAGGTTAAATTTTGAGCAGGTTATTTGTGGTAATGGATCAGATGAAATAATAACATTTTTATGCCAGGCCTTCGCAGGTGTCGGTGATGAGGTTTTATTTACTGAACATGGTTTTGGTATGTACCGAATTTGTGCTTTGGGTGCTGGTGCAACTCCAGTTGAAGTGCCTGAAAATTCTCGTGTAACAGATGTTGATGCATTAATTGAGAGATGTACAGAAAATACAAAATTAATATTTATAGCAAATCCAAATAATCCTACTGGGACTTTTATTCCATTAACAGAAATTGAGCGTTTGATTGATGGTGTACCAAAAAATATTCTTATAATTCTGGATGGTGCATATGCGGAATATGTGGAAGGATATGATGGTGGGGCTCAACTAGTTGAAATGCATGAAAATGTTGTCATGACTAGAACTTTTTCAAAGGTTTATGGACTAGGTGGGTTACGTATTGGTTGGGGCTATGCGTCACCCGAAGTCGTTGATATTTTGGCCCGCTTAAGGGGACCATTTAATATTAATCGTGCAGCATTATCTGCAGCTATAGCTGCCGTAAATGATGAGAATTACGTCAATGAATGTTTAATACAAAATAATAATTGTGGTAATTTTTTAATCAACGAAATACGAAACCTGGGTTTTGAGTGTGATGACACCTACGCAAATTTTATATTACCGCGTTTTATTGATGAAAACCAAGCTGATGCTGCTAATGCTGCATTAGAAAATGCTGGGTTAATTGTTAGGCAAGTAAAAGGCTATAATTTACACAACTGCCTTCGTATAACAATTGGTAAAGAAGTCGATTGTTATAGAGTGATCAATACATTAAAAAAATTCAAGGAAAATCAATCATGACTGTTCTATATGATAAAGTGACATTAATTGGTTTAGGACTAATTGCGTCATCTATGGGTCACGCGATGAAAAAATCTGGATTAGCCAATACAATAGTTGGGTTTTCACAAACCAAAGAAACCCGCGACATGTCATTATCCCTTGGTTTTGTTGATGAAATTACAGATACTATTGAAGATGCAGTATCAGACTCAGACTTGATTGTTTTGTCAGTGCCAGTCGGTGCAATGGCCGCAATTGCAAAAATAATAGGTCCTAAATTAAAGCTGGGTGCAACGATAACTGATGTTGGTTCAGTTAAACAATCAGTAATAGATATGGTGGCACCACATATTCCTAATGGGGTACATTTTGTTCCAGGACATCCTTTAGCTGGAACTGAGCAATCTGGACCAACATCAGGATTTCCAGATTTATTTAAAAACCGTTGGTGTATTTTAACGCCTCTAAAAAATTGCAACAAAGAGGCTTCTGCTAGATTAAAGCAATATTGGGAGGCATTAGGTGCTAATGTTGAATATATGGAAGCTGAGCACCATGATTTGGTATTGGCTGTAACAAGTCATGCACCACATTTAATTGCATATACAATGGTAGGTGTGGCTGATGATTTAGGCAGAGTTACTGACAAAGAAGTAATAAACTTTTCAGCTGCTGGATTTCGAGATTTTACTCGTATTGCTGCTAGTGACCCAACAATGTGGCGTGATGTATTTTTAAACAATAGAGAAGCAACGCTTGAAATACTTGGCCGATTTACAGAAGAATTATTTGATTTACAAAGAGCAATTCGACGAGGAGACGGTGATCAATTATTTGAATATTTTAATCGTACCCGTGCCATAAGGCGAAGTATTATTGATGCAGGCCAAGATACTGAAGCTGCCAACTTTGGTAGGGGAAGTGTTGAATAAGTATTTGCTTATTAAAAACGAATTTTTGGCGTATTTGCTATTGGAATAATGCCAATATACATCTTTTTGTTAGAAAACTTTAATGGGATTTCTAGTTCTTGATTATTTCCAGATATAGCTGAAAATATGCTAAATATTGTAACTATAGTGTTTTTTACATTTTGATTTATCTGACCATTGTTTAAGGCTAAATCTAAAAGTTGATTCCAATTTTTTGCTTTTAAAGTGATTTTGCCATCTAAGAATTTATTAACATCTAATCGTAAATCACCAACAGCTTTTAATTTAAAGCTTCCCCATTGAAATTGCATATCATTAATCTTGAGATTGGAGATACTTTTCAGCTCTCTTTGGAAATTTTCTTGATTAATTGGTTTGTTAAATTTTGTTGCCACATCTAATTTTAAAGTATCAAACTTTTCTGGCATGGTGCCTTTAGGATCGTATTCTTTTAAGTTTATTATACCAGTAGTAATTTGTTTTAAATTTATCCCAAAATCATATTCAGTTTCAGCGACACTATTTTTCCTTAGCGCAAAAATTACATTTTCAGCAGATATAGATAAACTTTTTGAGTTGTTTATTAAAAAATTTTCACTTGAAATAGTTGATCTATTGATCTCAAGTTGACCCCCAGGCTCAAAAACCAGTGAACTTCTTAATCTTTCAGATTTAATCAATAGCTCTTGATTATATATCGTAATTTTTTGATCTAATGGTCCTAAGATAATAAAATGATTGGGTTTATAAGATAGCTGTAATATTTCCAATCTGTCAGCAAACCATTTCAATCCTGATTTGGGGTTTTCTAATTTTATATCTTTAATTATTGCATCGAACCTATTTGGAAAGCCACGCAAAGATAATGAATTTTCAACAATCCAGCCATTTTCAGATTTTTCCGTAAACCACTTATTTAAAGCAGTTTCTCTAACCGATTTACCTAAAAACCAATATGCGCTCCAAGATAGAGCTGCTGTTAAAATTATAATTACCAGTAAACGCATATTTTTACCTTTTCTTTTTGGTCTAAGCACTTCTATATTTAAAGCCAAGGCTAAAGGCTATAATCATGAATGATAAAGATATTTGGATATTTGGATATGGTTCACTCGTTTGGCAACCTGGGTTTAAATTCGAAAATCATGAAATTGGAATATTAGAGAATTATAAACGGTCTTTTTGTATTTGGTCTGTTCATTATAGAGGTACACCAGAAAAAAGGGGATTAGTTCTTGCTTTAGATAAGGTAAAAGGTTCCAAATGTGATGGTCTGTTATTCAAAGTTAAAGCAAAATATTCCGATAGTGTATTATCTTATTTGCGGAAAAGAGAACTAATATCTGACGCTTATTTAGAAGATATTGTAAATGTTAAATTAAACTCAGGCAGTATTGTGAAAGCTTATACATATGTGGTTAATCGTGATCATGAACAGTATGCTGGATTGCTATCCATAGAAGAGCAAGCCAGTATTATAAATTCTGCAAAAGGGTCTAAGGGACATAACACTGAATATTTATACAATGTTACAAGGTGTTTGCGAGATTTAGATATTAAGGATCTTGAATTGGAGAAACTAACTGCAAAAACTTTAAAGATAACTGGTTAATTTTATTACGTGTTTGAAATATTGATTAATAAAATTTTATTTTACTTAGATTGTATAATTTAATAGAAAAATATACAGCATATTATGTAGATAACACCCAAAAAAGTAAAAAGTATAAGCGCGTTTTGTTGTTTCTAAAACTTAACAATTGGAATGAAAGTCTCAACGCGTTAGTATTTACATCAAATGACCCAAAAGAGGCTTACTCATGGCGCAAAAAGATTTAGGATTTCAAAATCAATTTACTCAACCAGTAAATCAGATAATTACTATGCTTTTAATAGTCATTGCCGTTTTTGTTGGTGGTTATTTTCTCTACCCAGCTGTATCTCCAATATTTGTTGCCTCACCATACCTTAATAGCTTTATATTTATTGTATTTTTAGGTGGATTAATTTCTTGTTTTGGCCAGGTAGTATCTCTTGTTAAATCTGTCAGTTGGATTGAAGGCTTTGTAATCGATCGAGTAGGCCATGATTTGATAAAGCCTCCTGGTTTGATGGCAAGTCTAGCAGCCCTCCTTTCTGATTCTGGAGCTAGACATGCTTTAACATCGACCTCAACAAGATCTATATTAGATAGTTCCGCTACGAGGTTAGATGAAGGAAGGGAAATAACTAGATATATTATTAATCTACTAATATTTCTAGGATTGTTAGGAACATTTTATGGACTTGCAACAACTGTTCCCGCAGTTGTGGATACAATTAGATCTTTAGCGCCACAAGAAGGCTCAACAGGTCTAGATGTTTTTGCAAAATTAATGACAGGTCTTGAAGCACAATTGGGTGGAATGGGGACTGCTTTTGGATCTTCGTTACTTGGTTTAGCTGGTTCACTAGTGGTTGGTATTTTAGATTTATTTGCTGGGCGAGGCCAAAATCGTTTTTATCGTGAGCTAGAAGAATGGTTATCATCAATAACTAAAATCACAATTGGTGGTGATGGTGATGGCAATTTGGCTGGTGCAGGGCTATTCCAACATGCTAATTCTAATATGGAAAATATGACCAGTCTATTTGCACAGACAGCTGGCCGAATGGATCAACTAGCTGTTTCAATTGAACATATGGTTCAACATACAGCTTCACTTCATGATGTAAATAATCTTGCATTTCAATCTATCGCTCAGGGCCAACAAAATTTAGTAGATGCAGTTATGAAAATGCAAGAAGAAGGGGATGGAATTCTTGATGCAGAAACACGAATGCGTTTGAGAAATATGGATACTCAATTATTGCGTATTTTGGAAGAAACAACTGTTGGGCGTCAAGAAACTAATCAAGAATTGCGTCAAAATATAAATGCACTAACTGATGCTATAAATAACTTGGCAAAGAGTTAATAAATGGCATTAAAGCGACCAGGATCAAGATTTGAAGCTAGTATATGGCCTGGTTTTGTTGATGCTATGACTGCATTGTTGTTAATATTATTTTTTGTTATTTCGATCTTTATGATTGTTCAATTTACCTTGCGTGAAACAATTACAGATCAAGATCTAGAACTTGATGATTTATCTTCTCAGATTGAACAACAAGATTTAGAGCTAAATGATTTATCTACTTTGATAGGAAATAAGGAAGATGAATTGAAAAAATTATCTACTGAGATTTTATCAAAAGAAAAAAGATTAGATAATCTAACTTCAGAAATTTCTGAAAAAGATTTAAAGCTTAATAGTCTTTCATCTATAGTAACAGAACAAGATTTAGAATTGGATGATCTATCATTACAATTAAGTGATCTTGCAAGTGCACTAGGACTAGAAAGATTGCGAGCAAATGGCATTGAAGAAGATCTTGGAAAAACCAAAGATATACTTAATGAAGCTGAGGATCAAATTTCATTACATCTTGCAACAATTTCAAATTTAACAAAAAAATCTAGCATACAAATAGAAAAGATTGATGGTTATAAACTTCAGATTGATAGTTTATTATCAGATAAGCTCCAGCTTGAAAATTTCAATCAAGATTTAGCCATTAATAAATCTGCGCTTGAATTGCAAATTGCTGGTTTATTATTAGCAAAGTCAAAATTAGAAGCTAAAAATATTGATACAATAAATAAGAAAAAAGCAATTGAGTTGGCGCTAGTACGTGCTCGAAATGAAATAAATGAACGAGAAGAAGTTGCAAGATTGGCGGCAGCTAAACGTGAAGCATTAGAATTGTTAATTGTAAAGCTCCAGAATGAAGGAGAATTGCGGGCTGAAGAAATAACATCAATTAGAAAAGTATTGTCTGAGACTGAAAAAACACGCCTTGTTGAACAAGCTGCTGCAGAAAATTTAAAACAAAAATTAAAATCAACAAGTGATGAATTAACGTCTTTATTATTTGCCAATTCAAAATTAGAAGCTGAAAATAATAATACCTTAAATGAAAAAAATGTTATTGAGTTGGCATTGGCAAGTGCTCGAAATGAAATAAACCAACAAGTAGAAAGTGCAAGATTGGCAGCAGCTAAACGTGAAGCACTAGAATTGTTGATTGTAAAACTTCAAAATGAAAGCAAGCTACAATTAGCAGAAGAATCTTCAATATCTGAAACTTTAACTGAAACAGAAAAAAGACGCTTAGCTGAGGCTGCCGCTGCAGAGCTTTTAAGGGAAAAATTAAAAAATGCTAATACTGAGTTAACTGCCATGTCACTTGCTCTTGAGGCTGAACGTAAAGAAGCTGAAATTACTTTAACAAAAATTGCTGCGGCCAATGCGCTAGAAAAATCTCTTAAAATTGATTTAAGTAAGAGCTTTACTGAGGTAGAGCGTCAAGCTGCTTTAATTGCTGAAGCTAATTCACTCCTTGAAAAAGAAAAGGACATATCAATTACGGCGCAAAGAAAGCTTGCATTATTAAACACACAAACTTCTCAACTTCGAAATCAACTAAATGAATTACAAGGTTTGCTAGATGAGTCCAAAGAAGCAGATTCAAAAGCTCAGATACAACTAAAGTCATTGGGTACAGATTTGAATTTGGCTCTAGCTCGTGTTGCTGCTGAGCAAAGAAAAGTTGCGGCAGAGCAAAAGAAAATTGCTGAATTGGAAGCTAAAGAAAAGCTAAGATTTGCCGAAGAAGCAAAAGATTTAAGAAAATTTAGGTCTCAATTTTTTGGTGAATTGCGAAAAGTAATGGAAGGCCAAGAAGGAGTTCGAATAGTAGGCGATCGATTTGTATTTTCATCTGAGGTTTTGTTCTCTGTAGGGTCAGCTAACCTTGGATCTTTAGGCAAAACTGAAATAAATAAAGTTGCAAAGATTATTAATCAAATTGCAGGTGAAATTCCTGATGGTATAGATTGGATTTTACGCGTCGATGGTCATACTGACCGAATTCCATTCAGTGGCTTTGGAAAAGACTACAAAGATAATTGGGAACTTAGCCAAGCTCGCGCTTTATCAGTTGTTCGCTATTTGATGGATGATTTAAAAATTCCTGCAAATCGTTTAGCTGCAAACGGATTTGGTGAATTTCAACCAATTGATGACAGGGACACACCTGAAGCTTATAAAACCAATAGAAGAATTGAGCTGAAGTTTACAGAAAAATAAATAATTTATTTATTTCAGCCCAATTTAAACTGATTTTGCTAATTATTTAGCCGTTAGGAGAGGGGGTTTTCTTTTAGTTATTTGCCGAGCTTCTGGAGATATTAATTCAAGATCCAATTTATCATTTTTTAAATGTACTTTTACTAATCCACCCTTAGACAGTTTTCCAAATAAAAGTTCTTCTGCTAGTGGTTTTTTTAAATGTTCTTGAATCACTCTTGCTAACGGTCTTGCCCCCATTTTATCATCATATCCTTTATCTGCCAACCAATCTGCCGCATCTGATGATAGTTCAAACGTTACATTTCTATCCATTAACTGGGCTTCTAATTGTAGAACAAATTTATCAACAACTTTAACTATGACATCTTTTGAGAGGGGCGCAAAACTTATTGTTGCATCTAGCCTATTTCGAAATTCTGGAGAAAATGTGCGCTCAATTGCTGCTGTATCTTCGCCTTCTCTTCTGTCACGACCAAAGCCAATGGCTTCTTTAGATTGTTCGGTTGCTCCAGCATTTGATGTCATTATAAGTATTACATTTCTGAAATCAGTCGCACGGCCATTGTGATCGGTTAACTTCCCGTGATCCATAACTTGAAGTAAGATATTAAATACATCTGGGTGAGCTTTTTCAATTTCATCTAAAAGTAATACGCAGTGTGGATTTTGATCTACACCATCAGTTAATAATCCGCCTTGGTCAAAACCTACATAGCCTGGAGGAGCTCCTATTAACCTACTTATTGCATGCTTTTCCATGTATTCAGACATATCAAACCTAATAAGTTCTACACCTAAAGTATCTGCAAGCTGTTTCGCTACTTCAGTTTTACCCACACCAGTTGGGCCAGCAAATAAATAATTTCCTATAGGTTTTTCTGGCTCACGAAGCCCTGCACGTGCGAGCTTTATTGCAGATGCTAGTGCATCAATCGCTGGGTCTTGTCCAAATACTACACGTTTTAAAGATGCATCTAGCTCACGAAGTAATTCAGCATCATCTCGAGATATATTCTTTGCAGGAATTCTTGCTAGTTTTGCTATAACATCTTCTATTTCTTTAACGCCTAGAGATTTTCTCCGTTTTGAAGCAACAACTAAACGTTGTGATGCGCCTGCCTCGTCAATTACATCAATTGCTTTATCTGGTAATTTCCGGTCATGTATATACCTTGCTGATAGTTCAACAGCAGTTTTAATAGCATCTAAAGAATATTTCACATCGTGGTGTTCTTCAAAACGTGATTTCAAACCTTTTAAGATATTAATTGTATCTTCAATATTTGGCTCAATTACATCAACCTTCTGAAACCTTCGCGCTAGGGCTCGATCTTTTTCAAAATGTTGTCGATATTCTTTATAAGTAGTTGACCCCATACAACGCAGCTTCCCACCTTGAAGTGCGGGTTTTAATAAATTTGAAGCATCCATAGCACCTCCAGATGTGGCGCCAGCACCAATAATGGTGTGTATTTCGTCAATAAATAATACTGCATCTGGATGATCTTCTAGTTCTGTCATTACTGCTTTTAAGCGCTCTTCAAAATCACCACGATATTTAGTACCAGCTAATAATGATCCCATGTCTAAAGAGTAAATTGTTGTTTCAGATAATATTTCAGGAGTCTCTCCTGAAATAATTTTAACAGCTAATCCCTCAGCAATTGCTGTTTTTCCAACTCCAGGATCACCGACTAAAATTGGATTATTTTTACGCCTACGGCATAATATTTGTATGCACCTCTCCACCTCATGACTACGGCCAATTAATGGATCAATATTTCCTTCAGCAGCTTGCATATTTAAATCAATACAGTATTTTGAAAGTGCCGTTTCTTCAGCTTCGGCTGTTTCTTCTTCACTATCATTAAACTCTTCAGAACCAGTTACTTCTCTTGGTTCGTTCATTGAAGGATCTTTTGCAACACCATGTGCGATAAAATTAACAGCGTCATATCGCGTCATTTCTTGCTCTTGCAAGAAATAAGCAGCGTGACTTTCTCTCTCAGCAAAAATAGCTACTAATACATTTGCGCCTGTAACTTCTTGTTTGCTTGAGCTTTGAACATGTATAACTGATCTTTGAATTACGCGTTGAAAAGCAGTTGTTGGAGTTGCGTCAACGCCTTCTAAATTTGTAACTAAACTGTCCAGTTCATTTTCTAAAAAATGAGTAAGTTTTGCACGAAGTTCATCAAGCGACACTTCACATGCCCGCATTACACGATTTGCATTTGGCTCGTCAATTAATGCTAAAAGTAAATGTTCAAGAGTAGCCAGTTCGTGATTCCGTTGTGTTGCATATGCTAAAGATGCATGAATAGCGTTTTCTAGGCTGCTTGAGAATGTTGGCATTGATAATTACCTTTCAGGCGTACATTGTTTTCTTTTGTATTATGTAGTGCATTAATTATAGATTTCGCTCTATTTTTAGAATCTTCAAGCCAAAAGTGATATTTTTTTTAAATTAATGCTTAATAAATATGAAATTATAGCATATTTGCCTCTTTGACTTTAAAAGTTGTCTTTTTGAATGCGCAGTTCCCGGAAAACTTCCTCATCTGTATTATTTTTCATATTTAAATTGGCTTTGAATTCTGGAAGTGATGCACGAAGAAATGGATTTGTTTCCAGCTCTAGCTCAAGAGATGTTGGCACTGTAAAAAGTTCATTTTTTAATAAAGTTTGAATTTCCTTCTCGCGAAGTATTAAACGTTCATTTTTAGGATCAACACTTAAAGCAAACTTAGCATTTGATATAGAATATTCATGACCAGAAAAAATCATTGTTTCTGGAGGTAATTGTAAAAATA
>OJEA01000089.1_pt1 | contig 14947 bp, 22 predicted proteins | sample 1593051 | NCBI WGS metagenome assembly OJEA01 (sample SAMN05416699, study PRJEB24817) | seawater metagenome | isolation source: Sea water | place: Canada:Atlantic | collected 2013-07 | reverse complement strand
CGAGATTTCTGCCTGTCTCGTGGGCTCGGAGATGTGTATAAGAGACAGGTCCTGCGCCTACCGCGAGCGCCTCGTCAAGCGCGAGGCCGCCTTTGTGATACTGGGGGCGATCCGCAGGCGCGTGACGCGGCGGAGAGCCGCGGTGCGGCTGCAGGCGCACGCGCGCAGGATGGCCTCGACGGCACACTCGGAGCTCGACCGTCGACGGGAGAGAGGGGCCCGATTCATCCAGCATGCGATGCGTCGACGCCGGAATCGGTCCTCGCGAGAGTATCGGTCGAAAAGCGAAGTCAGCAAACTGAGGACGCAGGTCGAGTCACTGAAGGAAGTGCTCCGGCAACGCGACGCTTCGCTGTTCCAGGCCGCGCTCCTTGTGAAACAGCTGTCGAGCCGGCGCGCGTCAGAGCAGGGGCTGAGAAGCTAGGATTTCTACTTTGAGGGCCGGCTCCAGCGCGCTGCTCGCCTCGCGCCACTCCTGCAGACGTCCACGTGGGCTCGTGGACCCGCTGACGGCTCCGTTCCGTGAGCTGGCCCGGCTGGGCGCTGGCTGCGATGGCTCGCACGCTGGGGCCGAGAGGTGAGCAAGCGCCTCCCACTCACCTCGCGACAGAGCTGCAAACGGGGCGCGTGGGCCGCAAACGGGGCGCGTGGGCATGCGCACTCGGACCGCGCGTGCGGAGCACCTGCGCCTGATCGGCTAACCGCTGCCGCGCGCGTTGCAGGTGCCATGTCTGGGCGGAGTGGCGTCGACGACGTTCAGACGCAGGAGGAGGAGCGGGCCATCGTGTCGAAGCTGGCGACGCTGCTGCTTTACTGTGTCTGGATTTCCCGTTAGGCCAATGATGCGTAACTGTCAATCTTGTAGTTTGTGTATGCGCAGCTTTCTTTCGTAGCTCTACGTATCCTTACACGAGTGTCTACCTTCTGCTCAGAGCAGAAGCTCCAACCGGCGCCCTACTTTTTTTTGTTGAATGAAGGAAATGTCAGCCGAAAATTTGTTGACATTTCATAACCAATTATGGAAATACTTACTGGTTGAGAAATCATGGTATACTGAACACTCGTAATGCCGATAGCCTAATGTTAGTGAAGCACGAGGGTGGTATTTTCTCTGTATTGTACATAGAGACGCCGGATTTTGTAAATATTGACTTCAAAGACATCATAATTGACGATTTCGATGCCATTAGCAAACTCCCAATGTCTATCGACGACGCGCGTCAACTACCGGTCAGTAAAGAATTCAAAGTGAATATGATATCAGCCGGGAAAAGCGGCGATCTTAAGTACTATATTATCGAAAGGGGGCTGGATTTGCACTTTAATTTGCATGAATCATGGGTCATGCTGTTTCGCGACTTGATTAAGCTGTCCGAAGACGAAATATGTCGGAGGATTAAGCGTTCTGCATTTGTCTGACGACGAAGTCGTGGTGTACGCGAAAGATCGAGATAGGCGAAATTTCGAGTTTTATAGAATCTATTAAAAGCTCGAAAACATTTGAAGGCATGGAAAAACGACGTCAATACGAAACGAATCGCACAATACTGGGATCAAAAGGCATACAATACAAATTTTAGTCGTCATAGAGACGAGGATATCGCCTTATTCCAACGCGAGTACCACCAAATGGATATGTCACGTTTGAGCTTCTTTTGAGGCATTTAACATTTTTTTGACATATCTGCCACGCTACCCAGTGACATTCGGACGATGAGGTTGCGTCGAAAAGGAAGACATGGAGAGATGTCAGGAAATACAGAGGAAACTTGGATATTCGCGTATTCAAGAGGTTTACATGGATGCAGGACTTGAATAATTCATGGTCATTCGTCGTCTCTAACAGTACGCTTTAATCGTACGTTGAACCACCTCTTCCAACTTGGTCTTTTTAACTTCGCCAGTTTGCTCGCCAGCAATTTGGGCGGCACAGATGAATTTCCCACGGCGCAACAGCAACCCGGTCGCCGAGAAGGAGAACTCGTCGGCGAGCCAGACGAAGAAGCGGAGGCGGCCCGTGGAGCCCGAGTCCCCGGGCACGCCGACGCGGCGCAAGCCGCTCGGCGACACCTCGCCGCCCCGGATGCTGAAGAGGAGAAGAGAAAACGCGCAACGAGAAGAGAAAACGCGCAACGACAAGAGCCGCTTTGGCAGCTGTACCATGGCATCCCAAATAATGGGATCTGATCGTCGCACAAAAGTGGTTGCGCCTCTTCTCTTTTGTTATGTACTTGTAGCCATTGAAATTCGTATCGCTCCTTATCAAAGTAAGGCCTTCATTGAAACATGCGTGTGACACAGGGTGTCCATCCAACCGACAATATGGAATGCGTTGGCTAACGGAAGGCAACCCAAAGCGACTACCATTTTTGGCTGCTTGTTCATGCGCCTCACAACTTCTGCGCCCGCAGAATGGCAGACACATGTCGAATCGGGGTTTTCAGTCGCAATGGCATCGCACGTGCGCCATCCAGCGTTCATAACTGGACGGAGCCGGACGGAGCCGGACGGAGCCGGTCAAATGTCGCGAGTCCACTCGTACAACCACATAAAAAAACACCGCCTCGTCTCAAACATGGAGCCGTGTCCCCCCGGATGCTGTGGGCGCGACAAGCTGATGGGGACACAAAAGACCAACTTCTCCGAAGAATTTTACGACAGAAGGGCGTTTACCGAAAGCTACTGCAGCAAAAAAGTCGAATGCGCCAAACACGTCTGCAAGAGCGAGACGGTGCACAAAGTCGGCGACGAGTACTGCTGCTCCGGTACGACGCTCTAAGCTGAAGCGTGGAAAAGGCTGGCGGCAAGACTCGGCGGCATCGCCAGAATGTCTCGCGGATCTGCATGCGGTGGCAGAACTTGATGTCGCCCTCTCGCCTTCAATGCGTCCACCTCCTCACCCTCGCGCTCCTCGCCCTCCTCGCCGAGGGCGGGGCTGATCTGCCACGCCGCGCTGAGAATTCCGCGGCGCGGTCCTCCGCGCAGCACGAGCGAGGGCTGCCGCCGCCCACGCGGTACGCGGATGTGTCCGCGCAGAAGCGTGCGGCGCCACCCGGTGTTCCCGCTTCCTCCCCCACTCGTCCCAAACTGATGTCCCGCGCCCGGTGAGCATCTTGCTACCCAAGGCACGCTCCAATGTCGTCTCTCCATTTCTTTTTGTTTCGAGAAACCGGCTTCGGCATCGTTCGATGGCTGCCCGGGAAATTCGGTGCGCCGAGACAACATGCATTGGCTGCTACCGATCGATGGCAGGTCTACAGAGCGACCCTTCTTTGCGCCCGGCCCGCGCAGCGAGGTGCACCGGTGTGAGCCACGAGAGTTGGCCGTCGAGCTGCCGTCTGAGATTCGAACGGTGTACGAGACGCACCCTTCTCATGTCGAGTTCCAAGCGACCGACTGGGTCTTTATGAGCGAAGACGAGATTGTGGAGCGGCACGTAAAGTTTCACGACGACGCGCTCTACGACCTGGCCGTGAGATACGCCGGCATGGGCCACGTCGACGTCTTAGTGCTGCATGCACGGACGGGGAATGTCTTTGTCGACACAGACGGGGGCGCCAACGCCTTCGAGAGGCGAGACTGCCTCGAGAGGCGCCGACAAACGGACCCGTCGAGCATCGAGCTGCGTACGTTTGCGGCGTGGCAAGACGACGAGGCCGTCCTCGCCCGCTGTGAAGTGTGATTGGAGTAAATCGAAAAAAATCACCATGTGGTTTGCCGCGACCGCCATGACCTGCTATCGCAGCAAGACGTTCCCTTTTCAAGCGCTGCATGAGCTCGGTCTTGGCATGCTCGTGCTGAACATATACGACGATGCCGCCTGTCAGATGCCTCTGACGGTGCTCAAGACCGAAATGTGCCACACACCTGGAATGAAGGGGCTCTTTTGGAAACGGTGCCTCGTCAAGAGGCCGGGCTGGCGCGCCTCTGACTACCTATGGCTATTCGACATGGACATCGTTCCGCACTACACATTCTCGCTATCGGCGATCGAAGGCTGGTTCGAAAAGACGGGCGCGGGGATTGTCCAGCCGAGCATACGACCCGCAAAGCCGGGCGGGAGGATGTCCGACCACGCCGATCTCAACTTTGAGGCGATGGACGGGTGCGCGGCGATGTGCGTCAATGTTGAAGTGATGACACCCATCTTCCGGATGGGAGTATGGCACTCCTTTCACGGCGCCATCCTGGACAAGATACCAAACAGTATGCTCGCCACCACGGTTCGCGGCATCGATCAAGCCTTCAGCGGCTTCTCGCACCTTAGGGGTCAGGACACCCTCGTGCTTCGCCACGTGCAGGTCGTGCACCTCGACACGCGCGGCTACGACGCGCTGTACCGGGACGCGGTCGGCTACGACCGCCCTCATGGGAGGACGGGCCTCACTGTGCTGGACAAGCTCGCGTCGATGGTCCGCTCTAGCCCAATACAAGCCACGGAACGCTACCTTTGGCGCCACAACGCCTCGGTGATGAAGGCTGCAGCGTGCGGTGCCGCGCGGTGCCGTGCGTGAGTGCACCTGTGCAGCGAGGGGCGCGTCTGGTGAACGTCGTCTGCTTGAACATGAGACCACCAAAAATTTAGCTCTTTAGGAAAAGATGCCGACGGGAGCCTGCGTGTTTGACTTGGACGACACGTTGACATGCCGCGGCGACAAGTGCTCCGCCGGAAAGATCAAGGCCATGCACAAGACGATCGAAAGGTGCGTCGCCAATGACATGGCCATCGAGGTGAACACGGCGCGTCCACGCCAACCGAACATGCTGTGGGGCGTGCCGGCCACGATCGCGGAGAAGCTGAAGCAACACAAGGCCCACGTCTATTACCGACCGTCGAACTCACGACACTCTGTCGCCGAGCAGAAGCTGCTGCACATGTACGCAATCGCCAAAAAGTGGAACATCAAAAAAAAGAAGAGCCTGGTCTTGTTCGACGACCGACTTGACACCTGCCAACACCTGCAGAAGAACGGTGTGTCTGCCATCCACGTGAAGCAGCGAAACGGAATCGGTGCGCGCGAGTGCAGCGTGCTGAAGAAGACGCTTCGACAGATGTCGTCACGCGCCTAATATCGCGACTACTATATAGCAAGCACTTCTGGAACGTCGCCGATGAGGGGCTCCAGCCTCGCGTTGAGACGCCGGCGTGTCGATGTTATGCGTCGCTGATGCAGGCGCCGCTTCCTTTTCATCTCCTGTATCGTCTCGTCGTTCGCCCACAAACGGCGCTGTTGCGTCATCCAAAACTTGTCCAGCTCATCGTCGCTCCGCCTGAAAAGGCGCTCTTCCGCTTTCAGCGTCTCGTTGAGCTTCTTGAGCGACTTGCTCTGCCGAATCACCGTCGCCCGCCGCCTTTGATAACGCCGCGCGCGTGCGTGCTCCCGCTGGGCGTACTCCTGGATTTGACTGAAGACTCGACTCTCGGGTTCCTCCCGAACCAGGATGGACTCGTGCTGCCGTCGGCAAACCGGACACCGGACGTCGTACTGCGCGGCCGTGAGAGCGCACGCCGTGTGCACCCTGTGGCCACAACCCGGCATGTGTAGCGTGCCCGTTTCGCCGCCTAGACTCTCGAGACAAATCGGACAATCCTCCGGACAATCTTCCATTTCTGATTGGTCGCGAAAATAATTGAACCGTGTTGCACAACCTACAGAATGGCGAATCGTCTGTCTGGCAACGCGTTTTTTCGTGCCGATGAGGTAAATGCTCGTCCTTCTCGATCTCGACAACACGCTCGTATATGTCTCGCCCGTGTGGTTGGACAGGTCACCCCATTCCAGCTTTCGTCTGGGCGGCGAGGTCTTTCACATCTACCCACGTCCGTGGCTCTATGAGTTCTTGAAGCGCGTGCGGGCGATACACCGAGTCGGCATTTGGACGGCGGCAAGCCGGCCCTACGCCGTCGCCGTCCTGAGCGCCATATTCGGACCGAGATGGAGACAGTCCACCGCCATCTTCCGTCACAGAAAGCACTGCACGCTCTGCAACGGCGAGTTCATCAAGGACCTGTCGAGAATCCCGCAGACGTGCGTGCTGCTCGATGACAAGGAGTGTCATGCAGTCTACAACGCCAGGCTTGGACGCCGAGTGCTGACATGCGAGGAGTACTGGGGCTCGGTTCATGACACGGGCTTGGCGCACGCGTGGCGCATGCTGCGCACGCTCCCACTCGACACGCGCCGCACGGTGCGCGTCTGACTTGGCGACTCTGCAGCCCCACAACCTTGCCTCTCTGCAACAATAACCACAATCCGCCAAAAGCAGCGTGGCACGCGGACCTGAGCCGCACGCTTCACACGAGCTCCGACTGCTTGAAGAATCTTAAAAGAGTTGCCTGCAGTTCGTCGAACTCATCGTGCCACCAGTCCGACAGGTCGTGCTCCTCGGCGAATTGAAAGAGCATGTCTCGAGCACGACATGCGCGCAGAATCAAGTACGGACTCGCCTTTACGAGCACGGAGATGGCATCCCACTTCTCACGTTCGGTGGCAACCTCGATCTCGGTCGGCATGAGGGCGAGCTGCAACGCCAACTTGCCGCGATCGGCAGCCACCATCTCGTGAATGAGTCGCTGGATGTCGTCTGGCAATTCGGCGAGGCGCAACATTTCTCTCTGGCGCCGTTTTTTTTTTCACACTTGGGACTTTTTTTCTTCAGCCACATCAATTTTGTGCCCTGACCCGGTCGAGGTGGATGCGGGATCTGGTGGATGCGGGATCTGGTGGCGGCAGCCGCCGGCTTGATCTGCATAAAAGTGTGGCACGACGTCGTCCAGTTCGTGTACTACCGCGAACGAATGCGAGCCTGCACGGAAGCCGTGAAGGAAGGCCTTGCGCTGATTCGCTTCGGCGTCGATCGTGGGTTGTTGTCGTCGGACTGGACGACGCTTGAAAACAACGCGGCGGTTGTCTCCCGAGCGATGCGCGCGAACATGTGATTATCCCACACCATGAGAAATAGACGGGGCGTAGCATTGGCGGCCTCGACTCGTACACACGCTGTCGAGTCTGGAGACACGGTGTGCTCATGGTCGGCATCGCTTCGCATCAGACTCTAGGATGAGCTGCTCGCACACGCCCTTGGCAAACGACTGGTTGCCAGTGCATATCTTTAACCTCGAGCACAACCTACCAACTCCTTGTCTTGTTCGAACAGTGTCGTTGGTGTTTTTGGATTAGCAATCATGTGCGAAGACCAGTTTCGCAGGGCCCGTTCATGTGCACAACAATCACTCGATCAAATGCGTGCCTCAGCCGTTTACAGTTACGCGAAGCAGCGAAGTTACACTGCATATCGAGGACACTGTTGACACACTTCTGCAACTCCTTACCATCGCTCCTTGTACCATAAGTGCCTTTGAAGTCACCGGCGTATAAGTCGCCAGATATCCACGGCAATAGAGCGACCCGCTTTCCCTCCATAGCAATCGAATGAAGCGCCGCGTAATATGTCCACTTGACTGCTTCCAAAAACTTGTTCTCGTTATTGGATAAGAACTGGTTAAAGGTTCTGCGTGTCGTCGAGTTTGTTTTCTGTCCGCACGCCCCAACATTCGGTCCCGCCACAAATACTAGACTGGTTTTTACAAAGCTGTCATAATAAGTATCTGGCTTTCGGCTGCGTTTGGGCCGAAGGTAGGTGTTGCGCACCACAAGGGCATCGGCATACAATCGTTCTGGGGGAAAGCAACTTCTTTCTAAAGCATCTAATATAGGACAAGAACTCTGCAACAAGTCTTTAAAGTTCACGCCTTGTATTGTCATAGGGCTCTGATCGTTGTAATTGAGCATGCCAAACTCATTGAAGATGAGATCCATTGACTCGGAAATCGGTGTTTGATTTCTTCTTTTTTCGCTCAGAATCCAATTTTTCACAACATCCTCTTCCTGTGTGCCGTATGTGCCGCTCCCACTTTTAGGAGACGATTTTAGCTGGTATGACGTTCGGATGTCGCCTATGACCTTCATGTGTAGCCCGACTGCTCCTCCTGGAAGACCGCTATTTCCGGCAAGAACGACCGCAGACGATTTCTGCTCTTTCTTTTTCAGAGAATTCAGAACGTTCTGCACGCCGAAATTATCAGCAAGCACTTCTAAGACACAGCCTTTCCGTCGGGGTTGGTGTGGTATTTGAGGCGCCTCGCTTGTCTTGTAATCATAGGAAACGACCTTCTGCCTCGGCCCTCGAAATGGTACATCAGAAAGCTGTCTCACCTGTCTCACCTTATCCTCTGAAGCCCACATCTTTTTTCTTGTTCACACTATTTTTTTTTTCTGCCACCAGAAGCCAGTTCTGCCACCAGTCTTCGTGTGGCGCCACGGGCGCGCAGCACGGCCTGCGCGTTCGTAGCCATCCGCCACACGCCGAGCGGTCTCTCGCCATCTCACACGACGCGTCAGTCACGATGCTCTTCAAAACGGTCTTTCGATCAGATTGTATGCGAAAACGAGGGGGCGCGAGATGTCGCAGCCGCCGCCGAAGCGCACGCGAGTCTCGGGTCCGGACACGAAACGTCCGGAGTCCGATGCGGCTCAGAGCGGCATGCCGCCCTTCATCGTGCGGCTCATGCAAGGCGCGAACAACCGGAACCAGTTCACCGAGGAGGAGAAGCGGTACATGGAGAAGCTGGGCGACCGCGAGTCCAAACGGCTGCACAAGATGCTCAGGACGTTGGATCCAAAGGCGGAGCCCCGACGGCTCCGACTACTCCGCTCGAGCCTGCCCCAGTCCGTAAAAGGCGACGTCTTTCGACAGCTGGCAGAAAACGACTCCCCCAAATTCGAAGAGTGGGTGGAGCATCTGCTGCGTCTTCCGCTCGGAAAGTACTCGACCCCGCCGCCGCCAAACGAGCGAGCAGACTTTCTCAAGAGCGCGCGCGATAAGATGGACGCCGAAATCACCGGACACGTCCACGCCAAGCAGGAGGTGCTGCGGCTCATCTGCACGTGGCTGAGCAACGGTGCCAGCAGCGGCTTTGCAATCGGGCTGGAGGGGGAGCCCGGCGTCGGCAAGACGAGCTTCGTGAAACGCGCGCTCTCGCAGGGCATGGGGCGTCCCTTCTGCTTCGTAAGTCTCGGCGGCGCGTCCGATGCGAGCGGCCTCCTCGGCCACAGCTACACGTACGAGGGCTCCGTCCCGGGTCGGTTGGCCGAGTGTCTCGCGCGCAAGCAGGTCATGGACCCCATCATCTTCTTCGACGAGCTCGATAAAATCTCGACGACGGGCAAGGGCGAGGAGCTGGTCCACGCACTCATACATCTCACCGACCCCGTGCAGAACACCCACATTCGCGACAGGTACCTGCACGGCGTAGACCTCGACCTCTCGCGCGCGGTGCTCGTCTTCTCCTACAACGATGCGAGTCGCGTGAACCCGGTGCTCTTGGACCGCATCAAACGAATCCGCATGCGCACGCCGTCGGCGTCGGAACGCGTGCAGATCTGCCAAGACCACCTGCTGCCAAAGGCGCTCGCCTCGCTGAACGACGAGATGCCGGTTTCACCCGAGGTGCTCCAGTTCATCATCGAGCGCAACTTGGAGGAACCGGGCATGCGAGGCATCGAGAAGGACATTGCGCACGTCGTCACGTCGTACTCGCTCGTCCAGATGTATGGGTCCTCTGACGTCCTCGGCCTCTCGAATGTGGATATGGATGGAAAGCTCGACCTGGCGTTTGCCCGTGCCGTCCTCTCCCCCCGCGAGAAGGGGGCCGCCTCACATCTGATGATGTACAACTGAGCGCGCTCTCGAGCGCGCGTCGCTGGTCGCTCACCATCTTGTGGCAGATGCGCCTCGCCTCTGCCCGCCATTCGTCGTCCACGACGGCGACTCGAGTCAGGAAGGGGCCGGCGGGGGCGTCGGGAATGGCAAGCCGCGGTGCTCGCGCTCGCTCAAACCCGGAAGCGACAATGTAGCGCTCGTCATTCACGGAGCGGCTTGTAAAGGGCTTCAGTATGGCAACCTCCCTGTAGCAGCAGCAGAGTAGGGCCACGAGTTGCTGCGTCACGTCGAGCGAACACCCAAACACTTTTAGCACAAACGTGCCGTTTTCCCGTTGGATCCGAGTCGCAGCGTCGATCTCGCACAGTATGAGGTGCGCAGTCGCATGTTCGGTCAGCTCCGGCCTGTCGTCATTGTCGATGCCGCCGTCGGCGGTGATGAGCTCCGCGCCCTGGACGAGCTCGACCAGCTCATCGCGAACCTCCTGCCGGAGGAGGTCCGAGCCGTGTGCTAGCTTGAGCACGTCGATCGAGTCGTGGTGCAAGATGGCAGGCGAGAAGTGGGGGGCGCCCTCGCTGCGCCGAGACGTGACGGAGACGCGCGCCTTTGGGAACTCGGTGACGACAGCTTGCGCAAACCCGCCGGGCGCCTCACACAGGTGGAGCGCCGTCTGCGGCGGCTTGATGGCGCAGGTGCGAAGGATCTCGAGGAGCTTGTAGTAGGCTCTTGAAACCGGTGTCGGGACGGAGCCTGCGAAAAAAGGCGCCTTGTCGACGCTCGCGACGCTCGCCTTCCACTTGGCATCGCCGTGGCGTATCTTGTAGATACCGACTCTCTCTTTCAGTTCGCCCAGCTCTGGATCGAGCCCGTCCATGCAGGGCTCGCTTTCAAACGTGGGGTCCTGCAACGAGACCTTTGACGTCGAGAAGTACCAAGGGACGCAGTACATTTTGTGAGAGAGCAAAAAAAAGAATAGTCTGATTCGTGGCTTATCCTAGTCGCTGTTCGACTCGCTGTCCGACTCGCTCGTGTCGTCGTCCCGATGTCGCAGCTTCGCGACCATCCGCTTGGATCGCTCGTAGGCATCCCTTTGCGCGGATCGGTCGTAGGCATCCTTCCGCTTGGATCGCTCGTAGGCATCCCTCTGCGCGGATCGCTCGTAGGCATCCTTCTGCGCGGATCGGTAGGCATCTTTCTGCGTGGATCGCGCGGCGTGCATGGATCGCTCGGCGCGGTAGTCACGCTCCGCGTCTAATTCAAGTGACTCCCAAAATTCATCGCCGCAGCATTCTTTAAAAATGCTCGTGTCGTTATAGGAACGTGGTATCTTGAACTTGCGCAGAAGTAGTCTCAACTGGTTTTGCCTAGAGAGGAAGGACTTCTTGAACTCTTTGATCCGATCCCTCCCCAATCCTATGTAACTCTTCATGTCGTTCGCCTTTGCAATGCACAGGAAAAGGAGGAGGCGCAGGACGATGAAATCAGCTAGCAGTCCTGGACTAAGTTGGTCGTCGTCCTGCAAGTCTATTAGAGGTTTGTCATTCATGTACACATCTTCCATAGATTTTAGACTAGTTTTCCAGTCTGTCTGACCAGTCATTTTGAAGCTAGTCTCAAGTTCTTTGATTTCATTTGCCCTACTAACGAATGTGTCCCTTTCCTCAAAAGGTGAATGTTCAATTTGTTTGAAACCATCAATGACTTTTTGCTCATCATCCATTTCAATGTGCAGTTTTAGCCGGTACAGGAAATCTCTGCTGAAAAGGCTTTGATTGCCGTCCTGTACCGTTTTAATGATGTGTTTTATGACTGCTTTCGACTTTAGCCAAGCGTCATTAAAGTAGTGGTCATGAGGTTTACGATCGGCCGCTGGGCGCGCAGCGGGCGGACCGGGCGAAACGAATGTCGCAGGAAGCTGGGGTTGCTGAGGCGCTTGAGGAGAAAGAGGATATCCCTCTACTATTTGTTTGTCAACAGGTATTCCCATTGGACTAATCAGCTTCTCGGACTTTTTTTTTTAGTACTCGCATTATACGTTGTAAAAGGTCCATCATCGCCGACAGTGAAAACGGCTGGTGGAGGCGGCGACGACCTTGTCGACCGCGTGCGTGAGCTAGGGCCTGCGCCTTGTGAAAACTCGGCATTAAATTCGTATTCAGCCCCGGCGGGCATCATCGCTTCTTTATTATTGCATTCTTCACCAAGGAACGGGGGGCATTCTACTGGCGCAATCGCCAACTGCGCTATGCCAGATCGATCTCCTCCTATGCTAGCCTGCTTGAGTTCTGCATCAAGCTTGAGGACTTCTTGAAAGCTCAGTTGAACGGTAGCGCCTGGTAGCCCGTATATGTCGGCGTATCTGTGTGCGACATCATCCTCGTAATTGTGCCTCCGTTTCTTGAAGAGGGCGCTACCACTATTCTGGTACCAGGCCCACAGCTTCTTTGCGACGTCCGGTTCTACGATCCCCGACAAAAGGGGACGGCCTTCTTCCGTGGGCGTTTCACCATCAAAGATGTGTCCATAGCACAGGTGCAGTTTCCCAGTGAAGGGTGACCACCGAATTGCGCCCGCGTACTCGCCAATGAGCGTCTCCTTATTGATTGGAATCTGCATCTTGAATCGCGGATTCGTGCTGCGGAAGACGAGGGAACCGCGCGTTCCGTGGAGAATGCTGGACGTGAAGTCGGTACAGTCCTCCTGCTCTGGCCTGCATGGGACACCTTGCTTGATCTTGGCGTAGGCGGATTTGGTGAGGAGCGACCCCATCCCCATCTTCGACTCGGCCTTGACCTTCCGGGATGCCCTGCGCATGGACTTGCCAGACCGAGACCGCCTCCGTGACTTTGGCTGGCACTTTGGGCTGCGATCCGAGCGGTACGAGCAGGACTTGCGCTTCGCGCATCCGGAACGTCGGAGCGAGCTGCACCTTTTGAACGACTTCGACCTGTTGCGGCGTGCCGATTTTCTGGCAGGCATGGTTGGTTTGATTTAGCGAGAGAATTTTTTTTTTGGGGGAATGGGGAAAAAAAAGGTTGACCACAAGAACATGAACGCGGCCGACGCCACGAAGTTGTGCGAGTCGTTTCGGAAGAAGGTCGAGTTTGGCGAGAGATGCGACACCGTCGTAGCCGAGAACGTTAGCCTCATGACCACCCTCCTGGGGTCGCTCGTGCTCACCTGTGTGCTGAGCATGGTCGCAGCACGGATGCTGGACAAGGTGGACGAGTGGATGTGTCTCTTCACCGTCGTGCTGGTGTGTCTGGCGGGGGCAGCCGCGTACACGCTGCTCTCGAGCTATCGGACGAACGTGCGGCTCTTGAAGAAGCATGCCATGTATACGACCGACGCGTTGCTGCGGCTCATGTCCATCAACCGGCTCAAGTGCGACATGGAGCACCAAACGAGGCTCTGACCAAGGGCGAGATTCTTCTTTTTTTCGGCGCCACCGGATGCCTACCATCGAGATGGCGCCACGAGGCGAGTGTCCGGTGTGCTTGACGGAGACTCTGCTTGTGCTCTCTGCCTGCGGACACGGGATGTGCGAGTCGTGTCTCCGACGATATGTGCAGACCTCTGGCGACGCGCGCTGCCCGCTGTGCCGCGGCCCGCTGTCGCTTTCCACGAGTGTCCCGCCTGGCCCGCCTGTCCGGCGGTGGTTGAGGTATCGGCTTCAGCCGCTAACACTGGCAGCCATACTGCTCGTCTCCTTGGGCGGCGCCTTTGGCATCTATGTGCTGATCTGCTCTCGTCTGCTGGGGGGGTCGTTGCACACCTGTTTATAGGCGTCCGTTAGTACTGCTTACGAGTACTCCTTACGATCGCTTTTTGTAGGGAGTCGCAGCTTCGTGCCACACTGAGCAGCGACGTGGAAGGGGACGCGGAAGGGACGTGGAAGGAGAACTGGTTTCCACGCTTGAATGTGCATTTCGGGCCAGTTGTCGCCACGCACATCTCTTTGAAAATCGTTGGCGATCACGCTGTTTGGGTTCTTGTCGAATGTTTTCAAGAGCGCCCTGCTTATGCACTTATGCTTGCCGTTGACCTCGAATGCGTGAATGTTGTGGGGAGAAAAGCGTTTGATGGGTGTCTCATTACCACCCATTTCTGCTTGAAAAATGTGGTCGTTCTCACAGTACTCCTTGACACCGTCCCTTGTGTAGCCCGTCATGAGCTTGCATGAGATAGCTCTGTGCTCGGGATCGGTTGGACTGACACCCGTTTTGTGCTGATATGTGATGGGCGGAGGCAGCAAATCTCTACGTTGACGTAGCTCTTCTAGATTGTCTATGCGCTGCACGTTCGCACGCGGCCCCAGGTCATGATCGCGCAGCTTCTCCTTGTAGCGCTGCACCCATGCCTTCGGCACATTCTCGAGGCGCGCGGCGATCTCTTTGCGCAGTTTGAGCATTTCCTCTCGGTCTCGTTTCGCTTGAAGCGCAACGCGCGCTTCCTGCCTATTTCCCGCGCGCCTGCCTCTGTCGGCCATTTCTGAATATCGACGGGTTTTTTTTCTCGCCAACCGGAAAAGCATGCTAGCGGAGCTTCACGCCATCATCCGTCGGTGCGCGGGTGGCGACGATGTATTTGCAAAGATTGTGCTTGAGATCAGGGACCGACCCTCACCGACGCTGCATGCCTGCCGACACGAGAAGAAGCGAAAGGGCGAGCTCTGGGAGCTCTTATGCCGCGAATACCTCCGACACAATGGATACGAGTCTGTCCATCGCTTCGAGGACGTGTCGGATGCGTCCAAGACGCGGCTGGGCCTCGGGCCACGCGACATGGGGATCGACCTGATCGGTACGAAGAATGGGGTCCCCGTTGCGGTCCAGTGCAAGTTCCGCAGCAGAAAGTCGGTGACGTGGAGAGAGGTGGCGACATTCGAGGCTCTGTGTGCGCGCACCGGACCGTGGTGCGAACACATCGTCATGACGAACTGCAGCTTCGTCAAACGGGAAGGCACGTCGGAGAAGGATGTGTCGTTTACGCATCACGCCTTCAAGGCCGCGCCGCGGCACGTCTGGCTCTTGATCGGAGGCATGGGTGCCGGACGGACGCTCGGCGAAGTGCCACGCGACCGCTGGTTGGCGCGCCTCGAGTCCAAGAGTCGTCCCGCCTTCTCAGCCGCCTCGAGTCGTTCCGCGTAGTAGTCCGAGTGGAACGATCGACGCACCTCCTCCCGCCAGTGACGAGCCGCGTCGCAATTCACCCACTTCGTGGG
>OJEA01000060.1_pt1 | contig 19663 bp, 10 predicted proteins | sample 1593051 | NCBI WGS metagenome assembly OJEA01 (sample SAMN05416699, study PRJEB24817) | seawater metagenome | isolation source: Sea water | place: Canada:Atlantic | collected 2013-07 | reverse complement strand
GATCGGCGACGATGGCATGAGCGCCTTCGCGGGCGCAATCGCCAGTGGGTCGCTGAGCCAGCTCGAGTTGCTGTACCTCGGGGCCAACAAGATCGGCGACGATGGCATGAGCGCCTTCGCGGGCGCAATCGCCAGTGGGTCCATGGCGAATCTGAAGGAACTGCGTCTGTGGAACAACGAGATCGGCGACGCTGGCATGAGCGCCTTCGCGGGCGCAATCGCCAGCGGGTCCATGGCGAACCTCCACACGCTGAGCATCGGCCACAACAAGATCGGCGACGCTGGCATGAGCGCCTTCGCGGACGCAATCGCCAGTGGGTCCCTGCCGGCGCTGAAGACAGTCGTCGTCGACACCAAGCATGAGCGTCAGCCCCAGCTTGTAGTAGCATGCAAAGTGCGCAACATCCGCATCGCATGAAACGTTCGCGCTCCCGATCATACAATGTGTGAACCCGAGATAATGTCCGTTCCAGTCTCGATGATGTAAGATGTAATCTTTTCACTTTGATGAGCCCTTGTTTGCCAACATCTACACCAGCATCATTCTTACAATGCCCGGGTCGACGAGGAAGGACCACTACATGCATCAACTAGCACCGCACCGCAGACGAATGATTGAGTTGATGCGAGGGCACGTGGACGGACGTTACTTGCACAGCATTTGCACGCTTACCGCGTTTCTGGGTGGTAGCGAGCGCATCATCGGCAACACCGATCTGGCACGTTGATTCGTATGAAGAGTTGCAACTTGCAGCAGAGCGTCAGGCATCGCAAGGTTGCAAGCTAGCAGCGAGACGGTGGCCGGACAACTTCTTGCTGTTTCAACTTCTTGCTGTTGCAAGTTGGTGTCGCAACTTCTTGGTGTCCCAACTTCTTGCTGTTGCAGCTTCTTGCAAGTTGGTGTTGCAAGTTGCAAGTAGCTATTGCAACTTGCTAAAAAAACTGTCATTCAAAATTTGGAGCATGGAGGTGGGCCGAGGAACGCACGGCGTCGTTCGCGTGGCACAGCTCAATGGTAAATTCGTAGCGACGAAAGTCATCGCCAAGACGCAGCCGGGGACAGGTGTGTCCGTCACCGCGCTTCGGGAGATTCGAATGTTGGCGAGGCTGACGCACAGGCACATCGTCGCGCTCGTCGGCATCGAATGTCACGGCAACAGCTTGCACATACAGATGGAGTACCATCCCATTTCTTTGCGACAGTTGATGCGCGGCCCAATCGTGGTGGATGTTGCGCGCCGATACACGCGCCACCTTCTGCTCGCACTCACCCATTGCCATGCCAAGTGCGTTATGCATCGAGATGTGAAGCCCGAAAACCTGCTCGTGGCTTGCTGTGGCGACTTGAAGCTCGCCGATTTTGGGTTGGCCCGCGATGTGCTGCACGAATCGCAGCATGCATACACGCCCGGAATGGTGACGTTGTGGTACCGATCCATCGAGATTTTGCGAGGCGAAAACTACTCGTACGGCGTCGATATCTGGAGCGTCGGCTGTGTGGTGTGGGAAATGTTGACGGGCGAGGCATTGTTTCCCGGCACCTCTGAGCTTGACATGCTGCACAGGATTGCCAACACGAACCTGTCTCATCGCTTGGTCGACGAACGCGGCCAGCAGTTTGTCGCGTCTTGCTTCACGGAGCTCGCCGCCCAGCAGGCGCTCAAACATCCTTTTCTGACCTCCTCACACGACAATGTGGCCCGTACTCTGGATTCGTTATGTACTTAAAGATCGTGCGCGTCCAGGACTCGCATTTGACTAGCGGCTCATAAAACTCGGTGGCGGTTCTGTACACGGCCGGCAGTTTCGATGCGGACACATTCGGAAAGTCGTGATGTTCGTTGTGATATCCAACATTCCAGGTGAGGAGGTTGAGCTTGCCGTAGTACGAAAAGGTTTCTTGCGTGCCGGATGAGAAGGTGTAGTGCTCGGAGAGGAAGTGACCGGCGCACGGGTGTATCCCGCCGGCGACGACGACACAGGCCAGGAGGTAAAGGTGTGGTCCGACGCCGTACAAGTGATACAGGAGCAAGTCGAAGAGCAGCTGCCCGGCCACGTTGTGGAACAACATCCATGACGGTCGAAGCTGGTTTTTGCCGTGGATGAGCGGCCGAACCGCATACATGACGATCTGGAATGCCATCCAGACAAACTTGGCAAGCCTCCCCTTTATCCTGGCAACCTCGGCATCGGTCGGCAGATCGGTATCCAGCCCTTCGACACCCTGGTATGTATGATGATCGATGTGATAATGCCGAAAGGCGATGGAAAAGGGAAGCACGATTGGCAAGTTCAAGACGAGGGAGAACCATTTGTTCGCAATCGGCTTCTGGAAGACCAGGTTATGCGCAGTTTCGTGGACCGCGAGGAAGAGGGCCTGCGTGAGAGTGGCGCCGACCACATACACGAGAGAACAGTACACCCACCAGCTCGAGCCTTGTACTACGGTCGACATGTATAACTGGCTCATCACGAGAACGAGGCACATCCATTTCGCATTGGGGTCGTGACCAAAGAGAGCCTTTACGTTTGGGTACTTTTGCAAGATTCGGCGGCGTCTACATCGATGGGGCTCTTCGGTTGCCATTCTTATACTACCACAAAATTCGTGTTGAGATTTGCCACGAGAGCGGCCCTACGCCGCGCCCACAAAGTTGATGGGCTGGGATGTCACCGGGATCGTCGCGGCCGGTTTCTCGGTGTGCCCGCTCTTGAGCCTGAGTCTCGCGGTGATATTCATCGCCAGGAGCTCTTGCAGGAGCAACTTGAACGCGTACGGCATTCGCACATCGTGCACGTCGTTTGTGCTGTTGCAGATTTTGCAAAACGGCTTCTTGTGGCGAAGGAGCGTCTTGTCGGCCATGGGATGTGCCAGCATCCCGCACTTGCTGCACACGGTGGCGATGAAGGGGTCGGACTGCTCGAACAAACGCTCTGACAAGACATTGGCGGCTCCGTGAGAAATGATGCAGTCGCGCTCCATCTCGCCGAACCGAAGTCCGCCTTCTCTCGCCCGCCCTTCGACTGGCTGTCGCGTGAGGATCTGAACGGGCCCGCGCGAGCGACTGTGCTGCTTGTCCATCACCATGTGCTTGAGACGCTGGTAGTAGGTTGGGCCTATGAAAACCTTGCCGTGCATCTTGGTGCCAGTCATACCGTTGTAGAGGGTCTCCTCGCCGAGCCGATCGTATCCGAACTGTTCGAGCCCGTCGCTTATCTGGTCGATCGACGCGCCCCTGAACGGCGTCGCGTCGCCCTGCTCTCCCTGTATGGCACAGAGCTTTCCGAGCAGGCATTCCATGAGCTGTCCGATTGTCATCCGGGACGGAATGGCGTGCGGATTCACGATGATGTCGGGCACGACGCCTTCTTCTGTCACCGGCATGTCGGCTGCGCTCAGGATCATGCCGATGACGCCCTTTTGCCCGTGTCTCGAGCTCAGCTTGTCGCCGATGATTGGCATGCGCGTCGTCCTCGTCCTGACTTTGGCAAGGCAAGACCCATCGCGATTCTTCGATTTCATGACCGCGTCGACGATGGCTTCTTCCGTGTGCTTCACGATGACGCTTCGATCTCGCTTGACGGCTCTGCGGTTGCCTTCTCCGATTTCGGTTGTGGTGATGGTCTTCCCGATGATGACATCGCCGGATGCAATCTTCGTTCCGATTGGCATGAACCCGTCCTCGTCGAGCTTGTCGTAACACCCCACGCGCATCCCCACGCACTTGCTGTCCGCCATCGGGCTCTCGAACTTTTCGGCGTCTGCGCCGTTTGTGCGCTCCTCGTCCTTGTATGTCTGGTACTTGACGGTGCGGAACAGGCCCCGCTCCAATGCCTCTTTGTTCACGATGAGACTGTCCTCCTGGTTGAAGCCGGTGTAACACATGATGACGACGATGGCGTTGATGCCAGTTGGTGCCTCGCAGGTGTGCAAGATGTCGTCCATGCGCGTCGTCACTATCGGCTTTTGCGTCGAGCACAAGACATGGCTAACGGCGTCCATTCGGGTCGGGTAATTCAGGGCGACGATGCCGACGGCCTGCTTCCCCATGGCCGACTGGTACGTGTTGCGCGGTGCTTGATTGTGGTCCGGAAACGGTATGAGCGACGCGCAGAGACCGTTTTGCAAAGATGGGTCGAGCTCAAAGTGCGTATACTTGGCCGCGTCGACGCCCCTCACGAAGATGCCGATCCGAAGATCGATCTCTTCCTGTTTGTCGACATACTCGATGGCGCCGCGGCTCAACATGTGCTCCCACAGGTGCTCAAACGACTGCGCCTCAGCAATGATTTGCGAGAACTCGGCGAGCTTGTTGCGTACAATCAGGGGACGCAGTAAGCAGCCCGGGTCCGTATCGATGCAGATGGAGTTGTCCAGCAACGAGAGCGACGCGTCAAACGGCAGCATGCTCTGTCGGCGCAGATCTCTCAGAACTTCGATGAGCTTGGATGCCTCTTGCTTCGTCCGCGTGTACATGTATAGAGCTCCGTTGACGAGAATGGGCACGCCGTTGGCTCGTACATCGCTTGTGCACTGCAAGAGCGGTATGAGCTCGACGGCGTCGATCCGAAGCAGCTGCTCCTTCACGGCGCCGGAATATGTGCCGATGCGGACATGCGCCGTCATCGCCAAGTTCTTGATGAGGCCGCACGATGTCCCCTCGGGCGTTTCGACGGGACAAACGATTCCCCAGCTCGTATAATGCAGCTGCCTCGGCTTGGGGGCCTTGCCCTCCCGGTTGATCGGCGTGTTGATACGACGCAGGTTGGACCATCCCGAAACGGTCGTCATTCGGCTCATCATCTGCGCCACGCCCGTCTGCGTCGAACTGCCGCGCTGCATCCCCCAGTTCCCCGTCGAAAACGCGTACTTGAATGCGCCGGTGATCTTCTTGTGGTTGATGAGCTCGCCGATGTTGGCGTACGCCAGCTTCTGCTGGTCCATGAGTCGGTGCATGTTGGACGTGAGGGATTTCAGGAGAGTCCTGTACACCTGGCGAAACAACAACGACATCAGCATGCCGGCCGTGTCGATGCGCTTGTTGGCATAGTGGTCTCTGTCGTCGCACTGCAGCTGGCCGGTGTACGTCGCGATCAACTTGCGAACCATGAAGCCGAGGTAGCACGCCTTGGCGCGAAGCACATCTGCTTGCATCGAAAGGCCCATGTGCGGCAGCAGCTCGTTGGTGATGATGTGCTCGAGATATCGCACCCGTCGCTCCCGTGTCGGTTCTTTGGTCCCCTCCTTGCCCATCCATTCGAAGAGCTCGTCGTAGCTCATGTCGCAGGTCGTGTCGTTGTCGAGGATGCCACACAAGAGGCGGGATTCCTCCGCATCCAAGTCTCCCACGATGAGCTCGAGCACCTCGTCGCGCGTGTGGACATTCAGGAATCTGAAGAGCGCCAATATTGGCACGTGCATCTCGATGAATGGCAGGCTGACCACCATCTCCGGTATCGCTCCCTTTTTCGTGCTCGTGATGTAAATGTTGAGGGTGGAAGTCGATCGCATCTTCAGCTCGTGGCACGACCGAATCTCGCACTGGAGCTGGTACTTTGAGGGCTGCTTCACCTTGAAGACATAGGTCTGATTCGTGTGCAGCTTCTCTTGCGCCAAAAGGGCCTTTTCGATGCCGTTGATTATGAAGTAGCCGCCCTGGTCGAGTCGACACTCGTGCTGCCTCTCTGACTTGTCGGTGTGGCAGTACATGGATCCTACCATGACCGGCAGCCGACAGAGGAGCACCTCGCGAAACACGCGCCGCGTCTTGTGCTCCTTCTTGTGGTAGATATCATGGACGATGTCGACCATGACAGACGCGGCGTATGTCGTGCTCCGAAGACGGGCCATGTGCGGCATGATGAATCGATCGTACCCATCCGACTCCTGCATGATTGGGCGTTGGACGCTCACGTTGCACAAGGAGACCGTGTGGACCTCCTCTCCGTTTGCCGACTTGATGCAAATCTCAGACGACTCTTGCACGATGTGGGGCAAGGACGTCGTCATGAAATTGTCAAACGATTCGATCTGGTGGCGCACCACTCCGAATTTGTGGAAGTACGAGCTGATCACATACCAAATCTCCTTTTCGGAGGGGGTGTCGGACGAGCTTTCAGACGGGGCATTAGACGAAGCGCTCATCTTTCCCTACGCACCGTGTGCTCTCCCAAATATTCTGATTCAGAAAAAAAGACCACATTCTTCTGCACCGCGTTTCGGTCGCGTTTTCGGTCGCGTTTTGCGTTCGGTTGCGTCGCGTTCTGCCAGACGACTGCGGCAGTCTCGACTTGGACTCGACTTGGACTCGACTTGGACTCGTCATGGCTGCCTGCCAGCCTCACGTGGCAAAGATGATGGCATCGCCGGAGATGGTCACGTCGTCAAAAAACTTGGGAAGCTGGTGGACGACATCGCGCTCCGAGGCGGCGGGGTCGACGAGCATGTAGAACTCGATGGTATTCTTGGCAACGAAGCCGTTGAGGAGGAGCGCGTTGGTGCTCAGCGAGTTTGGCGACAGCTTCATGTAATGTCCCTTTAGATAGAAAACGAGCTGCATGTAGAGCTTGTCCATGAGCTTGCGTTTGTGGTTGCGCCTCTCCTGCTCGTGCTGGGCCTTGCGCTCCGTGAGCTGCTGCTGGAGCAGGGCGTTGCTGACCCGAATGGCGTCGGATTCGGCACGAGCGGCGTCTTCGAATTTGCGCGCCTCGGCGGCGGCCTGCTGCGCGGCGGACACGCTGGCCTCGCAGTCTCGCTTGGCGTCTTTGATCTTGGCAGCCTGGTCCCGTCGCCAGTTCTCGTTCTCTTTGCGCGTTTGCTGCAAGCTGTGCGTCTCGTCTGTCAGACGCCCGACATCGTCCATCAGCGTGCCCTTCTCTTCTTCGAGCTCGTTGCACCGTGCCGTAAGCACCTCGAGCTTGGCGTGACACGCATCGCGTTCCGCGGCTAGCTGGCGCCTCTCTTCTTGGCGCATCAGCATCTCTTGCTGCTTCTGCTCGCTTTCCTCGACCAGTTGCTCGACCCGCTTCGCCAATGCGTTGCGCTCCGTCTCGAGCTGACGCATGCTCTTGGCAACTCTGGACTTGAGCACCAGCGTGTACTCCGACTCGGTCGAGGACGGCACGGAGGCTGCTTGGGACGGACAGGACGATGCGTCGGAGGGGTCGTCGCCGCACGGGGTTGGAATCGTCTGCCCTGTCTGCGTCTCGTCGTTGGATGCAGCCGACGTTGGGGCGGACTCGACTGGCATCGCAGCTACCGATGTGGGCTTCTGCTTCGCCGACTTCTTCTTCTTGCGCGCCTTTGCCGGCGCCTTTGACGCCTTGGCCATCGGGGTCCCCGTCGGCAAACCGCGGCCCGCCTCTTCCTCGCGAATGAGTTCGTCGCCCAGCATCCGCCGCCGCTCCGCCTCGGCGGCGTCGCAGCCGCCTGGGGTCGTGCTCCCGCTCGCCTTGCCCTTGTCGACCCTCTTGCGGGCGCGCTGAGCCGATGCCGCGCTGCTGTCCAAACCGCCGGTTGCATCCGTGGCGCCGCACTGCTCGTCCAAAAAGTTGAAGTTGTTGCTCAGAATCATCGTCATCACACCAGAGTGAATGTCGTCAGTCGACAGACACTCTTGTAGGGAGACGTCCATCAACGAATCGAGCCCCTTCATGTCTTCCATTTGCCGCTTGACGACGAGCGCTTGCGTCATCAGCGGCGGCAGGGAGAAGTCGCCGATTCGAATCGTCTGGTCCCTGAAGCGGGCCACGCAGACGCGGTCGTCCTCTTCCATGGCTAGCTCGACGTCGTCCATCGACATGCCATGTGTGCTGATCAGCAGATGCGTCAGGGACTCCATGTTGGCTAGCCAGCAAAGTAGTTCATCTGCGTCGCTCGTCACGCCTTCCATGAACGCGTAGGGCAGGATGAAGTCTTGGCCCGCAATGGCATGGTTCTCGTTTAGCATGTCGGCGAACCGGTTGTTACAGATGTGCGGTATCTGGCCCGTGCGAAGAACCTGGCGGATCGAGGCAAGCATCTCGTGGTAGAGGACGAGCGGCAGCTTGGTCACCTCGGCCGTCAAGGCTTCTGCCCGTCTCTTCTGCTTCATGTACTCGAGCACATGGCTCATGAGGATGACCTGCGTCATCAAGAAGCAGGCCGCGTCGTAGCGCAGCTGTCCGCCACTGACGAGGCTGCCATTCTCGAGACAGAGGCTGCCGTTTCTGAGCCGGCGCGCGACGAGTTGCGGAGCTCCGTCGAGGAGAGCGACAGCCTTGTTTGGAAAGATGCGGGCGTGCTGCGAAGCGGCCGACATGGGCGTCGCGAAGGAGGAATGCTCGAGGAGCGCCAGGACTCGCATCTGGTGGTGGCTTCCCCACACGCATCGAGCGAGCACGAATGCATCGGTGGACCACTGAAAGGACACGATGCGACACTTGTGATCCTTGGTTTCGAAGAGCAGCACCCCTTCGCTGGCGCTGTAGTACATGCTAGTGATAATCGTCTTGCAGAAGCGGATGATGTCCAATGTGTTTGCGGACACCACCGGAGCCATCCGAGACGACGTGAGCGCGTCGAGACGCGCCAGTGGTTGCAAGAAGAGAGGGTACTCGTTCAGAAAGATGAAAGACGCGCCGCCGCATGTGACGCAAAACTGCGAGGCCGCGCAGAGTCCGATCGTGTCGTCGCCATCGAGAGCGTCCGCCAGCAGCGTCACGACATTGAAGTCGTCGACGGCGAGGTTGTAGGCGGCCACGCTCTCCGGTGTAGTCAGACCCATCGGACGGAGCTGCACGTGCGGCAGCGCGGCATCGTCGGCATACAGACGTAGCACAACGCACCTGCCATCGACGCGGCACAACTCGACGCGCGTCGCACAGTCGTCCAGCGCCTTTTGCATCGGTTCAAGCCGCGTCTTCTCGATGTGACAGAGGCTGGAGTTTGGATAGTCGCTGTACATGTTTGCGTAGACATGCAGCTCGAAGCTCAACCGTCGCTGCAGCTCCACAAAGACGTTCACGTCAATCGGCGTCACGTGCGCCAGACCGACGCGAACGACCGTACTTGAAAGTCGGACGGCGTATTTCGTACCGTCCCATTCCCGCTCGATCACGCCCACTGCGTGATTGAGCTCGGGGTGCGACGTCAAACCGAAGACCGTGACTCGAGTTCCTTTGATCATTTCGAAAAAAAGGATTTGGAAAAAATGTGCAAGCTTCCTTCGGCGCAGCTCTAATTGTCGGCTCAATGAGCTTTATCCCTGCATTTCGCGACGAGATGTCGGGAGCCTGCGCCGCTGCACCACCTCGACATGGGGATGGGGAGGAGGAGCAAGGGCGGGGTGCGGGTGAAGCAGGACCAGGATGAATATGTATGTAGAGCATCAAGAAGAAGAAGAGAGGCGGGAAGAAGATTGCGAAGATGAAGAGGAGACGGCACGCGCGGACGTGCGTGCGGAAAGCTCACGCGGACGATCACAAGGTAGAAGAAGATTCGAATGGACGCATGCTTTAGGTAAAGCATGCCAAAAAAAAACATGCGGCGGCTGTCTGCAGCCATCGGGAGCCGCGTGTTTCATCGACAACCGCCGATAAGCCGTGCATCGTCGCGAATCCGTCGGATATCTGCTGCACTCGAGATGCGCTTGGAGGACGACGCATATCTTGACAATGAAGACGTCCTTTTTTTTCATGGAAGAGACGCATCAGAATGCATGGAGGGAGCGTGGCCGTGTGAAATGTTTGACAAGCTGCGTGACGTTGGCAAAGGTTCCTATGGGTCGGTCCAAGTCGGACGCCACATCTGCACGCGCCAGTTCTGCGCCATAAAAACCTTTCGTCACAGCTTCGACGAGCACGTTGGTCTCCCACAGGATGTGATTCGGGAGGTGGCGTGCTTGAGGCGTATGGATTCTCCGTACATTGTCGGGATGCACGAGCTGCTCACAGACGACGGCGTCTATCGATTGGTCTTGGACGGAATGCAGAGGAATATGAAGGACCATTACCAACACGCTGCAGCGATGACGCACTTCAGATGGCACGTCACGCAGATCTTGAGGGGTATGAGCCACATGCACTCTTGCGGATGGATACACCGGGACATCAAGCCTCAAAACATATTGATCAACGACCGGCAACAGGTGAAGCTCTGCGACATGGGGCAAGCAGCATTCCACAGGCCAGGATTTTTGAAGACAATGGAGGGGGTCGGTACGAGCTGGTATCGTGCACCCGAGCTGTACCGTCGTGACAACTACGATTTCAGCGTCGATGTGTGGTCTGCTGGCTGCACCCTCGTCGAGATGATCTCCCAATGTCCACTGTTTGGCGGCCAGGAGGAAAATATCCCGCATCTACATGCAGCGTACAGCGAGAATGGCAGCGACATGGTCGAGCAGACCAAGCTGCACCTTCCCTGCATAGCCGACTTCTTGCAAGTCTGTCCGGACAGACGTGGATCCTCGACGTGCATGCTGTCCACGGTTGAATCAATGGCGCCCGACTCGACACGCCACTCGACGCGCCACTCGACCCGCCAGGCGACGTCAGTCACAAAGCCGCAGGCAGGTCCCATGTTTGCGCGGCAAGACGATATCAACGGAAAGATGCGGCACATTCTCATCGACTGGCTGCTTCTCGTCGCCACCAAGTTTGACCTGACGACCCCGGTGATGGAGTCGACCGTTTCCATACTAGACGCGCTGATCCGCAAGAGAGCCATTGCTCGTCGCCAGCTGCAGATGTACGGCATGGCCTCCCTCCTCCTGGCCTCAAAAATGGAGCACGCGCAGAGAGGATACCTGCGCGTTGCGGACTGTGTGTATGTGTCTGCCAATGCATTCACGGCATCGGAACTGCTGGAGGCGGAACGAGAGGTGTGGGAGCTCCTGGAGTACGATATGCCCTCCTTCACGGTGCGACTCTTTGCCGAGCCCGCCGTTTTCTTTCGAAGCGTGTGGCTCTTTTCAGAATCGCGTTCGCAGCACGATGCGCGCGATGTGGACGAGGCTTGTCGCAGACTCGGTACGGATGCCCTCGTCACTCCCTTGGACGACAAGATATGTCGGCTGTCGGCCAATGTGCCCGTGGATGGCATACGCGCCCTGCACGGAGCGGCGGCGCTACGAGCGGCGCAGGAGATGACCAAAAGACGAGCGGAGGCGCGACGAGCGGCGCAGGAGACTGCCTCACCTTAGCGCATCGATCCACGATTGTTGGCAATGCTCCTGTATCCTCTTCGCCATGTCGTGCTCAATGTTTCGCATGTGTTGGCGGTAAGAATCTTGTAGCAGCTGGAGCACATCTGGGGAGACCTTGGGCGCCAGCTCGCGCACCGCCTGGGAGATCCTATCGTCCAGCTGCTTCGTCTCTGCACGTTTGATGTCGTGCGCCTGAAGTAGGTGCTCTGACCTGCACAGTTTGAGGTCGGTGTCTCGCTGATTCAGTATGCGCGTGAAATACATCCTCATGGTGTCCGCGATGATTCGTCGATTCTTGGACGATGCGTTCAACGAGAAGCTCTCTGCACTTTCCCTGAGCTGCTTAGATAGCAGTTGGCTCTGCTGCAGCACGCGGTCGCAGCCCTTCACCGTCGACGCTATGATGTTGCAAAAGTGATCCATTATCCGGTTGAGGTACTGCTCCTCAAACATCAGGCGCGAGGAGTACAAGTCGTGCAACGCATTCACCTCGTACGTATTCATGCGCATGGGAGTCGGGACGCCATGTGGAAACTTGTCAAGAATCGGCAGGATGGCCTGGGCTGCGGCGCGACGAGCATTGACATCTGCGCAGATGCCCTTGATCACAGTCCTTGCTGCCACTGGCCACCACGCCGAGAAATGTTCGTGAAGCGGCTGGTCTATCTCGGTGAATCTTTCGTTGTTCATGATGCACACGCTGTAGTCGTCCGATTTCGCAGCCACCTCTGCATCCGAATACTTAATTTCTTCCATTACCAGACCGAAACAAAAAAATTCTACGGGGAGGCGGTCTCGAATGTATGATTGCTGGGCGCGACGGAGCGGCGCGTCGTGATCGAATAGTCGTGCACGAGCAACGGGAAATGGACGTGTCCTACATCGTACACGCCGACGCCGCTGCCGGCGGTGTAGCCGCGACCGTCTGTGTAGAGATAAAGCGGTCGATCGGATCTCATCCGCAGGTGCGCAGGTACCCTCAAATTCTGGATGGTATCGACCTCCTCGGCCCCGAACGCCGACCATGTCCCAGTCTGGAAGCTGACGGCTGGCTTCGCCACGCTCGCCTCGTACGTCCGGTGCTTGTAGACTAGAGCGCCGTCGCACATCGCAGCGGACGCCTGTAGGTTGGACGCAGTCGAGACGCACGAGCAGCCCGTGCTCGTAACTGCAAAATATGTCAGGCACTCTGCAGCACAACTAATCATTTCTTAACCTTGGACATAAAAAAAGTCGCGCGCAGAGGTCGCATCAGATTCAAAGGCGCCTTTCACAAGCGCGCTGCACACAAATGAGCGTCAATGTCATATGCGAGCTCGTCGAGGAGGACAAGCCATCCATCCGTGCGGCACTCATGAGGACGGGCGCCGTGTCGGTGCTGGCGCATCACTCAAATCAGGTCAAGGCGGTGAGAGCTCTGCTCAGTCTTGCCAAGTACAAATACACCCACTCTGACATTTGCAACCATCTCGAGGCGATTCTCGATCGCACTCTGACGCCTGACCCCATTCATCTACTCTGCACCTACGCGGTGGGCGTGCTGCATCGTTGTCTGCCAGCCATACTCGTCCGCCTGACCAACGGGCGTCGACTCTACGCCACGATGGTTGCGAGGCTGTTGTGCCTGACCCACATGCAGCCAAGTGCACATGTTCTGCTCGAGCGCACACTCCGCACACGACCGAATGAAAACGTCGACGCGATCGTCGTCGCTTCTCCTCTCTTCAACATCTACTCTCCGCAGGAGGTGGCATTCTACAATGTGGTCGCCAGGAGGTGTCCGCACGCGACGGCAAAACGCTTCGGCAAGTACCTCATCCGCGATGTGTGCCGCGATGCTGCTCCGTGCATGCTGGAGACTCTTCGGCTCTGCATGAACTACCTGGAAGAGGACGTCTTCTGCAGCGACATGATCGACTGCATTTTGGACTCGACGAAGCCGATGGTTTCATGCACCATGGCGCAAGTCTTCTTTCGGTGCGCACAGACGGACGCGTCGGCGGTACGAGTGGCCGCTTCACACACTCGATGGGGCGCATTCGTGACGTACCTCAGAGAGACGACGGAGACGAACAAGACGATCGGCTCATTGTCGCCAGCCTTGCTGTTGCAGATCGCTCTGCATCAGGGCCTCGATGAGGCGTCGCAGGCATACCTTCGCGAGCATCTGCTGCAGTTCCCGCACCGCTTTTCATTCACGGCGACCGAGAACATTGATGCGCTCCGTTCGATCGTCGATGTCGCCATTGAGCTCAACCTCCCTCTTCCCATGTACCGACAGTACCTGACGAGCATCGAAGACCACGAAGCGGCGCTGAGGCAACACAAGCGACTCGCTGAGCTCCATCTCGACGACATTGTGCCGCCGGATGCCTTCCAGTGTCCGATCACGATGGAGCCAATGAAGGATCCAGTGGTGGCGTCCGACGGCCACACATACGAGAGGAGCAGCCTGCAGCGAATATTGGACATGTCCGACCACCGGAGCCCGTTGACGCGGGAGCTGCTGGACAGGCGCACGATGATCCCGAATATAAACCTGAAAAAGCGGATTCGAGACTATGCCGATGAGATCTGCAGCATCGCCGAGAAGGCGCAGAAGATGTATCGCCGCTCCTAGCCTCGCTTTTTTTGGAACGAAAAAAAATTGAAATGAACGATTCTGCCGCGACGATTGCGACCTTGGTCTCCACGCTCGACTCGAGCGTCGTGTCGCGTCTCATGTCCAAACAGGACATTCGACTGTACGACATGACGACCAGGGCCCTTGCCAAACGTGCGCTTGCCAATAGGCAGGGCCTGCTCGATAGCCTGGTGGACATTGCCAACTGCATCCCGTACGACGATCTGCGTCAGTCGGCATGCAAGCGCATGGGGTACCAGTCGAGTGCGTGCGAGCAGAATACGACCCTGCGGATGTTGCTCGGCACTCTGATGGTCGAGGACGAGATCGACATGCACGTCCGACCGGACGTGGGGCTCGCTCTGCACGCACTTCGCAGCCTCTCGCTGCTGCACGTTCACAATGACCGTTGGTACCAGCAGGCGCTCGAGAGTCGCGAATTCGTGGTGCAGGCGTACCGAAACGAGCGCATCCGATCCATGCGCGAGTCTCGCAGCCGAAGCTACACGACGATGGATGACCCAGACGAACGCACGGCTTGTCAAGCCGAATTTGCCACATTTGTGCTATCCATCACCACGACGACGATGATATCGAGGCATTCTAGCGACAAGCGTTGGCTCGACTTCATCGAAGACGCCGCCGTCCAAATCGGCGATGGCATGTTGGCAAAGCTGGGTTACTCGGGAAGGAAACGAGACAAGACGGTGCAAGCCGCCTTCAAGCGGTCGATACGCAAGACCCGTGTCGGCCAGCGACCGAGCGGCGTCCTGAAAGCATACCTGCAGGTTGCCATCAGCATTCGCGATGTGGCGTCGTTTTCGACGAGCATCTCGTACGCGTGGGGAATCCACGCCTTCTACGACGTCTTCATCCAGATGAGGCGTGACGACTGTCGCTCGGATCGAGACCTGATGGCGTTGCTCCGTGACGTGTTAGAGGACGTCAAGGCCGCCTTTTGTGCGGCCGACATCGCGTCGACGGTGGAACGGCGAGAGATGAAGGCGGTGCGCTGCGGTGCATCTTTGATACAACAAGAGACGGACTCTGCGCATGCGGCGGCGCGACGTGCCGTCAGGCGCAAGCAGAAGAAGCGCAAAACGCGCCTGCGTCTCCTCGACAACCGTGCGGTGAGCGAGTCGGGCGACGAGTACGCGGACGACGCCCCGACCCCCGTGGCGGATGGGTGCCAGGACAGCGACTCCGACGCCTCGCTCAAAGTCTTCACGGATGGGTGCCAGCACATTAGCGACGAAGACGAGCTCGACATCCTTTTCTCGACGCAGACGATAGACGACCTCTTCGCACACGCCTGACTGCAATATTTTTTTTGGTGCGTATGGGAAAACGATGGGGATTGCTAGAAATCGCATTTCGGCAAGACATGCGGATCTTAACCCAACCCTGTGCAGAGCCGACCATTGTTTTGTGAATGGGCACCATGTAGCAAAGGCAAACATAGCAAACATACAAGACGGAATCGCGTCCATCGATCGTTTGAAGGAAGCAATTCTATACCACGAACAATACCGGGATGACGCGACGATACTCGTCAAGCTCGGAATCGGGGCGGATGTCAACACATTGGACCTGTTGGGGTTGAAAGCGGAGGACCGCCCCATTGCTGGCGACCACCAACAGCAGCTCGAAAAGGCCTTTGGACCCGGAGTAGACTACGATGAGAACAGGAGTACAGAGCTCGGCGGGACTCATGTCGTTGGCGTCGCTCGCGTCCATATCGAGGAGCCGCAACAGGCGCCGGACAGCACATCTTCCATCGAACGCACGCCACCCAACCTCTTCACAAACGAAGTGCGCCAACGCGAGGAGGAATACGAAGGCAAGAACCCGGTGAAACGACGACAGGTGCAGCCCAAGGCCGACACCTCCTTGGCCAAGAACAAGCCGCTGACAGACGCCGACAAGCGACAAATTCTGCACATGCTCGACATGGCGGAGAACGAGAAGAAGCATCCCGAACCGAATCGTCCGAAGCTGACAATGCACCGAATCTCAGAACTGACCGCCCGTCATCCGAACACGATTGCGAAGATCAAGCGCGAGCGCGACCGACAACAGTGTCTGCGCATCACCACGACGCATGGCGAGGTGACGACGGTGAAGACCGTGGAGGTGCCCGTCGGCGGAAAGCAAGGTGGGCGCCGATGGACGCGCATGAACGAAGAGCAGCAGAAGATGTGCACCCGCATCGCCATCGAGAACCCGCTCTTGACGCGGACTCAGATCCGGCTCAAGATCCAAGAGCGGTATCCTGAGCTCACATCTCTGTCGGATTCGACCATCTGGCGCTTTCTCAACTCGTCGAACCTCCAATTCTTGCGAGCCAAGATGCGCGATCCGCGCGCCGAAGGCACGGCAGCGCACGCCAACGAAAAGGCATCGTTCCTGAACGAGCAGAAAAAGGGGGAGGGTGGCGAGCTGGGCGCTCACGATCTCATGTTCATGGACGAGACCAGCCTCTACTTGAATGAGACGGCCAGGCGCGCTTGGGGCACGACAGAGCACCCCGCCGAGATCAAGCACGCCAAGGGGAAGACCGTGACTGTCGGCGTATACGCGGGGATCGGTCTAGTGTCGTCGACGCACAGCGACTGGGATGCTGTATCGGGTCCAGCGAAAGCTCAGCTTCCGACGGCACCTCGCGGTAATCACATGGAGATGCGGGACGGCGAATGGCAGCGTACGAGTACGCCGCCGCGTTTCGCCCTCTTCTGGTGGATTCGACCACCAACGCGCAAGGGCACGGCGCTATCGCGCTTCCTCAATATACAAGATGTACTCGATCCCTTGTTCACGATACGGGTCGATAAAGAAGAAAAGCACGTCCTAAAATGCCTGCAGCAGCTAAGCACAGTACCGGAGCCGCACGACCTGCATAAGGTTCTTTGGCAGTACAACATTGAATTTCGAGACGTGGACGAAGACGGCGCCCTGGTCAGCATACTCGTCGGCAAGTCGAAGCGGCATACTTTCATCACTCAAGAGCGCGCTCGCGAACTGCTCGACGCGTTTAGAGGCCTCGTGGTGCAGGCCCTCAACACACAACAAGAAACACAAGAAAAGAAAGATGGACATCAGGATTTCATCGACGCATACAAAGACATGCCGCAGACCGACATACCTCGCTACTTTCACACGCCGCATGGACGACAGACGCTTGGGGGACGCGTGGAAGGCGAGAGGGGCGACCAAGCCCTCTTCATCCAGTATCTACGCAAGCAGAACGACTACATCGAGACGGCGTTTCCCTCGAGCGTCCGACGCAACATGCGCGTGGCATGGGACTCGGCGCCGCAGCATGGCAAGACGGACGTGACAAAGAACACCAAGTCGTTCATCCACGAGTGGGTGGAGCGGAACCTGAATATTCGAGGCGCGATCTTCTTGCCGGTGCGCGAGCCGGATTTCAACCCCGTCGAGCTCTTGTTTTCCTTTGTGAAGGGTGTAATCCGCCGCAAATTTCCGTCGTACACGGGCGAGGTCAGCGTGGACGAGATGATTCGAATGATTGACGACGCATTCTTGGAGGTAACGGAGGAGATGGTGAAAGGCTGGCTCCGATACGGCTGCTACATCATCCCCGGCGATGGAAGAGAGGTACTCGAAAAGAACGCGCGCTGCGAATACGAGGCACACTTTGACATTGACGAGATGTGGTACGAAGTCATCACGGACTGGGAGAATCGCAACTACAAGCTGCCAGCAGACCTGCGCCCTCAATTGATTTCCAATCAGAACGGACACGCCATCCAACGCTTCGCCGCCCGCTTCCGAACGGTTAGGGACGCGTACATGAGCAGCGGACAGCGAGCCGTCAGTGTCGAGCTCGATCAGAAAGCGGCATCCGATGAGTCGATGCGAATTCGCCTGAAGCAGGCCGTGGTCGTAAAGCATAGCGGGTCGGAGGAGGTCTACCCGGACAACTACAAGTCCGCCGCCGTGCAACAGCTCGCCCAGCTGCTCGCCTTGAAACATACGGATGAGACGGGGTTCCAGATCGTCCGTTCGCGGATCAACATGTTGGCACAGACCGCGGGCCTTCGACAAGAATTGGACACGTTCCACCGCTTCTTTCATGCCAAGGAAGGAGTCCTCTGGTACCTGCGAAAGGCGATGGATCGCGTCAACGCAATCTTGCTCGAGCTGCCACTGCAAGGCGAGCACAGCGTCCGCGATACGATGACACCGAAACAACGGAAAGATGCGATCCTGAACGACAAGCTCAACCTGCTGCTCGACATGCAAGAGCGGGTGTTTCACCCAAAGTTGGATGTACACCCATACAACGCTGTCAGGTTGAAGGAGGCAGAGTCCGAGCCGCCGACAATCACGGTGGAAAGGATCAACACGAGAAAGACACGAGTCTCGCCGAACGTGGTCAAACTTGCAACTTCTTCAAAGCTGGCAGAGGCAGCGTTGAGCTTAGTGGACTCGTCACTGAAAATCACAAAGATTGATTCAAAAGGAGTGACCTTGGTCGGGAATCTGCTCGGGAATCAAGAGCTGCGCGCCGGAAACCCGCGTATGTGCGACGTCATACCCGAACGCCCCAAGGCAGACGATATAAAGTCGCTCCTGGCAAGAACAGAGTATTCGGGTAGCATGCCGGACGAGACGGGCACGATGTTTCCGTACGCCGTCGCGGTCATCGCGCTCAAAGCCTACCGCGCAGAACGCAGTCGCATGGACAAGCTCGCAACCGCCGTGACGAAAGAGGTGCAGCGGCTGATGAGTGACACGACTGATGTGGGGGATGCGATTCTCCAGAATAGGCTGCAAACCGTCTTCAAAGAGGCGAATGTGAAATGGCGCAGAGCGGGTCGCGAAAGTAGCTCGGCGAACCATATGGCAAAGTTGTTTGACATCCACCACCTCCGAGCGGATCGACGTGCTGCACTGCAGCTGACACTCTTGGCGAGGGGAGATAAGGACGAACGCCGCTGGCCGGGGTATCCCGTCTCTGAGCGCGACGCGCGAGACGGAAAGCCGATTCTAACCGTGAAATCTAGTTTTGGCAGTGAGCCCGCCAAAATGGTGAAAAGGATCGATGTCCACCTTGCCGCCAATACCTTCACAGCCACCTTTGAGGATGGGACTACATACAGCAGCCCCAGGCACTACGAAAAAGACGAGCAGTACCAACAGCACTTTGGCAAACTGGCAGAACAGAATCAGATGAAGCTGCAGCATGCTTTCATGCGAGCCAAGGAAAACAAGGCTAAGCAGGGGAAAGACATGCCGCTTAAACCAAAGCCGATACTGGGAATCATCAACAACTGGCATATCACGTACAATGGCGACGCCAGTCAAGACAGCATAGGCAGCTGCCTGCACTACGACCAGTCCAAAAACATCTTTTATCCACCCCCCACTATGTCAATCGCTGGAAAGGGAGGGCTGCTGGAAAGCAACACCGAACTGCGGATCTGTTTGTCGCAAGGCTCAAGTCAGTCGCAAGGCTCAAGTCAAAGTCTGAAAATCGGGAACAAAGAGCAAATACAGCCAAGTGAGCTAAAGGAGCATCTGCGCCACTATCCTTTGCGTGATCTGTTTCCAAACTGGAAGTTCTACCCAGTCTCAGAAACAGGAAAGGAAGGACGAGGCATGTACCGCATTCACTTGGAGTCGTTGTCGGGCTTCCAAAAACAGGAGGACGTGACCGGTGCGGGGCAGGTATTCGAAAGGTGGGAAAAAGATGGCAAAAGCGTCCTCAAATACAAGGAGAAAAAGTCGATACTCGTACCAAAAGATAGATTGAAGGTGATTTGTCGCACATGCTCCAAGACCTGTCTCTTATACACATCTGACGCTGCCGACGAATAGAGAGGTGTAG
>OJEA01000048.1_pt1 | contig 24245 bp, 16 predicted proteins | sample 1593051 | NCBI WGS metagenome assembly OJEA01 (sample SAMN05416699, study PRJEB24817) | seawater metagenome | isolation source: Sea water | place: Canada:Atlantic | collected 2013-07 | reverse complement strand
ATTTCTGCCTGTCTCGTGGGCTCGGAGATGTGTATAAGAGACAGCTCTCTCTCTTCTTTTACGTTGCGAGTTGATCGTTGCGACTCGCAGGTCGACGCGAGAGAAGACCCGCCAGAAAGCTACGCTCGCCGGTTGCAGGCATGGAGTTGTGTCTGCTTTTTCCTCGCGCGCCTATTTGCACAGCGGTGGTTTTCCCGACTGGCCCCTCTGATAGCGAGTCGCCACCGGTGGCGACTCTCCGCTTTCAAGGTGGCACTTGCAACTTGCAACCTGCCTCGCACCGCGCAACTTGACTCAAGGCATTGCAACTTTCAACTTGCAACTTGCAACTCAGGGCATTGCTCTACTTGCAACTTGCAACTTGCTACTGTCCACTTTTTTTCGAGGAATGGAAGTGCAAGAGTTCGCATACTTCCTCACGCGGGAGTTGTACCGCATCCCCTATCTCCCCTACGACGCCTTGCATTTGGGATTCACCTCGGAGGTGTCCATCATCGATCTGTCTCCCCGTCGTTTCAAGTGCACGCGCTGGCGGCAAGTCGCTGCACGCCCCTCCCCGCCCTCCCCGAATGCAGCAATGACGCGACTCTTGAAAAAGGGTCTCCCGCTACGATTCGCCGATCACTCCATGCTAGATGTTCCGTGCAGCAGCCTTTCTTTTGATCATCCACCTGTGCTCTGCGGCGGAGCTACCTACATTCCAGATGCGATGCACGATGCGTGTTGGCGGATCTGCACGCATATCTTCAGACACCGAAGCTTTCTCGAGATCTACTTGAGTGCTCACCTCTATCGAGGCGTGTCGGTCAACCTGTGCCCGAGAGGGAGGCTGCTCCTTACAATCTCGTGGACGCCCTTTGGCCATTGATCGAATTTAGCATGACCTTCAAAAGTCCATTTGTCCGCTCCAAAACATCGATTGTGTCGCGGCTGTCCACCTGGCAACTGCAACCCCTCTCCTTGTCCAGCTCGCCTCTGCGCTCGTGTCTGCGGCTGCGCTCGCTTCTGCGGATGCGCTTGCCTTGGCGCTCGTCTCTGCGGCTGCGCTCGTCTCTGCGCTCGTCTTGGCGATCGTCTCTGCGATCGTCTCTGCGCTCGTCTCTGCGCTCGTCTCTGCGCTCGTCTCTGCGGCTGAGCTCGCCTCTCAGATCCTCTCTGCGGCTGCGCTCGTCTCTGCGCTCGCCTTGGCGCTCGCCTTGGCGCTCGCCTTGGCGATCATGTCTCCGATCGTCTCTGCGGCTGCCAGACCGCGCATCCATGCTACGTCCCCGTGCACCGTCTTTGACCCACGGGGTGTCACGCAAAGTGTCACGCAAAGCGTCACGCGCGACATCGTTGGCCCCTCTCTTGGCGCTTTGCAAGGCCCGAGTCGCCAGCCCTCTCGCTGCATGTGTCGACGCCCCTTTCGCGGCGGCTCTTGCCCCTATCCTTGCTGCTCCCCCAACCGCCACTCTCGCCGCTGTTCCCAGCACAGCCCCCATTATTGTTTGTATCTGCAGAAAAAAAAAATGAAGAGCCTTCAATTGCCCCGAAGCAGGGCGTGCACGACCTGCCTTACGACGCGGGGCTGCAGCAGGCTCGTCTCAGCTCTGTGTATGGCACGATAACTGCTGTCCCTGCCATAATCGCCCTTGCCGTCCCCGCTATAATCGTCCCGGCGATCGTATCTATCATCGGCGTACCCGTCGTTCTCGTAAGCATCCGATTTGCCGGTCTGCTTCATCTTGAACACGACGACGACGACCAGAACGACAGCCACCATGCAGGCGGCCACGGCAGCCTTGTTGACGTCGAACAAGCTCCCCATGACACTTCCGATTGCGTCACCAGCGCTGTCGATTATAGCCGACGCAGGGTTCTTCGTCGTCGTCTTCGGATTCGTGTCCGATTTCATTCGCATGTCGACTTTCGCGGCGAGCGACAGCAGACATGCCGCCTGCGCAGACGATGCCTGGCTGGCGTTGACGCGGATCTCCTTTTCTTCGGCGGTCATCGTGCTGCAGTCCTGGTGGACGTTAAAGTCCCCTGCCTCGTTCTTGGCATCCGCCAGCGATCCGCATGTCATGTCGAGGTACGATTTTACAGAAGTTTCGTTGTGCGTCTCCACATCACTGCTGCTACTGGTGAATGACATGGCGCTCTCAACCTCTGGGTCTGCAGTCGTCACCAGTTTGGCCAGCTTGTCAAACGCAGCCTCCGACTTACAATCGCAATCCGCACGCGATGTCTGGCTAAGATCGAGGTCGATGAGGCCGCATCCCCGAGACACCACATTTGTATCACCCCGCGTGTTGCTGGACTTGGCCGTACAATCGCAGCTCGAGTCGATTCCCGTCTCCGACAGTATCTTGTTGACTTGCATCACGCGTGATTCTGAGGCTCCCATTAGAGGAGACCAGCAAAAAAATTCTCACGTCAAATAAAATGAGTTATTACCTAAAGTCGAACGGCAGATTCTGCCGAGTCGACCAAGACAGTTTTATAACATGCGACCAGAACTTTAGCGGCGCAGACCCATTCAACAAGTGGGAAACCGAAGAAAAGGGCGAGTACACGATTGGGCTGGGGGGAGCCGCCTGCAACGTTGGGGACGGCAGCGTTTGGTGCAACCCAGGCGTGAATCGTGAAAACAGAGAGCAGTTTACGTTCGAGCGGGTCGGTGCGCACTACACCATCCGCGTCGACGGCATATTCTGCTGCCTGCGAGACAACCTCCTCAAATGCGATCGTGCGACTGGCAGCAGCAACAAGTGCCAGTTCGAGATCAAGAAGATAGCCGACAGGAATACTAGCCCCGACGAGATCGGTGCTCACAATCTGACGGACGTGTGAATCCAAAAAAAAAATGTTTCGTGAAGCCAAACAAATGTCTTGCACCTCGCCAACCCTGCCCAACGCGGGGGGTCAGGTGATTTTTGACAACAGACCCACGCAACGCGGGCTGAAGCCGTCGACACCACTCGAGGCGCCACAACAAAGCTGCCCCACTGGGGGCACCTGCTATTCATCGGGCGCCAAAGCGGGCTTCGCTCTCCAGCAGTCCTACATGAAGGACGCTCAGCAGAAATGCGCGCCTAAGCAGCCAAAGGCTGCATAGAGCGCCCCTTCGCGTAGAAGTCGTCAATGACGACGCAGCCAATTTTTTTGTCGCGCTCCCCCCCTGGAAAAAGCGTGAGCAGGAGCGTGGACCGCGACCTCACGCGACGGCTGCGCCGAATCGGACCGATCGAACTCCTCGACAGGCCGCGGATCGTCCGATCCCTGACGCGCGGCGTGAGCGAGCCGATGCACCCGTCGACGCACATGAGGACCGCGGCGTGCTCCTGGCGCTGCGTCTTGTGCAGCGCCGTGCTCACATCGAGCAGGTAGTCCAACGCCACGCAGATCGTTCGCTCCATCCCCAGGATGGCGCTCCGGCTGTACGCATTGTCGCAGATGTAGACAAAGTCGTCGACCACCGGGGTCATGATCTCCTCGAACTTGCTGCCAAGGAGGAGCGACGCGACACCGACGAGCTGCAGCGCATCCCTCTCGATGTCGTCCGTGGCGTGGATGAACTTGTCGGTGTATGCCACGGCGAGCAGGAATGTGCGTGCCGTGAGTTCGAATCGCACGCACACCTCCCACATCCACGCCACCAGGATGCTCCGCATCCGCGGGCTGATGTGGCGCTGGTTCCACATCTTCGAAAGTTTTTTTTCTACTTGGCCTTTAGGACCTTGATCTTGGTGTCCTCCTTATCCTCGTGGCCGTACGCGTCGACCGCCTCCTTGCTCAGCGAGAGCTGCATCATGATGTCGTTCAGCGTCTGGAAGAAGCTCGTCTGCCGACAGACGAGCGAGTGGTACTTTTGGGCGCACGTCGGCGTATCGTAGCCAGAGTACGGGATGATGAGGTACTGCGTCACGTTCCGATCCTCCTTCTGCAGCATGTTGTGCGAGTTCAGCCGACGCGCGCGGCCGTCGACCTGCTTCGCGTCCAAGTATGTCATGAACCCAAACTTGATGAGCACGCGGACGCCCATGAAGTCGAGACTCGACTTCATGTTATCGGTGTCCGCGATGAGGAGGCCGTCCTTGTTCCCCCACGGGAGCCCTTTCGAATTGAACCGATCCAGCCCGGTCCCCGCCGCGCCGGGCACCGCTTTGGGGTTTTTGAACACATGAATGTCCTGTTCTTGCTGCACGCTGCCCAGCTTGTTTGTCTCGATGTGAAAGACAGAGCCGTCCGACTGTTCCTGCACGGCTAGCACGACATGCTGTCCTGTAATACTTCTCAAAGGTGACATTGCATAGGGATCCTTTGTAAATACACTATCGAATGCGCCCTCAAATCGAACCACGCACTTTTTTGCAACATTCGTCCATAAGCCTGTGGGCGTAGTCTCTTGCAGTGACCCTCCGTATTTCATCCAGGCCTTGAGCTTGTGCACGCATTCCGTTTCGGCTTCATCGTTCATGTCTATCTCATACGTGACCTTTGTGTCGAAGACGTTGGCGTCGCTTCCTGCGGTGCATGCAGAATCCATATGGGCAGTCATATCCGGATCTGTGGCGTCTATCAACACACTTCCAATTCCCGCCTGGGTGGTGGCGTAGTGTGTGGAGAGGAAGCCTGTGGGGAACAATCCCGCTGAAATGAGGGTCACGACGATCTTGGCGCCATCGGTTTTGTCAATCGTCACCAGAAAAGTGATGGTGCGGCTGTTTTCCTGTCGGAACTCGTCTCTCATGGATACAGTGTTCGTTTGACAATGAGCTTCCACCTCATTTACGGGTACAAGCTTCTGGAAGAGCCAGACAATCTTATCTGGCTTCTCGTCAACTATTTCAAAGGTAGACCCTACATGCTTCTTCAAGAACACCGTATCGTCTAAGTCTTGCTCCTTTGAGACACCAATGTAGAGGGGCTCGTATATATCGTGCACATTCGTGTCGCCGATCCTTGGATATGTCTCCCATGGCCTTTGTTCCTTGAACTTTTCCGGAAAGAAGGTGTCGTCTAAGAATGTCTGCGTGGCAAACTCGGGATGCAGCGGATTGAGAAGGCCGACTAGGCCGGTTTCAGTTTGGATCAAAATGCGCTTGCTGTCGGGGCTCAGCATTTGCAGTGTGCCTGTGAGCGTCGTCTGCCCATAAGGTTGACCAGACGCTCCAGTAGCAAACTCGTTTTCATTTGCGAAAACGCTCACGCACGTCATGTGGCGCGTCAATGTGGTATCCCTCTTGGATTTGTGCCAGATGAAGGGCCAGACCACCCTGACATGTGCCAGATTCTTCTTCACGGATCCGTCCTCGCGAATCGAAATCCGACACTCGAGGTTTGCATCCTCACTCGTGAAATACCGTCTTTTGTCGTTTTTGCTGTCACAAATGTACTCTTTGAGTCGCTTCGCGTGCTCCAATTTCTTCACCCACATGGCGGTCTTCATAGGGCGCGACGAGTATTTCAAGATCGTCCTCACTTCCGTGAAGAGGGACTCTTTGAGCGCCTCAAATATGAGCAGCTCTTTCTGGTGGATCCGGACTTTACTGGCGGTCATGGGGCCAAGCTCGCCTTGAAAGAAGAGCTGCCTCGAAAGAGCCTTTGCCGACGACAGGGTGGCATCTCGACCGAATTGGATATTTGAAACCTTTTCGGCCAAGGACGCCTGAAGCATCATCAGGATGACTTTGGTGTTCTGCTCGCACTCGCCATACTGTCGGGCGACGATCTGATTGTCTCTATTGTTCGCATACGTGATGGACGCGTACTGGTCGTTGTCCATGAGCATCATCGAGAAGTAGGAGACGCATACGAGGCTTCGGAAGCTTTCCGTGAACGCCGCTATCCGCGCGGTGCGCTCGTTGGCAGCATCCGGATCGGAGGCGCTATTGAAGTAGGTAGGATCCCACTCCTCGTAAGAGTCCTTGTCCGCAAACGCGTTGCATCCTTCGTATTTCATGGCGACCAACTCCTTGAGCAACTCGTCGTTTGCAGCTGTGAGATTGTTGACGCGCGACGATATGATGCGATCGATCTTGAGCTGGGTGGAGTCTTTCATGTTCACATTCATGTAAGGGGTGTGTAGCGTGTTGTATACAAGCTTTACTTGTCCATCGTGCTCGTAAGCTGTTTGGTTATATTTCAACGGCTGGATTTTTATGATCGTTTTATGCGACATCCTTTCCTTCAAAAATGCAGGCGGTTCCTCCAAGTAATACAGGCGGCCGTCGTAAGAATAGAGGAGGATGCCAAGCTCTGGAATAAAGGTATCGTCAGAATGTACGAATTCATGGGTCGACGGCACCTGAATGTCGGCGCGTGCGGGTAGTGAGAGATTCCCAAAATCGGTTCTTGCATCATCGGTGTACTGTTGAGCGACGGTGCTTGTTGATAGCTTCAGGCACTTGTATTGGATGTCCTTTTCGTTTTTAAAGTACGGCTCATCGATGAGGAAACGCAACGTGCGATCTTCTTCCTTCATGCCGATGTACTTGTTGTTGTTTGGCCGGTAGTAAGGGGGGGTGTCATCGCTGTCGAAGAGCTGCGCCTCTCTACCGGCTAATGTGACCGCCCCGTTCACTTCAGCATCCACAAAGTTGGACACGATGTAGTACTTGTTGCCTGCATCTTTGAATAGTACTCTGCCGCCAACTCTCTCTTCGACGCTGACCACCTCGCCTTTGAACGACAGAATATTGGTCTCGGTGTTCCTGACATTTCGTAAATCTTGCAGACCCGCATTTATTTGTTTCGTCCACTTCTCACGCGGAAGGTCTTCAGGTGACGCGTATGTGACACTATGTTGTGTTTCCGATCCCGAAACGCCTTTCCTCACATGTATGGACATTACCCGATTCGCTTGAGCTGGTTCTGAATTGACTGCTACGTTGTCTTGAAAAGTCATGTTACCATGCATTTCCACACCCACATCCGCCTGACCAAACACCGAACCTGCCTCCCATCCTCCTTTGGGAATGGACACCATCGGCGTCTTCAAGCTGTTCTTAAAGATGTAGACATCATTGGCGTTGTACTTGCCCCACGCGTCTTTTTGCTGGATCTTGACAAAGACGAGCATATTCGACTGGAAGAAAGACCCGAGCTCAGCTGTACGTTTACTGCCGTACTCGAATCGTGCATCACTTACAGCCAGATGGTTGTAGACATACTCTGGGTTGTACTCCAGATTCAATGTATCGGGATCGATATACCTGCCTTGTCGATAGAACTCTCTCGCTTTCTGTGCGTCAATGGCGCAATCGTGAATTAGCTGCTTGTGTTTCATCGTGTATAGCCTTTTACCGGCTCCTATTATGTCGTTATGCAGCCATTTGAACAAGTCATGTGGCTCACCTGTCGTGAACGACCCATACGCATTTAATGTGTATGATCGGCCTTGAGGCGGTAGTACTGCTGAGGATGCGATTCCCTTGTACAAGCGCGCATCCTCCAAGAAGCCTTTTCCTCGATCGTGGGCGACGATTGCCGGTACCTGGTACAGGCCCTGCTCCACCTGGTTGAGTAGCGTTCGACGCGCTAGACTTGTGTAGGGCTTGCTATTATCTCGCGCCTCTTCCAAGTCCTCGATGCGGACCATCGGCACTTCCTTCATCGAGACTGGGTGTTCAGGCCCTTCGTATTGAAACTCGGGATTATCGTACGAGCCCGCCGCGCCGAGGCCCAAGGCCGTCTGCAGCTGCAGATAGTCGTATGCGCCATTCGACCCGAACTTGAGCGGCTGGATGTCGAAGTGCGCGTACATGTCATAGGCGCGACGCTGGACGACGCCTCGAATGAATGGCTTCATCTTCACGTCTTTCTCGTCCATGTCCAGGCGGCGTAGGCCGTCGAGTCTGAAGCGGTTGTTCCTCTTGTCCACGAACGACGCCCCCATAAAGTCGGTACCGTCATCGTCGTTCGAGATGGTGTTGATGAGCGGCTGCGCCGATCCCGCCACAGCGGATAGCTGAAGCATGGACACCAGCTCTTCACGACTGCTCGCCGTGGTTGCGGTCAGACCGACGCAACGGCTCTTGATATCGGGACGCTTCCGAAGCTCGGACCTGCGTACATCGAGCATGTCTCGTATCCAGCGCTTTCCTGTCTCTGACAGCTCATGCACTTCGTCGATACAAAAGTATCCTTCGACAATCATCTTCTGTAGGATGTCCGGCGCTCTTTCGTGCACTCTGCGATTTTGAGAAGCGGCGTTGTAAGAATTTATTATAGCAGTGCTAGATGCCTTTGGGTCAAGACCTTTGTATCGCAAGTACAGCTGACCTTCGCCATGCGTCCGATTCTTTGCATACAAGTGCTCCAATTCCGACATGGAAACGATGTGCAGGTGGTCCTTTTGCGGCAATGAGTCGCCCTTGATTTTGGCAGATATTTGGGTCGTCAAGTCATTGTGTTGAGTGTTCGGATCAATTGTGTAGGGAGTGACGCTGCAAGCCCTGGCGAATGCGTCGGAAAGCACATGTTTGTGTATCTCTTGGATGTCGTCATAATACTCATAAGTCTTCATCAAGTTGATGACATCCGTGCACTCCGCCTCGGTATCTGTGTGGTGTATACACGTCATCCTGTGGAGCTTCTTTTGAGGAATGTCGGCCCAGGACTGCTGCTCAAATATCTCACCGGCCATCTGCTCGATCGTACTGTCCTTCACAATGAAGGAGAGCATCGTGTCGGTGGAGGCAGCCACCCGGTAGTCGTGGTACATCCGCCCGATTAGATACATCATGATCGCTTTACCCGTGCCGGTTGGTGAGACCAAGAGCATATTGGTGACCATCGAGGCCGGAAGCACGAGTGAGTACTGGTACGCCAAGGGCTTCTTATGCGTCGGGTCGACCGGCTTGCTCTTCGTCTGTCGCACGATGCCGTACTCGTCGTCGGGATGGAACTCTGTGATGTTGCCGCTCATCGTCTCGAAGACGGCCGCGTTGACTCGGTTGTACGCGTCGAGTGGCTTTGCATTCGTGTAGACCTTGTCCTGAAATACGACGATGTTGGTGGGCAACCATGGGACGGGCTCGTCTGGTCCGATCCATTTAGGCTTGCCGACGCGAATGGAACCGTCATCGGTTCGAACTTGGGCGACTTGAATGTAATTCGTGTGCGGCTTCACGCCCTTGTACACATCAAGATCGGAGAGTAAAGGCGTATCGCCTACGATGACTCGAGCGCGAGGCGGTTGTGCGGCGTTGAACGCCCTTGCTCGTAGCATATCGGCGCCCATCTGATTTAGACGCACCTCACCCTTTAGCGTTTTGACGTGTAAGTCCGAAAAGTAGGGGTAGGTGGGTGGGTTCGCGTCGAAGTCCTTCTCTACAATCCATCGGGGATATGTGACGAGCTCGTTCGAGCTCATCGGTGCATTCCTCAACATGCCACTCTCCAGGTCCACAACCTCATCGTGACAAGGATTGACGATCCTGAGCACGATGTTCTCCTTGATCCTCATCGTGGTCTTGAATGTAATCGTCGTTGTTCCGAACAAGGTTGTAAAGTCGGGAGATGTTGCTGCATTGCGTATGGCTTGTGTTTGACCAGCTGCATCGATATTGCTTGTCATGTGGGTTTCTAGATTCGGATGCTGTGCAATGAGAACGTCGTACAACGAGCCGCCTCCTTGGGCAGCAGCAGTGATATCGCATTGAAGCGGAAAGTCTCGCACAATCTCATACGTGTAGGATGAATCCTTGAGCAGCACGTCGACGTGATGAATGTTGTGAGGCGGCTTGACGCACAGATAGGGGCGAGTTCCTGTTCCACTCCTCCATGTATTCGTCAGCAAACGTGTTACGTTTTGATCCTCGTCGTGAAGCTCCTCGTCTGTTCCGGTTATGACAAAGTCTTCTCCTGATATCCGTATGATCGTGCCAGTCGCGTCGTAGTCCTCGATGAAGATGTCATTCCAATTGGTAACAGCTGTCGTCCAAGTACCGGAGTAGTTGCATTCTATCGCTTTTGCGTGCAAGATCAAGTATTTCCCAAGGTGTGGGGAGCTTGTCCAGTACGGCATGTTTGTAAACACTGGGTCTCTAATATCCCCCTCGTCTTTCACAATCCCAATTCCCTTCACCTCAAGCCTACTCTGGTGCTCCACGCTCTGAACCTGGCACATGGTGGGAAGAAAGCGATTCTCATAAGGCTGTCGCGTGGGCGCGTTGATCATGACCCCCCAATGCATTGATTTGCATTTCGAGACGGCATAATGTACCGACGGGTCGAATTCGACCTCGATGCTGGTGTCGTCCAACACCTTTCCGATTCGAAACATCTGATCGTAGACGCGAAGAAATCGACCAGGCTTGAAGATTCTCTCCTCGTCATCCTGATCGAACATGCGTTTGAAAGGATGCCATTCACGTTTGAGGAAGTTCGTGTGTCCGTCTCCTGTGACCATGCCTCGGTTACTGATGGATATTATTCCAATTCCAAACACGTACTGATTTCCATCGGCGACTTCGACCCAAGCGTCCGGCCTTATGTTTGGCACGGGCTTTCTCTGTGGAATGGTGTTTTTATTGGAGGGCCTCATGGACCCTAAGCTCATGAGCTGCAGCAACATGTTGCCGAATGTGAAGGAGTCGTTACAGTCGGGGTAGGCATGCGAGCCTAAGTCGTAGACACCCATTTGTGTTAGCGCAGCGAGGCCGTCCTCCTTACCCCGCTTCCAGTCTTTGCCTCGAAGAAAAGGAGGCGGCGTGAGGACAACATTGTTGACGCCTTTGATATGAGCGGCGGAATTTAGCTTTATGTATCCGGTCTCATGATATGAGCAAACATTGAGCGCGATGCTGCTGGCAGCAGTGTGGCTTTCGCCTGGTATCGGCGTGCAGTAAATGTCCGTGGGAGTGTGCAGTCCCATGACATTGAATGCGCCGTTTGAATCTGGAAGCCTCAGCCATTCCCAATCGCCGTCGATGGGCTTGTATCCACGTATGCTGCTGCCCTTTTGCATGTAATCGACGCGCGTGCCCACGGCGACATCCCGATGGGTGAACGCAGGTCTCTTGTCTCCCACCTGTATGTAGCCGCTGGGTGTGGCGGTCGCACGGGGCAATTTGGCGAGGTCAATGATTCTGGACTCGGCAGCTTTGAAAGCCGCCTCCTTCTTGCTCTTGAAGTGTCTGGCTTTATACTGATTGATGAACCACTCCCTCGCCGACCCATTCTGCACCAAAATGGGCGTCGTCTCGGATACGACCAGGCCCTGCGGCGAGAATGTTGGGTTGTGCACATATTGCGTAGACGGTGAGTTGCCGACGTTCCTTAACTCGATGTATCGGTTCGGCTCAGAGAGTCCGGATGGTCGAGGCTGTAGGTGATACCGGTTAACGCAGATGTTGAGCCTGTCTCGCGTGACCGCGATGTTGCGGGTATCCTGCTTGCTTGGTATGTGACGCGGTTGGAATGCACCTGGAATCGTATTCCGGTAATATGTATAATTGAACCCCTCCTGCTTGAATATGAACGCGTCCCTCAGTTGCTCGAATTGATAGTGTCCAAGGTTGACGCCGCTTGGCGGAATGGGTGCTGCATTTTCTTGTACAACTTTCGGTTGGATCGTAGAGCTCTCCAACGTGAGCCTACCGATATGGCGAATCGAATCCGCATTCGAACGCAGGAACATGGTGTCACACTGGGGTTCACGCATGATGGCCTGGAATTGCACACTGGCATCGGTGGACTTGAAGTTGAAGAACCGTATGGGTCTGCCCGAGACGTCGAAGGGATCGTCGAATTCGACCTCGTTGTTCTCGTTGATCCTACACCTTGCTTTGTCCCAGTTGATGCGAAGATTACCATCATCTTCAATAGACGCCCTGTCCTCGTAGATGGTCGGGTTTTGCGTGAACAAGTCGAGCCACTTGTAGCCCAGCCTCGGCTCCTTCCATGTGACATCTCTCTTCAGGCCCATGACAATGACCTTGGCCTGATCGCTGCTCAGCACGAGCGTATTGAAAGGGCTTTTGTCCTTGTAGGAGAAGAAGGACGGTGCCGATTCCATGTATATCATTGGAATCAGCTTCGCCGGATTGCTGAAATCGGCGGGGTTGGAAAAGAAGACTAGTGGCGTGATGTTGCTGTACAACTTGTCGTGCAGCTCAAGCTGCTCCTTGAAGTTCTCTTCACGTTCCACCCCCCCGTCTTTCACGCAAATGATGCAGGCGTCCCGCGCTCTGTATGCATCGGTGTACCTGTTGCGAGTTAACTCGTATGGCGACGAACCGTCGTTCGCGAACGACCATCGACCATAAAACTGCTCCACCTTTTCGTTTGTGAAGCTACCAACCATCGATTGCCCAGGCCTGTTGCTCCCCGACCTTTGTCTCCTGAATCCGAAGGTGATGTAGGCCTTGACGCCCTCCACGTGCGCGGTCGTCAGCGCCTCTCCTGTCAGATTATCGACCAGGGTCGTCAGCATCCACTCCGGAACCTCTTTGAAGCCGCCACCTGCACCGCCTTTCGCCGCACACTTGTAATCGTAGAAGTCGACAACAAACGGATTGTACGAGTTCTTGCCGTACCCGACCAGCTCGTTCGTCCGATCATCGAAGATGCGCAGATAGTCGCTCGCGTTCCAGCTGCCAGACCTGTTGTCCGCACCGTTCCACGTCACTCTAGTCACTACCTGATAGTCAAGGCCTGTCTCTGGATTCGCGTAGTGTCGCAGCCTGGCGTTGGCAAACTTGAGATGTGATGGAGGAGCAGCCGCGTTCACAAATGCCAACGGTATCTCGACATTCTCGTGATCCGCATCTTTGAACAATGTAAACGCAGACGCTCTCGAATCCGCTTGAAGCAAGATACCGTGGCCGTCCTTACTCGCAAAGGCTCGAGGCAGAATCACGCTGCCGTTGGAGAATGGGGAATGCTTAATGCCTGTGTGGAATGCTGCATTGGACCCCGGGACATATTTCATCTCCTTGCTTTCATCATCGACTGCCACAACTAACGCGTTACTGACATGATTCAAGTCAACGCCGCGCTCCTTCGCCGCTTTGGCGATCGAGTTCTTTTGGGTATCGTCCCAAAGGTCAACGGTGGTCCCGTATGGCACGCCATCCACATAGACCATGTGGGAGAGCCAGCTGTTTGGAGACTGCGCACACTTTGAGAACAGCAGCACCTCCTTCTTGTCTTTGAACCGAATCGACGGCGATATTATCAATGCGGGGTTCGGGAGCGTCAACTTCCAGTTGACGAGGTTGCTCCACATCCATGCGCGGGAGATGGTGGCCTCGTATCCTGCATGCCAAGTACTCCACAAGTCGTCCCCACTCATATCCTTCTCGAATCGCTTCGCCGCGAGCGCGTGTTCTTCCGAAAAGTATAGAAAGGGGGTGATGCCACTTTTTGTGGTGGCGCCATGCGTAGTGTCTGATACGATCCTTCCGTTATTCAGCGTGTACGACATTCGGAGCGGCGTGTCTCGTGCATAAACAATGCTTGTGCCGTTTACAAAACAGACCGGAACTGATATGAATGCGTCGTGTCCAGCATCAAAGTCCACCGTTTGCAGACGGATGAAGGGCCACGCCTCAGGAGGCAGCTTTGCGTCATACTCACTAGTATCAACCTTGACTTGTTTAACCTTTCTATTTTGCACCGTAATTTCTACATGTCGTAATGATTTCGTTGTATCCCGATTATTGAGCCTACAAATCAAATCGGACGCACTTGCTGTCCACGTCGCATCGAATTCAAACTTGCTTTCATCCTCATTGTAGAGCTCACATGTGATTGAGGATGAAGCGTTGATATGTTCCCCCTCTTCTGAGACGACGAAGCTGAGCGGCTTGTCGTTATTTTTTAGGACAATCTGCGCATTCTTGTACTGCGTTGAATCTCGATATACACTGCCATCGCTATGTGTCAGATCGAAAGATAAGAAGCGTTCGGGTTGGAAGAGCTGCGTGTTTGGCATGAACCAGCATGCGTCAATGCAGTAAAACTCCGGCACATAGTCTGTGCTGGTAGAACCCGCGTTGAACCAATCTGAAAACTCTTTCTTTAAGCAAGTCTCGTCTGTGAAGTCAATATTCGCCAAAGCACCATGTTTGATCTCCATTCGACGCAGATCCATGTGCCTCGCTAACAGCGCAGGGAATGCTGCATACTGGAGCATCAACTTGCTAAAGTCGTTATGCTTGTCCCAGTCGCTCATCTTCCAGTCTATCGCTTTGTACTTCATGATGGGTGGATCCCCGTTTCTCTTGCATAGCTCCATCATCACCAGGATCGCCATCGGAACTTTCGTATTGATATTAAGGGTGGCTTCATCTCCGACAGTGTCGGTAGCGGCAATGACATCAACGGTGGTCAAGTGTTCACCCTCTTGATACACGGCGTCCACTACCAGCCGATTCATGATGGTGGCAAAGCTGGTTTTCGACGCATTGCGCCACGACTGATTAGGGAACGTGTCGTCTTTCATTCCTACAAATGTAGAGTATGGGGCCCTCAGCTTTACCAATTGCAACTTGTCGACGTCACGCTTGCGTCCCGTAAACACCTCGCCCTCTCCACCTGCCGTCTGCAATCTTGCCCGCATGCTGTTCGTTAGAGCAGGTGCGTCAATTAACTGATTAGAATTGGTCCAGTCAGTTGAGCCTGTCTCAAACACATTCGACCGAATGCTTAGGCTGTGCGCCGACACGCCGGTGATGCGCGGATTGCGCGATTGCTGTATCTCCTCTCCTAAAAACACGGGCACGTCGACCTCCTTGCCGCCGGCCTCGTCGCCCTTGACGGCTCGATTCCAAGCGCTCCTTCGGGATTCCTGCATCGCCGTAGCGAATGACATTCTTAGTTATCTAAGGCGACAGATAAAAAAATTGTACCGCCGCGGGAGCCTAGGCCATGATCTTCGGCGCGCTCATAAACTCGTTGGTGATGGTGCGCCAGGACTTGCTGGTCCCCGTGCACTGCGTCTGCTGTATCTCGAACTCCTCGTCCTCTCCCATGAACTTCTTGACGGCGTTGAGCGCGTTGAGGACGCGCCTGTCCTTGTCCTTTTCGCGGCTCGTGATGCTGGACTGGCACATTCGGATCAGCATTTTCAGCTCGACGATTTCTTCTTGGAAGAGCAGAAGGATCTCCGTCAGGAAATCGCTGATCTCCTGCTCAAGCTTGACGAGCGACGCGTCCGCGCGAGCGATGACGTGGAAATGAGTGAAGAGGTTCTTGATGTCGGCGAGGCTGATGGTAGTCGCCTCGTCGAGCTGCTGCTGGGGCTCGAGCAGATCGTCGGGCGTGGGAGTGTTTCGATAGAGAGGGTCCTCCGCTCGTTCGACGGCGAGCGATGCCTTATTGGCATCGATGCTGCGTAGCGTGCGGAGCACCGAGTTATTGTTGTCCGTCTCGCGCGCAACTGCCTTGTCCGCCTTGATCTTGGGGGCCAGTTTCGCCATCTCGGTGCGAAGATCTTGCATAATCGTCGTCACTTTCTGGAGGAGGATGGGGCGCTCTTTTTCCGTCGCCTTCTCGTGGATCATCTTGACGAGGAAGTCGCGGTACTTGTTCAGCTTCACGCTGAGCTTGTTCAGCCTGTTGGCGATATTCCACGCCAGTCGATACAGCACGTGGAATCCCTGCTGATACTCGAGCTCGTCCTTGAAGACACCCGACTTTTCAATGTCGGACACACTCTGTGCGAGGAGGACAAACACATTCACGAGCTCGGGAAGGCGACAGATCACCTTCAATCCGTCCGGACCCTGACAGGCCATTGTCTTGCCTAAGTCATTCAAAAAAAAAATGGGCCGTCAGTGTTTCGTCTGTCGACCGGCGGCGCGCAGGGTTGCCCAGATTGGCAGCTCGGTCTGGTTGAGCAAGACGGCGGACGTCTTGACCATCGTCGTTAGCATCCTCCTCGGGATGAGCCACACGCTCGAGTGGCCGGCGCACGTCTCGACGACGATGCCGTGCTGCGGCTCGTCGGTCAGCAAGTCTTCGATGTGCTCGTACAGCTCCGCGTCGATCTGGTGCAGCCGCCTGAACTCGACGGAGCCGGCGTCCTCGTCGTAGAATACGGCGCCGTCGGTTCCGCGCGCCATCTCCGCCTCCAGAAAGGCAATCACGATGCTCGCGCCGAGGTCGGCCATTTCCCTTGCATCCAGATTTTTTATGGCGCGACCAGATCTGTCGCAGATAAAAATGTCTGCTATGTTCAAATGTCGAAAGACGGCTGGACGTTCGAGCCAAAGGCGGATACGTACCCGAGTCCGGTGCGACCCTTCCTGGAGCGGCTTCAGGGCGAGATCCGTCGGGACGCATATCTGCAGGTGGCCTTCTCGGAGGACAGGAAGCTGGACATGGGCCGCCTTGTCCGACTCATGTTTTCGGACGGGAAGGGTCGTCGAGCCGACGCCATCCGTCGCGCTCGCGCGGGTGTTCCGGCGATGAACACGCCGGAGTATCGCTCGATGGGCCAGCCGATCGTCGATGACGCCCGGCGCACGGGAGACACATCGAAGGTCTGCGACGACTTCCGACACGCGAGGCTGGACGACATACTGGCAGACGTGGGTGTCACATATCGCAGCGCTGTCACTTCACCGTGTGTTATCCTTTCAAATAAAGTGAAGACCGACACATTTGCGAAAAGTGCCGCCCAAAAGTTGGCCGCTTCTGACTTGGCAAGCTTCAACATCAAGGGGGATGTCTACAAGTTAGACGATACGATTACACTTTTTCAAAAAGTCGATGATGATGTCAATATTATCGATGTTATCGATGATCAAGGATCGGCATTTGCAGAGGTGACACGCGTTGGTATAGTGGTGTCAGAAAATGGCAGTGAGCCATTCTATTGGATACGACGGGTTGACAGTGCGACGCTAGAAGCAAGTGAGTTGAAGAAGTCGTCGACAACATCGATACAGAAGCATTTTGATGAAGACATTAGAATAGGAGATTTGGTGCAGGTAGATGAAGATCTCACCACCGACCATAATTATTTACAAGAGTATACTAGCGTGTTTCGGCGGGTGTACAATGAACAGTTGAAAGCCATCACCCCGCCAACCTCTCTCATTGCCCGCACATCGACCACATATAGCGACGAACGTCTTGTCTTTGAACAATATAACGATGAGCATCTGTTCTGTCTCCCATGGGCATACAAGTCGCTAGAGTTGTATCCCAAAGAGGGTCTGCTCAAGGGTTTGATCGAAGAGGGCAAAGGACCAGACGGTAACAATCACCAAACCGCAAAAGATGCGTTTGGTATTCTCTTCGGCAATGCGTGTGAACTGATGACCGCCGCGAATAGTGACATAGATGACGCATCCACGTCCGAGTGTCTCGTGGAATTCACAAACTGCTTGAATGAACTGCCTAACAAGCTGGCGAGTGTTAGGCCTCCTTTAGTGGCAACAACTACCTTTTTTGAAGCAGACAACTGCTACCATATCCACAAAGTTACTGATGATGCGCAAAATGTTTGGATGCGATTCGGACACGTAAAACAAAGTAACAACATCTCTTTAGTCGAAGACAAGCGTGTCTGGATCAAGCTGAAGGAAACGGACATACATCACGCACCAATCAAGGTTATGCAAAGGAAGGATGTAACCTCCAGATTAAACACGGGAAAAGATTTTGTGAAAGGTTTGCCAGGAGGTGGCATGCTAGGAGACACAATGATAAACCTTGTACCTGTCGATCTCACAAAAGTGGGTGGCTTGCAACTGTATGCAAAGGAGGAGGTAGATGGTGGTTGGATGGTTGGAAAAAAAGGACATTCCTACCTCAACTTGTGGCGCGTCAATGCAGTTAATGCAGTTAATGGGAATGTCTCATTTACACCGTTGAAAGCCTATACATCAAAACCGTTTCCTAAAGACGATATAGAGGATACGTTGACAATTCTTAATATTCGGGAGGTGCCCGATGGCGCTGGCAGTGTGCACATATCTGAGAATGTTAAACTTGAATTTTCGCAAGATCATAGCTTTGAGGCCATTTTTCAAGGCAAAATGACAGAATTTAACAAGGACAAAGTACGTTGCGTTCCTTCAATAGTCGATGGTATGTACAAGGAAAGGGACTTTGTATGCCTAGATGTGTCAATTCCTGCATCTACGACATCTTCGACTCCTGCATCTATGCTCGAGCACACTTACGCTAAGTCCAGTTTCACCGCAAGCCTCAACGCATATATTAGTCAGGTGAAAAGCAGCATCAACCATCTCGAGCCTGACTCGCCGAAAGCAGAATCCACAGCGCACCAGCAGCAAGTCACGACGATCGATACCGTGATCGAAGATACAATGACTGATGACGAGCGACATAATGTTGACTCAGCGCTTACATCATATGCAGCAACACCACCACTAATTACGAACACAGTTCTCAATGCCACATTTACTACTAACCATCGTCAATATGGGATACAATACCTGGAACGTATTGTGCATCAACAACAAATCGAAACCGTGATGGCAGACCCCAACCTAGATGCAGCACTCAAAATTGCAAAGGCGACCGGTCGCACCATTGTTAGCAAAGACGATACGAAGAAACTGATACAGGACACCATACATAACCTCTATCGCGAGTAAACGCGCGCTGCGGCTCGTTGCCCGTCGCTGCAGCTCATCGCTGCAGCTTCGTGCCAAGCACCTCGATCTGATACGCGACGCTCTTCTTCGCGACGCTCCGGATCTTCTCGTCGACCAGCCGCTTCAGCCCGCCGAGGCAGTAGAAGTCTGCCTCGGCGCGCAGCTCGTTCATCTCGTGCTCGGTCGGCGGAAACGAGGGCGATCCGCGCAGGTAGTTGAGCACGTGCCGGAAATGGGTGGGATCGCGGTCGACGAACAGCTCCTCCTCGAGCGAGTGGGCGACGAGCGGCCGGAAAAAGGAGTCGCTCGCGGTCAGCGTGGTCCTCGACGTCTCGTGCCGCGCGCCGCCCACATTCAGCACGAGTCGCGTCATCCGGCGGCGCCAAACCCACTACGCAATCTGACGACACAGCGCCACCGCGTCCAAAAAGCGGTAGAGGTACTGTCGCTGCGTCGTGAGCATGCGAGGCGGCATCTGCGCCTTGATGGTGCGGTGCCTCGGCAGGAACCCCCCGTTGCTCGCCCGGATGATGGCAAACGCCTCTGCCTTTGTGGGATGGTAGTGATAGCTCTCGCGGTCCCGCGCGCACGCGAGGCAGACGCGCGTGTCGCGGAATCGGCGCCTCGGAGCGGCGCGTCTGTACTTGCCGCACTCGACGCACCGCTGCGGGTACGCGTCCATGTACGCGCCCAGGCTGACGCGGAGCCTTTTTTTGAGGCCCAGCTTGGCGCATACGATTTCGGGCGTGCACGCTCGCAGCGCCTTGCAGGTCAGATGCACGCGCGCCACGGCGCCGAGTGGCAGAAAGTCGCTCACGATGTCGATGACTGCGTCGATCATGGCGTTTGAAATTCGAAAAAAATGCGTTTGCGCACCTCGCGCCCCCCCCTCATATGTGAGAGCGTCCTCGCCTCTCTCATCCAGCACATTCGGTGCGGAAGCGGCGCGATGCTGCGTCGACAACACGGCGGCGTGCACTTTGTGGACATTAGCGCGGTGTGCTCCGCCTGGCGTACCATCAACAGACAGGTCGCTCGAGACTGGCTCCAGTCACTCGCCGGTTCGACACGGCTGGTCTGGTCGATTCCAAACTTCTCGCGGCATCTGAAGAAGAACACGGTGCAGACTCGGTTTGTCCAGTCGCCGCACATCCTTCGAGGTGCGCAGAACTTTAGCGTCGGACTCAGCACCACCGACACGCGCGAGTACGACGCCAATCGACAGCTGCTCCCACTCAGCGACGCACCGGCCGTCAAGGTGGCCGACGCTCTCGGCATTGACTTTGCAGTGGCCGACGCCGACGTGTACTGCGGCTCGAGCTACAAGTGCAGCTTTGACATCCACGTGCACAACCTGAATCCCTCCAAGAACCTGACGTGGCGGGTGCGCGACTACACCCTCGCGTGGAACACCCACGAGGGCGTCCTCTGTCCACGCACGGGGCGCATGATCGTCTACTGGGCCGTCGGCAACCCCCGGCTCGTCATGCTCGAGGAGCTCAAGAACTCGGGCTTCCTGGACGGGGACAGCCTCAAGGTGTCGGTCGAGCTCTGGGGAGCGTAAGAATCGAGCGCACGCAACGGCTGGAGCGAGCCGGGCTCGAAGGTCTGGCGGACGATTTTAGGTCTCTTCTGGGTGCAGCGTGGACGTGAACGCTTGTGTTTGTTTTCTACGAACGTGTCGCAGCTGCGCACAACATGGGCTACGCCTACACATTACCACTCGCACGGCGACTAGCGCGTTGTTTCTCCGCGCCTCTTTGCTCTCTGCAACTTTCGTAGCTCAGACATTTGCACGTGGCAAATAGACCCATCATCTTACCTCTCCGTGTGCTGCAGAACTGCATTGCTCAGAAGGCAAGGCAGACCGAAACCCTGTCTCCTGCCCTGTTTCGATTTTTGTAATATTTTGAGTATTCTTTTTTATTGATATCGCAGCGCGCACCTGGAAAAAAAGACTTGTCAGATTTTTTTCTTGCAACACATATGAATGTACCGCATGCAGACGAGGCCGATGGACCGAGACGAGCAGGAGGAGCAGCCGTGGCTGCATCCAGAGGACCCATGGTACGGTCGAAGCTATGTGGGCGACGAGCTAAACACTCGCCCGCGTCTGGTGCCGCGCGTAGCGACCTTCTACGGCAGCGACGAGGAGAGCGAGCCCGACGAGGTCGACCTCTCCGACGTCGATGGCGAGGGGGGTGCGCCGGAGGACGAGTCCGGCGTCACCGTCGGCCGGCGGTGCAGGCTCTGGCCGTCGTCGCGGGCGTACTTCGAGCCCTGTCGCATGTCAGAGGCCGCCTACGAGGAGATGCTGGCGAGGATGGCACCGGCCGACGAGGCCTAGCGTACGGTCGAACGGACACTTTTCTTTTCTCGTTCTACTGCCAAAGTATGAAGAAGAGCGTTGGGTGCTTCACGGAGGAGAAGTTGAGGGAGCTAGCGACTCAACCGAATGTGACGGTCATGGAGCCGACGCACGACAATGTGTACACGCCGTGGAACGCCAAGCGCGTGTCGTCGGCCGTCGACCGCATCGTCTTGATGACGCGCGGCGGCGCCTCTGCCGACGCGATTCGCGGCCTCGACGGCGAATTGGCCGAGTTCGCCTCCAAGTACACCGTGATGTACGATAAGATCACGGACCCCGCGTTTGTGGCGGACGAGGAGCACGTGCTCGTGGTGAAGAAGCTGGTGGCGCTCCACGGGATGGTGGAGCTCGGCAGTCTGAGGAACGTGGATGCCCAGGCGCAGGCATCCGACATAGCGTTGCGCAGCCTGGCCGCGCGCGCGAATGTGTGACGGTTCCCAGATTCATGCGTTCCACGAGCGTGTCCAGGAAGAGGCACTCGAACACGGGCCGAAGGTCACGCGGAGACATGGCGCTCGCTCAGGCCAGCCTCGAAAACTGATGCGCCGCGTCAGAAATTGGATGCCACGTGGCGGTCGCGTCGTGCGCATACGCCACCTCGTCGTGCGGCTGACCGCAAACGGCGAGATTCGGCCCTTTGAAATGCACCACCGGGACGCACACCTGCAGTTTGAGGGCGAGGTCAGGGTTTTGTGGTGCGATCGACTACTACCACATCGTCGCGCTCTCGGCGAGCGACGCACGCACGCCGTCGTCGAGCGAGCTCAACGTCTTTTCTTACCGCTTCCCACAGTTCTTCGAGCCGACGGCGGGGGACATCCTCCTGCTCGGCTCGGATGAGAGGGGGGAGGCGTGCAGCGTCCACGAACATGAGATTCGGCAGCTGCTCCGTTGACCCTGAGTTTTTTTTTGCCTCCCCCTATATAAAGAACATGTCAGGCCCGTACTGGCAAGAGCCGCTCCCAATCATTCCGGTAAACACGGGCGATCCACCGAAGCGGCGCTTGGGGCGTAGGAATGCGTCGGGGATCCGACGGACGGTCCCCAAGCCACACCCCGCGTCGGCGACCGTCTACGGCGCCCCGCCATTCTACCCCGAACTGCCGCTACCGTGTCGCCCCTCTCGAGGAGGTCTGGCGAGAGTGGGACGCAACGCGGTCCGTTGATGCCACGGATTTTGGAGGCGGCACATAAGAATGGCAGAGGCTGCGATGGACGAGCGTTTCGTGGAGTGGAAGATTCCGGTGTGCGAACTCACGCTACACAGGGACCGATTGCTGGGCAAGGGCACCTTCGCCGACGTCTACCTGGCCACGTGGCGAGGCACGACCGTTGTCGCAAAGTGCTTCAACAACTTCAGCCTGAACGAGAAGAGCTCTCTCATCGAGCGCGAGATTGACATCATGACGAAGCTGCACCACCCGAACATTGTGCAGATCCTGGGGTACGTCGATGCTCCATTCATCATTGTCATGGAGTACATTCGAAGGGGGGACCTGCTGCACAACCTGACGAGGCTGTGGCTGCCATCCAAAATCTCAATCATGCGCGACTGTCTGCAGTCCTTGTGTTACCTGCACAATCGAAAGCCGGAGAGCCTCATGCACCGAGACATCAAGCTCTCCAATATTCTGCTGACAAACTCCAAAGTGGCCAAGCTCGCCGACTTTGGCCTTTCTCGCCTGACGCAGAGCATGAGCTGTCCGAATTCGAGCAACAACCTGCAGCAATTGGAGGGCGCGTGCCCGCCCGGGTTTACGAGTCACATCGGTACAGAACGCTACAAGGCGCCGGAAATGCCGAGCGACCAGTACACCAACAAGATTGACGTTTATGCATTGGGCATCGCCATGTATGAGCTGTTTGAGGCGGCTCTGTACATGCCCTCCGTCGGTCTCAGGTGGCGGTGTGCGCCGAGCCCGGTCCGACGGATCATCGTGGAATGCATGCTGCGCGAGCGGCCGTGCGATCGATGCAATGCTCTCACGATTCTCGAACGATTCAACCACGCCTACCCCGAGTCGGGCCACAGGCTGTGCTCGTACTTCCGTCGATCTGCCGGCGTCGGGCGTCGCGCGCCGGCGTCACGCACCGTTCAGACCGCCTGAAACCGTCTGAGCGCGGCTGTCGACGCTGATCTCCAGGAAGGCGTCGTCGTCGTCGTTGAGCTGGGACCACCAGAACGCGAGGTCGTCGTCTTTTGCCGGGGTCGGCATGAGCTTGGCCGTCAGCGAGCGAGTGTTGTAGGGACTGACAGTCGCCTTGACGTGAATTACGTCGCCGATTGTAAATTCGGGCGCCGCGATCTCCTTTGCCTGGAAGATGGCCAGTTCCACCGAGGCCATCGATTTGTCAACCACGCGAAAGGTGTACTTAAGGCGCGAGGGCGACATCTCCGTCGGCGTGAGCGAGGCGGTGCGGATGACGCAGGTCAGCTCGACCGCGTCGCCTGGGTTGGCCGTGGCAATGTCGGCCACGGCGGAGAGGGCGGGTCCGGCGCGCGCCTTCTTGCTCGGCGCCTGCGTCTTCCAGAAATCGGCGAGCGACGCGTCGCAGGTTTCGACGGGGGCCATGCTCGTCACGAACATGCTGCCGTTGGAGGAGATGTTGCCCGACACGTTGTGCTGCTCACCCGCCGTCAGCGTCGTCGACGCACATTCGCCGAGGACGAAGCACTGCAGCTCTCCCGTCTGGTCGATGAGCTTGATGCGCCGCATTGGCTCCCCCGCCTTTGTGGTTTCGCCGTCCTCGCCAATGTCGCAGACGATGGCCGAGACGTAGATGGTGTGCGCACCAGTCGCGCTTGACTTGCCGGCGGACACGGTACCGTAGCTGTGCCGAACCTGCATCGCCGTGCAATTCTCGATGATGGAGTTCTTGTAGAGCTTGATCTCCACACGGCCGTTGTTCCGCGGGTTCGACTTGATGTGCGTGTTCATGAACTTGTAGGTGCGACCGTTGACGATGACGCCCTTGAAGACGTCGAATGCGTCCGCCCACACGATGGCGGGGATGCTACCAGAGCTGTCTTCGACATCGAACAGCAGCATCTCGCCGCTCGGGTAGGGCTTGGAGCGCACGTTGCAGGCGTTGCCTCGAATGTTGAAGCGTCCGCCGTCGGAAACGCTGCTGATGGGGGTGATGGCTGTGCTCATTTTTCTTCTTTGAAAGCACTCGAATTTTTTTTTAATCTGATGCCGCCGCCTCCCCGCAAAAAAAAGGGGGTTGCATCTTATCCGTCGCCGCGCGTGGGACGGCGCGTGGGACGGCGCGTGGGACGGCGCGTGGGACGGCGCGTGGGACGGCGCGTG